>Ga0081539_10002668_pt1 | contig 24283 bp, 26 predicted proteins | sample TabmetS4T2R2_FD_71023 | JGI IMG/M metagenome (GOLD analysis project Ga0081539, IMG submission 71023) | Tabebuia heterophylla rhizosphere microbial communities from the University of Puerto Rico - S4T2R2 | ecosystem: Host-associated > Plants > Roots > Rhizosphere ...
TCGGCATTTACGGCGTGATGAGTTATTCGGTGGCCCAACGCACGCACGAGATCGGCATCCGCATGGCGCTCGGCGCGCAGACGAGTGCAGTGCTGAAACTCGCTGTCGGTTACGGACTGAAGCTTGTCGTCGCCGGCGTGGCGATCGGACTTCTCGCGGCTTTCGCCTTGACTCGCCTGATGTCCACGCTGCTTTTCGGCATCACGCCGACTGATCCGGCGACGTTCGCGCTAATTTCGTTGTTATTGATCTCAGTCGCGGCGATTGCGAGTTACATTCCAGCGCGGCGGGCGACGAAAGTCGATCCGCTGATTGCGCTGCGTTACGAGTAAGACCGTTTTGGCGGCGGGCGACTTTCAATTCCTCACGGCTTTTAATCGCTTAAAGGGAGGCAAAAGAGAGGGCCGGGACGAAGTCCAAGCCCTCTTTGGAAGCACCGGTCGGGTTAAATCCCGGAGCGCCGCCCTCTCAGTAACCGGCCCTCCGGAATTCTGACGGTTAACTTCCAGACGCCGGGAATACTGGGATCTCCCGGCGCAATTTTCCATTCGTCAACCAAAGCCGGCCGCTCAAGCTCGAGCGGTGCGGGCCCGGGGAGATTCGATTAAGCCCTGAACCACTTGCGCCACTTGAGACAACGGCTTTGGTTTTCGCAAGAAAGCATCTGCACCCGCCCGCCGTGCTTCCTCTTCGACTTCTTGCGAGCCGTAAGAGGTAAGCACGACGATGCGCGTGTCGGGGTTGCGCTGATGAACCAGCTTAATGATCTCGATACCATCCGGATGCCGAGCCAGACCCAGCCGCAAATCCTGAATAATCACCTTGTAGTCAGTCGTCGTTATGAGTCCCTCTGCTTCTTCAAGCTCTTTCGCAGTATCAACTTTGAAACCGTGCTGCGAGAAGTATTCGCGCATGGAGAAACAGATTGACTCTTCATCGTCGACCACCAGCAAGTTCTGGCCGCTGGACTTGTCAATTACCTCTTGCTTTGACCTGCCCCGGCCGTAAAAAAAATTCAGGAGGCGACCGGATATGCGCTTCAGTCTTTGCATCGAGATCACTACGGGCGTTGATAGAAGTTTCAAGACAGAACTCAAACATTCGACCAAATCGCATGTCGAATGATCAGTTTAGAGCTTGGGCACAGCTATCGTTGCGTTCTAGTTGATCCGCTTCGAAACCGTTTTCGCAGGCCCGCGGCAATTCCAATTAAACCAGTTCCCAGCAGCAACATGCTCGCCGGTTCCGGTGTGGAAACTCCACTGTCAGCCGCAAAGCCAGTAGGACTTCCGTTTACGGGCGCAATGTGGATGACGAAATGTACGCCATTACTGTTCGCCTCAAACAAGTCACTGGCAGCCGAAAACCCACCAGTCCTGGTAACGGTAAAACTAAAACTAGTGACGGCGTTGGCCGGATTGCAGCAACTGATGGTCGCCTCAAAATTTCCGAAACCATCCATTTGGCCGCCCCCGGGGTTCAACGTGAGAAATCCCGGGTTCGGGCTGGAAATGGCCAGCCCAGCCGTGCTGCCGACGACGTTGAAGCCGAAAAGGCCGTTGTTCCCGTTGCCGTCACCAAAAGCAGCGAAGCCGGGGTTCATCGTCACTGTCACGTCAATCGCGTGCGTAGTGCTGTTGAACACATAGTTCACGGTTGCATACGGGCCAGGCGTGCCGCTGAGGCCGGCGTTTGGCGTATTGATAACCGCGACGTCGGCGTTAGCCGCTGCAGCGGAACCAAGTACTACGACCGCAAACATCGCCAGTGAGACCGCGAGTTTGCGGAAAAGAAACTGTGGGGACATTTGAAAACTCCTTCCCTTTGATGGTGAAGAGAAATCGTCCTTAGCGGCGATGACTCGCGGGTTGAGTCCCGAGCAAGGACGATCACCTTCATGGTTGATGGTCGTGGATTGGTAGGAGAAGCGCTGCGGTTGGCAGGCCGTCAAACCACTCCAACTGTTTCGCACACACTGATTCGCGCGTCTGGGTCGCGCGTGAATCAACGAGCGAAGGAGACTGGAAAGCTGCGCCATCCTGAACACTCTGGTCCAGCAGTTCAGTCTCCCGGTTTGGAACAGGATCTGGCGGGGGCAAAACCGTGACCCTGAATCCGATTTCGTTTTTCGGTCTGACTAATTCTTAATCCCGAGGCCGCCGTCAGATAAAACGGTGTTCGAGGATCCGCACGCCTATGCCTGTCTCATCACCCAACCCATGCTCGTTCCGTATAACCGTGCCTTTGATTGCTGCACTCATACCCTCGAAAGGACCATGTAGCAGCCTGACTACCAGGCTGATTGCTGAGGAGAAGCGCATCTTCCGCGGTAAACGGAGATATAGTCCGGACGCGCTGATGTTGTCGAGTTGACAGTCAAAACTAAACGGAAGGTCATCTACATCGACCCCCCAAACTCTCGCCGTCAGCGGACCCGCCGCACGCGGTTTAGAGCGCCGCTCTGAATGAGCTGACGCGGTCACAAACATCGATGCTGCTAACGGAAAATGAGGATCGAGGACGTAGTTTGCTCGTTGCTCACAATGCATCGTTGGGAGACTCCCGCATTTGGGTATTTCGACTGTTAGATTATGAACTCATTGCAATTTCGTAACAACGGAGGTCTTTGCCCATTTTTCTGGCAGGACTGCCGGGTTTTTGGGTCCATCTCTTTGGCAGGATCCTGCCGCCCGACCGCAGCTTTTTGTTGACACCTTGCCGCCGGAGAGCAAGGCAGCGCTACGCAGAATTCAGCCGGCAGGCTCGATCATTCGGGCAGCTTGGCGAGTTTGTTGGCGAACGCATAGACCGCCAGTTCCAGCCGGTCGGATACGTTGAGCTTTGAATAAATAGAGCTAAGATGGTGCGTGACCGTCGTTTGGCTGATGAAGAGCCGCTCCGCGATCTGTTTGTTCTTGAGGCCCTGAGCAATGAGCGTAACGACTTCGCGTTCTCGTTCCGTGAGAGTCGAGATTTTTCGTTTTTCAGGATCGACGGCGTCTTTCGTCCGGCTGGTTAACTGCCACAGCAGATTCCCCAGTGTCAGACGATCGAGCCAGACCTCACCGAGGTAGACTTTCTCGATGGCTTTAATCAGCAACTCGGCCGCTTGTTCTTTCAGCACCACGCCCATCGCGCCGAGTTGTACGGCAGTTTGGTGCGTCTGTGAATCGCGTTGATCAGTCAGCGCCAGGATGCGCGCGTTTGCGGCCTTCTCCCGGAGTTCGCGAATCAGAGAAAACGCACTGGAACCACCCAATTCCAAATTCAGAATGATCAGGTCGAACGGTTCGCGCTTGACGATCTCCAACGCCTCAGCCCGACTCTTGACCATCGCCCCGATCTTCATTCCAACCTGTTTCTCGATCAGCAGGCGCAGTCCTTCACGGACAACTAACTGGTCGTCAATGATGAGGACGCGTATTTTTTGCGGTGCTGGTTCCATGCCGTTTCAAAGGATCGTTCACCTGTCGCAAGGTGGTTGCAACGTGAATCAATGCCCATTTCAATGGCAGGAATTTACGATTTTAAGAGACGCTGAGTAGCACGATCCTGCTGCGATAGTTATTTGGGCATTTTGGCGAGACCGTGGCGGAAAGCATAGATGATGAGTTCCAGTCGATCAGAAACGTCGAGCTTGGAAAAGACGGAGCTGAGGTGGTGAGTCACCGTCGTTTCGCTGATAAATAGTCGTTCGCCCACCTGCTTGTTTTTAAGTCCCTCACCAACCAGGGCGATGACTTCGCGTTCGCGGTCGGTGAGCGACTCGATCTTGACGAGTTCGGGATCGACCATGGGCGGTTTGCTCAATTCCTGGATCATGCTGCCCATCATCGACCGCTCGATCCAGACTTCACCGTCGTAAACCTTCTTGATGGCCTTCAAAAGTTGGTCCGCGGCGTGTTCCTTCAACACGATACCCATCGCGCCGCGACGAATGGCGCGCCGGTGCGCGTCGGGATTTTGCACTCCGGTCAACACCAGCACACGCGACTTTGGACTCGTGTGACAAAGCTCCGGCAAAAACGTCAAAGCGTCTTCATCGCCCAGCAAAAGATCCAGAATAATGACGTCCGGCGTCTCGCTCGCAGCCCGCTCCAACGCCTCGACCTGGTTCCCGGCCATCGCGACCACACGCATCCGCTGATCGTGCTCGATCAGCATCCGCAAGCCACTGCGAATAACGACGTGGTCGTCAACGATCATGATGGTAATAGGCCGGTCAGTCATGATGAGGGTGTCTTAGAGTGGAATGCCGACACTGACGACAGTGTAGTCCTTTTCATCTACAAACACACGCGTATCGCCGCCCAGCAAAGCCGCGCGCTCGGCGATCGAATGAGGCCGGAAAGTCTTAATAGTTTCATTGCCGTCGGCGCGTTCGGACCCCGGAGTCGCCCGCGGACGGCTATTCTTGATCTGCAAGATGAGCGAACTGTCTTTACATGAGATCTCGACGCGCGCGTCGCGACAGAAGGCGTGCCGCCGCACATTGCTCAAACCCTCGGCGACGATCTGAAACAATTCCGCGGCCAGACGGTCGTTGATCTTCACGTGACCACGCGATTCAACGTCGACCTTGATGCCAGTTACAAGCGAGAATCGCTGGGCGAAGCGTTCGATGGCCGGCAGGAGCACGTCCATCCGTTCCTCGCCGGCGCGCAAGCCGTGAACGAAGCGACGTAATTCGGCGAGTTCGTGGTTCGTGAGTTCGAGCAGCTCCTGGATGTCGCCGCGGATCGACATATTACCCACTTCCAATTTCTGGTCCAACGCGGAGAGTCCAAATTGCAGGCCAAGATACGGTTGGATAACACTATCGTGAATGTCGTGAGCGATTCGCTGGCGTTCCTGTTCCGCGGCATCGGAAGCGAGGTTGTCGATCAAGCGGATGTTTTCCATAACCGGCGTGACGTGATCCATCAACTGCAACACAAACTCCATGTCAGTCGCGTCCACTCGCGCGGGCCCGTCGATAATGTACATCCGTCCGACCGCCTGATGACGATAGTAGACCGGCACCGAAAGGTAACGCTGCGCGTCGAGCATGCCGGCAAGTTTATCGGCGTCGTTCGACGCGGTTTCGGAAAACAGTTTCGTCTTCACGTCAAACAGCCGCGCTTGTGAAGCACGACTGCGACGGTAGATCACGGCGTGTTCCAACGACGGCGCCAGGAACTGTGCGGCCGCTTCTTGCGCGACTTCCGGCGGCGCCGACCGCGACGGCGTGCTGCCCATCGTCACGTGATACATCTGGTAGCTCTCGGCGCCGGGTTTACCGGGAATCACGAGCAGACACGCGCCCGCGTCGTAGAACGCGCGAATACTCTCGAGAATCTCTTTGATGGTCCGATCGATCCCGTAGCGCGGGTTAGAAACTACGGTGACTTCTTTCAGCAACTTCAGCCGGTTCTTGAGTTGAGTGTGATAGCCGCCCCAGCGCGCAATGATGTAACCAAAGGTCAGCAAACCGATCGGCGCCAGCAACAGGGTATTCATCTGAATCGGCTTCTCGCGCGGCCAATTCAAGAGGGCACCGATCGTGTAGATCGCCGCGGAGGCCAACGTTAAGCGCAAACCGTCGTTGAGTCCCCAACTGAAGGAGCCGACGACGATGGTGAAGAAAAAGAAGTAGTAAAAGATGCCGCTCGTGGTGAAGGCAATTAACGGCAGATACCACAGCAGATCCAGCCACGGTACGATTTTGTGGGCCGCGATGGGATTGCGCCGCAGCGAGAGGTGATAAATGAGGAGGCCGTACATTGAGTAGAGAACGAGCCCAACATCCACGGGAGTACTCAGCGCGCGAAGGCTGGTCGCGCCGAGCACGGAGATGAGAAGCGCCGACGTGCCGAGCACGACCCGCATGCCCGCGATGAGCCGCAGGTCGATCCACTGTTCCGAAAGTGAATCCTTAAAAACCAATTACGTTTCTCCCATCAACTGCTGCAGCTTCTTCCAGGTGCGATCTGCTTCTTCGCCAAAGAGAATGATCTCGTTCTGCCGTTCATCGAGATCGAGCCCGAGACGGGTCTTAACGTCGCCGGCCCCCGGGCGATAGTGAGCGCTGGTGATGTGATCGACGTGGACCAGAAATCTGCCGCCCTCGGGGTGGGCGAAGTCGATATATTTCGTCACAGTTGTTACCTCGCAAGAGTGCGGAATCGAACCAACTAGCGGCCGGAAATTCTCGGCGATCTGTTGCCGATGTGGATGTGAGGGCCCGTGGCCACGCCCGGAACAGGGCCGCGAAAAGCCAGAAAGGGAATCGATTCGTTGCGTAGAAACTCGATCAGCGCGCGACCTTCCGCGCTGTCCGGATGTAAACCCACATCCATCCCATTGCGATGGTCCCAACCCCAACGCGTGTGCAGGTCCGACTGTCCGAAGGCTGACACCGGCAGTGGCTTTTTAAATTTTGCGAGAAAGAATTCCTCGACTCTCGCAGAGTCAGCGAGTTTCCATTTGCCCGTTCCCTCGACGGTGTCAGAGTTCGCCTCGGGTGCGGCTGGTTTGGGATACTCGACGCGTACCACGCGCTCGCGATCGATAAACGTCGTCACGTTGCCGCGCTTGTACCAGTAGCCGTCGCGTTCCTCTGAAACTTCATCGACAACGAGTAGGCGATCCCCTCGCAGAACCAACATGACACTGTCGGTTTGAGCTTGAGCAGAAACGAATCCGCAGCACACTAAGATCAGAGAAGGGGCAAGTTTTTTCCACACAGATGACACTGATCAAAACCGGATTTACGTTTTGGGTGCAAAGTAGCCGACGCGCGTGTGCGGCTTGTAAGCCGGATTCGCCGTTTCGATGCGTACGCGCCGAAAACTTCCGTCGTGCGATTTGTTCAGCGGCGTGAAATAGAGCGCGTACTGATGTCGCAGTTCGTCCGCGACTTCCGCGTAAGTCGATTCGAGCGCGTCGAAAGTCTGCGGTTTATACAGCCGGCCGCCGGTCGCCTGTGCCAGTTGCGCCAGGTTCTGCTCGCTGCGGTCCAGCACGCGTAAGCCTTCACGCAGATCGTCGATGCGCAGTTGATTGAACTGAACGTTGCCGCCGGAAAGTAACTGGTCGAGTTCCGCACGTTTGTTCGCGCGCGCAATCTCGGTGTTGCTCACGACGTAGACGGTCACCTGCGCCTGAATCAAGGATTGCAGCGCGTTTTCGAGGCTCGTAGTGCCACGGCCGCTGTCGATGCCATCCGATAAAACGATCAGCGCGCGGCGCGATTTCGTCACTGCGCCAAACTGCTCGCGAGACGTCAGGTACAGCGCGTCGTTGAAGCGCGTGAACATGCCGGGCTCGATGCGATTCAAAGCGCGTTTAAGCTGGAACCGGCTCTTGGTCCAGTCCTGCAGCAGCTCAATGCGGTCGTCGAACTTGATCAGGCTGATGCGATCTTCGTCGGCGAGACGCGCGGCGAAACCCTCAGCCGCGCGACGAAAGTCGTCGAGGTTCTGGGCCACTGACGACGACGCATCGACCATCAACACGACGTCGACCGGCACCTGTCGCAAGGCAAGATCGCTCAGCGGTTGCAGCCGATTGTCTTCGTAAACACGGAAATCAGTGCGCGTGAGATCATTGACCAGCCGGCCTTCGGCGTCGCGCACGGTGACGGGAAACATCACTTCCGTCGTCTCAACGGAAACAACGTCGCCCGGACTGACTTCCTGTTCGGGTTGTTTCTTGAGCGTCGGAACTGGAGGCGGTGCTCCCATCTCTTCCAACGCCGTCTTCGGTCTCTGTGGCGTGCTCTTGGTGGGTGATTTCGGTTTCGGTTGTTGAGTTCTGCGCTGCGCGGTCGCGACTGAAAACAAAAGCGCCGCACAAGTAAACAACACAAATAGACGACGTGTTCTCATGACAATGGACTCGTTTACTCTGTGGTTTACTTGTCCTCGCCCATGGCTGCTTTCATCGCCACGATCACTTTGTCGCTGACGCGACGCTTGCGCAGCTCGTCCAGCTTGTTCGCTGACAAATCAAATTCCACCGGCGACTGCTCGATGCGGCGGATGATCGTGCCTTCGGAGAAGCCTGCTTCGACCAGCTCAACGATCGAGTCGTTCGTCAGACTCTTGGTCTTTTCGAGTTTTGCCGGACCAGCGCCACCTGCTTCGGTCGGCGGCTTGAGAATGCGAACAGTCGCGCTGCCGGTGGTGACGATATCGTTATCGACTCCGCCATTGCCCATGTTTGACTGCGTTCGTCCTTTCGCGCCGCCGCTGGATCCGAAGATGTTCGTGCCCGGATCGGAGCTGCTGCCGCCCGCGCCGGAATTGCCATTACCGGCTTTCGGATCGATACCTTTCGAAATGAATTCGTCATCACCCCACGAATCGTCGAAAGACTGCATCCCTTCCTGACGGGCGAGCATAGCGATGATGACTTTTTCCGTGACGCCGTTTTTCTTCAGCTCGATCATCCGGTCGGGCGAGAGATCGAAATTCGGCACGCGGGCATTGATGATGGAGATGATGGTTTTCTCTTTGAAACCTGCTTTGGCCAGCTTTACGACTGCGGCATTCGTGAGCGATTTCTGCTGCGTTTGGTTGGTTTGGGCCGCCACGCTCGGGGAAAGAACGGCCACCGGGGAAAGAATCAAGACGAGGGAGACGCGAAAGAGAATACGTCGTGCGAATGATTTCATTTTGTCACCCTTTCTTCGTGTACTGCTTATCGCTGCGGAATTGGCGCGTCGGTTTCGTCCTGCGGCTTACGGCCGTCGATGCCGTAACGCTTGCCGATCTTTTTCACGTACTCGCGGGTTTCTCGATAGGGGGGAACGTTGCGTCCGTATTTCATCACCGCCCCCTCACCCGCATTATAACTCGCCAGCACCAGGTCAACCCGGCCCCCGAACATGCTCAGCAATTCCTTCAAATACCGCACCCCGCCCATGATGTTTTCGGCCGGATCGTATGGCCGGCGAACCCCGAGGCGACGCGCTGTGCCCGGCATTAACTGCATCAGGCCCTGGGCGCCTTTCGGGCTGCGCGCATAGGCCTTGAACTGCGATTCCTGCTCGATCACGCAAAAGACCAGGTAGGGGTCGACCCCAAACCGGGACGCGTTAGTCTTTATTAAATGATCAATACGGTCATTTCCCGAGGTCCAGCCGCCAGCGCGCCACGGCGTTGCGGCCGTTTCTGGCTGTTCGCGTTCGATGCGGGCGATGCGCTCACGGTCGAGAAACATTGAGATATTGCCGGTTTTGTACCAGGCGCCATCCGTCGTCTCGTTGACTTCGTCGACGCGCAGACGGGCGCCGCCGTTCAGGTGGATCCAGATCGCCAGCGGCGCTGGCGCCGCAGTTGGCGCCGTTAGTGCTGGCGGCTTGGCGGCTGTAGGCTGAGGCGACGGGGATTTATCGAACTTTGTTACGGATGAAGCGGGGAGGGCTTTTGAAATGCTGCCCTTTCGATACCAGACCTCGTCACCCTGTTTCCAAACTTCATCTACCTGGAAGGTGTAGCCGTCCACCAGCGTGATCTGATAGACCGTCGTTTGGGCGGATACAGTTCCAGCGAATTGCCCGGTCAGCAGGCAGAGAACTAAACCGCAGATTATGCGAGCCGCACTCGTCATTCGTAATTGCTTTACGCCGTGCGCGCTAACTCAAACCGCTTGTCGGGTGCGAAGCGATGCGCCGTGCCGAAGTAGTTACTCCAAGCGAGATCGATCAGCTCAGTCGTCAACTGCGACGGCCGTCCTTCGAACAAGCAGATGTCGTTAACTTTGTTCAGCAGATCGCGCGGCTCGCAGCCTTTCATGACGCGGTCCTCAGCGACGTATTTTTGCAGGATGTGGTCGATACACTCCTGATTCACCACGATGCCGCGATTCGTTGCCGTGCGCCTGAAAATCTCGACAAACGCGCCCGGCGTCGGCGGCTCAACACGCGCGCGATAACCCATGCGACGCAGGAACGCTTCGTCGACCAGGTCTCGTTCGTCGAGGTTCGTCGAGAACACGACGAGCTGTTCGAACGGCACTTCGATCTTCTTGCCGCTGTGCAACGTCAGAAAATCAACTCGGCGCTCGAGCGGCAAAATCCAGCGGTTCAGGAGATCTTGTGGGGAGACGCGTTGGCGCCCGAAGTCGTCGATCACGAGCGTGCCGCCGTTTGATTTCATCTGGAACGGCGCTTCGTAAAACTTCACCGACTCGGACCACGTCAGATCCGTGTTGGCCAACGTCAACTCACCGCCGACGATGACCAGCGGCCGTTCGATCTCGATCCAGCGGCGGTCGTGTTCGATCAGCGAGTCCTGCTGTTTGACGGCGCGATGGGTGTGCGCGTCGTAGACACGAATAACCTGGCCATCAATCTCGATCGAGTACGGAATCCAGATCGTTCCGGAAAGCGCCGCGTTCATGCGCTCGGAGACGGCCGTCTTGCCGGTACCTGGAAGTCCGGTGAGGAACAGCGAAGAACGCGAGTTGATCACGCAGCCGAGTGTTTGCAGCAGCGAGTCGGGCAGCACGAGATCGGTGAAAGCAGCGCGGACGTTTTCCATCGTCGCGGCCCGCGACGGCACGGCCTGGAGCCGCATCATGTGGGCGTAATCGTCGAGCGAGACCGGAGCCGGTCCGAGATAACCACTCTGCGATTGCAAACGCGCGACCCGCTCCCAGCCGTGGTCCAGCATCGCATAGCGCGTCGCGCCGACGGCGCTCTGCAACCGCATCTCGATCAGTTTTTCCCGATAGAGGTGGTAGAGCAGCTCTTCGGTCAAGGCGCGGGGCAAGTGCAGCCGATCGGCCACCGAGATCGTCGTCGGTTCGGGCAGCATAGCCACATGTTTGAGAGTAAGATCGCAGAGAAAAGCTTCATGAACGCCGGTCTCTGCTAACTCTTCCGGAGTCGGCGGGCCCATGCTTTCGATTTCAGCCCGGCTCAAGATGCTCAGATGTCCCATTTGAGGTTAACTCCCATTTTTAAGTTGACACCAAAACTTATTTTTGGCCCGTTGCCGCGGCCGTGGCCTTTAGAGTCACGAAGGCCGTGTTGGCTGCTTCAGCTTCCGCGGTCCGTCCGCTCCGGGCGTAGAGCACTGACAACCGATAGACGATGTCGAGACTGTTGGGCTGCATTTCCCGGCATCGCTGGAGATGTTTGATGGCTTCCTTGTCGTAGCCCAGGCGCAGCAGCCGCGTGGCCATGTTCATGCGGCCATCAAACTCACCCATTGCTTTTTCGAACGCTTTGTAACCCTCGTCAAACTTGCCAATCTCGACCAGAGCGAGACCGAGATTGTTGAGAAAACGTTGATTGTCGGGCTGGGCTTTGACTGCTCGTTTCAGATATTTGACGGCGCGGGAGTATTCGCCGTTCTTGATGAGAATGTAACCGAAGTCATTGAGGTGTTCGGGCTGCGGCTTGTCGGCTTTAATCGCGGTTTGGAGTGACTCGAGCGCTTTGGAACGAAGGCCCTTCATCTCGTAAGCGATGCCGAGCAGGTTGTGCGCGTCCCAGAGTTCGCGATCGAGAGAGACGGCCATGGAAAGTGAATTGATCGCGCCGTTGAGATCGTTCTGGCTGAAGAGTTCCCGGGCACGCTGCAAATGTTCGCGAGCGATTTTCTGGTTCAGCTCGAGCGCGGTGGCGTCGCTTTCGAGCGCCGCGCTGCCGCTCGTTGGATCGACCGCCGGGGCTTCCGCGGCAGGAACTGTATTGCGGGCATCGATAACGCGAGTGATCGTCGAGGATTCAAACTTCTTCACGTCCTTCTCAGAAAGCCGGTGAAGTTTGTTGTCGTCTTTCTTGCCGTGGCCGAAGAGGCGGCCGATTGCTTTGAACGGGGCCGCCAGAACTTTCACGAAACGGTTGCCGCCGTCCTGTTTCACTTGCGTGTCTTCAGTGGCAGACGCGTCGTTGATGACGGCGATCTCCGCTTCGCTCAGCACATTGCTAAACACCGCCTGGCGATATGGCGCAAAACCCAAAATCAGAGCCAGCGTGAGAACGGTTACAACTGTGAGTCGCTTGAACATGACAACCACTCCTTACTTCAGGGTTATGGTGTGGGCCACACCACCGCTCAGCATGTCGGAAATGTTGAGCATCGCCGGTCCGAGAATGATGATGAACATCGTCGGGAACAGCAGTGCGCCGAGCGGCAGCAACAATTTGAACGCCGCTTTTTGTGCCGCCTGTTCGGCGCGCTGCCGTCGTTTCGTGCGCAGACTGTCTGAATAAATGCGCACGGCACGAGCGATGGACGTACCAAAGCGATCCGCCTGAATCAGCATGCCGACGAGACTGTTGAGATCTTCCACGCCGGTGCGATCCGCAAGATTGCGCAATGCTTCGCTGCGTTCACGACCGACACGGATTTCGAGGTTCGCGAGCTCGAACTCTTTGCTGATGTCCGGATGCACGTCTTTCAACTCTTCACAAACCTTCAGCATCGCGGCGTTCAAACCGAGACCCGCTTCCATCGTGATCACCATCAGGTCGAGCGCGTCCGCGAGGCCCCACGTGATCCGGAGTTGGCGGCTGGCTCTCAGGCGATTGAGAATGAAGCGCGGGAGCAGGAAACCGGCGGCAAAGGCAAACAACGCGGGAATCAAAGCCCCGCGGAGTGGACGAGCAAGAAACATCCACAACAACATGATCGCGCCGGGGAGCGCGAACATCGAGATGAGCTGTAGGGCACGATAAATCGCCGGTGCATGCGCCGAGCGGTAACCGGCCTGCATCAATTGCTTTTGCAGCTTCTTCGCGTCGGCCGCGGACGGCGGCACGAGGCGATTGATCGGTTCTGCGATACGTTCGGCTAACTTAACGACCGTGTTCTCTTCCAGGACTATCGTCGCCGCACCGTTGTCGTCGAGTTCGCGCAAGCGAACGGCAGTCGCGCTGGCCGGACGAAACATCAGCCAGTAGACAGCCATGACGGCGAACGCGATACAGATGAAGGTGGAAATCGAAATTAACAGCATAGTCTCACCAATTAAATTTTGATCTTCATGATCTTCTGGACCATGAGCATGCCCAGGATTTGCATCGCCGCGGCGATGAACAGCAGGTTGTGTCCACGCGGATCGCGCCACATCACTTCCATGTACGTCGGGTTCACGGCCGTCATGTAGACCGCCATAAAGATCGGCAGACCGCAGAGCAACCAGGCCGACCAGCGCGAGCTGAGCGTCAAAGTCTTCAGGTCTTCCATGATGCGGAAGCGTTCGCGAATGGTGTAAGCAACCTTCTCGAGCAATTCGGAAAGATTGCCGCCGGTTTCGCGTTGAATCATGATCGCGGTGACGCACATGCGCAGGTCGAGCAACGGCATGCGCTGGATCAGATTTTCCAGCGCCAGTTTCAACGACAGGCCGAGGTTCTGTTCGTCGTACGTCTTGCGAAACTCACTCGCAATCGGCTCGGGCATTTCCGTCGCCACCATTTGCAGTGATTCCGTGAACGCGTGACCGGCTGACAGACCGCGGCTCATCAGGTCGAGCGCGTCCGGCAGCAACTGCAGGAACTTCTTCATCCGCTTCTTGCGCTTGTTCATCACGTGAAGAAACGGCAGCACGCCCGCGATCAGAGCAAACAGGATCTTTAGCGGGAGGGAAACGGTGATCATCGCTGCCGCCAGAAAACTAAAAGCGGCAGCCGTAAGCGAGAAGAGCACCAGCCGCATCACCGTGATCTGCAGGTCGGCCTGATCGATTAGTCGTTTCAAACTGGAAGTGATCGCCAGTTTCACCAGCGACCGGTTGAGCCAGGGAATCTCGCTCAGCAGTTCTTCACGCGCGAGTTGCACCTCGACGTCGCTTGAATGCGCTGATGAGCGAATGGCTTCGGCGAGTCGCTCGTTCAGCAACGCGCGGCGCGCATCGGATTTCCGCGACGTGAACAAAAACAGCGCGTAAACGAGAAACAGACCCGCTAGAAAGACGAAAAATAGAACCAGAAACATTAGGCAACCTCCTCGAAGAACGAGCGCGGCAGTTGCATGCCGTAGATCTTGAGCCGTTCGGCAAAACGCGGACGCACGCCGGTCGGACGAAAACGTCCGATGACGCGGCCGTTCTGGTCCACGCCGCGACGTTCGTAAATAAACACGTCCTGCATCGTGATCGTTTCACCTTCCATGCCGGTGATTTCCGAGATGGAAGTAATGCGGCGCGTGCCGTCGCTCAAACGTGCGACCTGAACCACCATATTGATGGCCGAAGCGATCTGCTGGCGCATCGCGCGATCGGAAAGCCGCAGGCCAGTCATCTGAATCATGGTTTCAAGGCGTGCGAGCGCGTCGCGAGACGTATTGGCGTGAATCGTGGTCAGCGAACCGTCGTGACCGGTGTTCATGGCCTGGAGCATGTCGATCGCTTCACCGCCACGCACCTCACCGATGACGATGCGGTCCGGACGCATACGCAGCGCGTTTCTCACCAAATCACGCTGGTTGACTTCGCCTTTGCCTTCGATATTCGGTGGCCGCGTTTCGAGACGAACCACGTGCGGCTGCTGTAACTGCAATTCAGCGGAATCTTCAATCGTGACGATGCGTTCGTTGTGCGGGATGTAAGCCGAGAGCGCGTTGAGTAGCGTCGTCTTACCAGCGCCGGTACCGCCGGAGATCAGGACGTTCAAGCGTGCCTGCACGCACATCTCGAACATCGCCGCCATGTCGGGCGTCAACGCCTGCTTCTCGATCAACCGGTGCATCCGCAGCGGCTCAGCGCCGAAACGGCGAATCGAGAGCACCGGACCATCAAGTGAAAGCGGTGGAATGATCGCGTTCACGCGCGAACCGTCTTTGAGACGAGCGTCGACCATCGGCGACGATTCGTCGATGCGGCGGCCGACTGACGAGACGATGCGCTCGATCACGCGCATCAGGTGTTCGTTGTCCTTGAATTCGATGTTGGTTCGTTCCAACTTGCCGCCACGCTCGATGTAGATGTTGTACGGGGAGTTCACGAGGATGTCGGAGATGGACGTGTCGGCGAGCAGTTGCTCGAGCGGCCCCAGGCCAAACAGCTCGTGCCGCACTTCGTGAATGAGACGTTCGCGCTCAATCGTCGAGAGCGGCGTGTCTTCCTGCGCGAGCAGGGCGGTGGCCAGGCGCGCGACTTCTTCATGCAGTTGCTCCGGTTCCATCATGCCCAGCTTGGTCAGGTCCATGCGGTTGATGAGCATGCGGTGGAGCCGCGCTTTCATGTCCTGAAAGCCCTGCTGATTGCTGATTGCGTCTTCACTCAGCGGAGCCGTCGTTCCGGTTTCTCTTACTAATCTTTCGCGTAATGCCATGTTCCTCTTTCCCTGTTGAAAGACGTAGCCGTATTAAGAATTCGCGCGGTCCAACGCTGCCGTCAGACCAAAATCTTCAACCCCGGCGACCTGCTGACGCCGAAACATCGAATTGAAGGAACGCTTTTGAGTCGCCGGCGTCGCAGCGGGCTCGACCGGTCCGTCAAACAATTTCGCGGCGATGCTGCGCAAATCGGTCGTCACCTTCGAAGTCGGCGCCGATTCAATCAGCGGCTGGCCGAGGTTGATTGAATTGACTGCGGCGCGATAGTCGCTCTGCACGTAACCGACGACACGCTCGCCGAGAAAATCTTCGACTTGCTTCTGATCGAGCTCGATGTTCTTGCTCCAGCGATTCACGACCAGGCGGATCTTCTTCCGCGGATAACCGAGCCGATCGAAGATTTCGAGCGCGCGGCGCGTGCTGCGAATCGCGTGAATCTCGAGCGTCAGCACCATCAGGATTTGGTCGGCGTGATCGAGCGCCGAGATCGTAACGGCGTCGAAACTATGCGGCGTGTCGATGATCAGCGTGTCGAAACGCCGGCGCAGCAGCTCCATCACTTCGTAGATGTGCCGCGGTTCGATGTCTTCGGAGCTTTCGGCTTTGATCGGTGCGGCGAGCAGCGACACGTTCTTGGAGCGTTGCGTCAGGTAGCTCGTCAGCAGCGCGTCGTCGAGCCGATCGCGATTTTCAACGATATCGGCCAGCGAAAACTTCGGCCGAACGCCCAGCATCAATTCCAGGTCGCCTGATTGCAGGTTCAAATCCAGCAGCACGGTCGGCGTGGCTTGCAGCATCGCGAGGTTCGTCGCGATCAGCGAAACACCGCAGCCGCCCTTGCTTGAAAAGACCGCGATCGCGCGTCCTCTTTTTGCCGGCTCGTCCTGAATGTGCTCGTTGGCGAACTGGTTGGTCCGGTCAATAACGGTGGAAAGTTCTTCGTCGTTGATGGGCAGGCGAATGAAATCGCGTGCGCCGGCGCGCATGCTGCGCAGGATGAGATCCGGAGAGGAATCGCGCGAAGCGCAGATGATGGCCGTGTTGGTGAACTCAGCACAAAGACGCTGGACGAGCTTGAGTCCGGGCTCTCCCAAATGGACGAGATTGACGATGACTGCGGAAGGCCTCAGACGCGCGGTCTCGGTGAAAACCTGCTCCGGGTCGTCACTCATCACCAGCACACTCGTTCCGGCGTGATTATTTAACGCGCGGCCCAACTCTCTCAGCTCCGTCGCGTCTTTGCAAAGCACGATGAATGTCAAGTTTCGCTTCATTAGTATTTCTGTTCCTTGCCGTTCGCTTTCCTGGTCATCTTCGCTATGGCGTAATGTCGCTCGGGTCATTGCCCGCACTCTCAGCCGGCGCCGTCGTGATGTACTTGGGGAGTGTCAACGGCCGGCCGATCAAAGGAATACTCAGATTGAATTGGTAACCCTCAATCCACACAGTCGCGCTGCCGAGGTTCGTGCCGTATTCAGGCGGTGTCGCCGGGTTGCTGTCAGTATCGACGCCGTCGAACCTGACGTGGACCATTTCGAGCGTGAGTCCGGCTATCAAAGGCGAACTCGTCGCATTGCCGAGTGCGTCGAACGTGCCGTTCGGTCCATAAACGACATACTTTTTCACGGCCTGTTCGTCGTTGGCGTTGGCGCCGTGATGCAGCGAGGCGTAACGCGCGCCCGCTCTCGTCGCGTCAGTGAGCGCGTTGTGCGTGTAAATCAAACGGCCGAATTCGATGATGCCGATGATGATGGTGAAGAAGAGCAGCGCCACGATCGCGAATTCAGCGATGGTCGCTCCTCGTTCACTGGTTTTGTGCGTCAGAGTCTTCACGGTTTTACGGATGAGCCGCAGGATCCGTCCACATGTAATACATGGTGGTGCTGCCGGAAGCCGGCAGCGTCATGAAACGGTTATTGCCAATCAGCGCATTCAGATTAAAGATCGGTTGAAACTCGTAATCCTGAATGCTGATCGTCACCCTAACCGGATTGCCGCCGCCGCCCGCGGGATCTGCCCATTCGGGAGTTACGACGACGTTGTCAGTAGTCAGTCCGGGCACGACGGGATCGGTGTCGCTACAATTTGTCTTACCGCAAACGGCCATGTTCTTCGCGAAATCGATATGGTTTGGATCGTAAGCGTTGACTGACAGATAACGAGCGGCGGCGCGAGTCGACTTCGACAACGCGGTGTACGTCTGAAACAACCGGCCGAGCTCCGTGACGGCGGCCAACATCACCACCAGAAACGGAACGAGAATCGCGAGTTCGGCCAGTGCGCCACCTCGTTCACTCCTGACGAATCGGTTTCTCTTGATAAACGCGAGCGGATTTCTCATAGCTTTACTCCGTTATCGATAGAGAACAGCAACGACGATTGGAGCAGTTGGCCCAGCGCTCGGAGCAAAGCCACCGGCGCCAAACGCGTATTCGCGAAATTCGACATAGATTTCCGGGTTCGACGGAATGCCGCCAACTTTCCGATTCATGAAGAACTTGCCGAACTTCGAAAACTTCACGTCATCCTTGCCGGCTTGAAACTCGCTCTGATTGATGATCGGCATCAGCAGCTCTCGCCGCAGTGGCGCGGACGTATGCGAGGGCTTCTGAAACGTCCTGTCTCCTTCTTTCGAGTCGTGATAGGTCTTGTAGGGAATACCGTTGTACGGATCGGTCTTCTTCTTCGGTTCGCCGTCATAGATGTTTGGATCCGGTGGAAACGCCTCTTCGATCGTTTTGGTGACTCCGCCGATTGTCACGGTGCCGCCGCCGCCGAATGCTTTGTAATCGTCAAACCGAGTGTTGAGACCCTTCAAAACCGGCCCAGTCATTCTTCCCGTTTCGGTCTCAGTAATGAACGCTGCGTTGTTGTTCACAGTCAGACAACCGCTGGCGCCGCCGGCAATCGCCAGTTTCAGATCGGCTGCGCCAGAACCTGAATCGAGTGCCTGGTAGTTACCGGGCGAGGTGTCCTGCCATTTGCCTGGACCGGCAATCATCTTGTATCTGCACCCGGCACAAAATTTGGTCGCGGGCGTACACTTCGGATCAGCATCAGCGGGCAACGGCGAGCAGTCGGCCGGATACTCCAACTTGCCGTTCTTGTCCCAATCCATCCAACCGACGCCAGATCCAAAAGCACCTTCAACTACGGCAATCGGTATGTAGTTGCAGATAACGTTGGCCTGGACTGACAAGCCCGCTGTCGCCGTAGCCGACATATTGCGCGCGAGACCGAGGATGGGAATCGAGAAAAAGACGTTTACGTTGACGGTGGGCGTGACGACCTTGACGAAGCGAATGTTGTTGTTGCCAGTGGCAGTCGCGGCGTCGACATAATTACCACCGAGGTTCACTGAGTACGTGACCAGCGCCGCCTGATCGGCTTTCGGCATGACTTCTTCAAACTGCTGGCTGCTGAAGTTGTACTTATTCTTGTTCAGCGTATCGATCGCGCGTTGTTGGGCCGTGGAGATTTTTTCGGGTTGCGGCAGCAGCAGCGCGGAAGCGCCGGCGAGCGCCGCAGCGTCGGCCGCGTTTTGCAGCTCGTTGCGGACCATGTAAAGGTGGCTCAGATCGGCGCCGAGCCCGACTGCGAGGAAGAGAACGAGAACTGAAACAACGGTATAAACCAGAACACTCCCACGCTCGTTCTTACGATGATTCAAGTTTCGTTCTTCTTTCCAACTCTTCATCATCCTGCTCCTCGAGTTCGCTTGCTCAACCACACCTTCGCTAATGGATCAAAAGAGTGGTAGCCGTTGTCGAGATTTGACTACCACTCTTCTTTAGTTCGATCTGGCCCATCGGGAGACCAGACGGTCGGGTTACGGAGTGGCGCCCTTGGTTCCGGGCGTGGCCATCGGTTGCGGGGCTGTCTTCGCTCCTTCGTTTGCCGGAGTGCCGTTAGCTGGCGCGGCCGGCGTAGTTGTAGCTGGTTTCGTCGTTGCCGGCGCGGTCGTGGTCGTGGTTGCGGGAGCCGTCGTAGTCGCGGCAGCGCTTTCCGATCCGCTCCCGGTCGAGAAACCACTGCGGCCGCTGAGACCGTCGCCGCCTGGAGGTTCGACGCCGAGCGGCGAGCCCTGCTTCAAACCATCAACACCCTTCAAGCGCGGCAGTTCATCGGAGTTCACCGGCTTCACGAGATCGGCAGTGATGATGAACATCAACTCCGTCTCCTGCTTCTGGAACGAAGCCGACTTGAACAGATTGCCGAGCACGGGAATGTCGCCGATCACCGGAATCTTCGACAGCGAACGCGTTTCGTTGTTGTCGAGCAGACCCGCAAGCGCGAAGCTCTGGCCATCGCGGAGTTCAACGCCGGTGCGGGCGCGACGGGTGCGCAGCGCGGGGATCACGAAGCCGTTGAAGCGGACGCCGTTCGCGAAATCGATCGTGGAGACTTCCGGCTCGAGTTCGAGACGAATGTGATCTTCGTCGATGATCGTCGGTTTGAAATTCAGGCGGATGCCGTACTCCTTGAATTGCACGGTGACGGCACTGCCGTTCTGGCTGCCTTGCACGACCGGAATCGGAAACTCACCGCCGGCTAGAAAACTCGCGGTTTGGCCGTTCATCGCGATCAGGTTCGGTTCGGCAAGAGCGCGCAGCGCGCCGTTCGTTTTGAGGGCGCGGATGTAAGCCGCGGTGTTGAGCCCGCTATTGAACAGGAACAGGTTTAAGGCTGAACCCGCGAATTCGCTGATGATGCCACCGCCGTCATGCTGTTGCATGGTGGCTGGACCGCCGCCCTGGGTGAAGAAGGAAGTGCTGTTCACCGAGGAGAGCGAACTGCCGTAGTCTTTCAATTTCTGACGGCTCACTTCCGCCACGCGCACTTGCAACTGCACCTGCGTGGCGTCAGTGACAGGCGATTGCAGCATGTTCACGGTCTTGAAACCGGCGGCCTGAACCACCGCGTCCGCTTGTTGCGCCGCTTGCGGCTGGCTCACCGTGCCCGAAAGCACCACCGAACCGTTAGCCTGGCTCAGGCGAATGTCATCCCGGGGAAACAGCGCGCGGATTTGCGAATCGATCAACGAAAGATTCGCGCGCACGAAAACGTCGAACACGATGAACTTCTGGTCCGACTTTTCCCAAGCGATGAAGTTGACCTGGCCGAACTGTTTTCCGTTAACCAGCACCTGATTCGGAGACACCATCACGGCTTCCGCAATCTCTGGGTTGGAAATCGAAAAGCGACCAATTGGCCGGTCGAAGTTGATAACGCGCGACTGGCCCACGAGTACGTTAATCGGAATGCCTTCCTTCGTCGCACTGCTGAACGAGGCATCGTAGGTACTCTCTTGCGCATTCGCGGCGAGCGTCCAGCCCAGAGCCGGCAGGAGGAGCATTCCCATCAACAGGTGAATGAGGGAATGCCTGATCGAATACTGATTAGCCATGATTACTCTCCTTACTACGATTTCGCAGTCTGATGTTTATTTACGGAAACTCAACGTTCTTCTTTTTGGCGCCTTCGATCACTTCAACCGAAGGACGCGGCGGCGCGGGCGCGGGCGCGGTCACTTGCGCCGCAGTCTCGCCGGCCGGGTGAGCACGCGGACGCTTTGGCGCGCTGCTGCGTGGCGCGACGGGCTTCACGTCTTTGCCGAGACCCGGTTCGGGAACCGGCAGCGCGCGCTCGCCTGACAGCAGCGACTTCTTGGTCGCACCGCTGGTGACTTCGTCGTTCTGATCGATCGAGTTGCGCATCACTAGCTGCAAGCGTCCTTCGCTCGAAGCCAGCGCGAGTTTCTCCGCTTGCTCCGGCGTGACTTGCAGTGTCACGGTCTTCACGCGCTCCGCCTCTTTCTCGTTCTTTGGCTTGTCGAGGTTCGCGCCGTTCGCCAGCACCTTGATGTTCTGGAGCACGATCTTCGAGACGCGTTCGCGGTTCTCGCCATCCGGCGGTTCAATCACCACCACGATGTCGACGAGTGTTCCGGGCATGATGAAGCCGGAAATGCCGACGACGTCGTCAACTCTGACGTTCATCGCGCGGTAGCCTTCCGGGATCACCGACGACAATCCGGCCGCCGATCCGAGTGGCGCAAGCTTGTTGTCAGTCACCGGTTCACGCGCGGCAATGCGCGTGACGGCCACACGGCCGACGATGTTCTCGTCAATCCTGGCGAACGTGCCGTCAGGAGCGGCGCTGCGCGGCAACTGCACTACTCCGAGTTTCTCCGCGTTGATGCGCTCGCCGATCGCGATATCGACCTTGGCGATGACGACGTTGTTCAGGTTCCTGGTATAAGCCTGTGCCTGGGCCAGGTAGCGGTAGACCGACACTGCGGCGACGGATCCGAAAAGAATCGCGGCCGCAATCGCGATGAGCAAGCGTTTATTCCGCATGACTATTTCTCTCCATTTCAAACAAGACCGCTTCTTTCCGAGACCGCGAGCGGTATACCGAGCGGGTTAGGGTCACCGAGCGCTTCACACTCGGAATAGAGCGGCTGAAATCAAGCTCCCGAGCATGATCGCGACGCCGTAAGGAATCGTGTGTCGTCGATCGGGAGCCATGGCGAAGCGCGGCATCTCCCAACCGGGAAGAATGCCGACGAAGATGCGAAACACTCCGTGTAGCGTGGTAAGCACCGTGCCCGCCCGAAGGGTGGTGAAGATAGCGAGCACTCCACCCAACATCGCGACCAGCACGAGCGTAATTGGCATCACGCTGACGCCGAGGATGGTTCCCACAGCACCAAACAGCTTCACATCGCCGGCGCCCATCGCGCCGAAGATGTGCAACAGCAGCATCGGAATGAATCCCAGTCCGAAACCTAAAAAGCTGCTACTCAAACCGTGCCAGCCGCCGAACACTGAATTGATCGTGAGGCCGGCGATCAGCGCCAACAGTACAAGCGGGTTCGGAATGCGCCGGTACCGCACGTCGTGATACATCACGCTGCCGGCAAGTGGGATCAGGAATGCCAACTTCCCTGTTGCTTCCGGGTTGATGGACATCTCGCTTCTAACTCCGCGCGTTTATTAAAGTGTGAATATCGTTCGTCAAAACTAAGCCCTGGTTCGTTAAGTGAAATTAAGTAGCAGGCGGAGCATCGATGTCGCTGGCGACGCTGTTCATCTTGTTATTGATGGCGTCACCCAACACTTGCAAAACCACGATGGCGATCGCGACCAGAATGGCGCAGGCGACTGCGTACTCAGCCAACTCAGCTCCGCCTTCGTCGTGGTAGAAACTCTTCACTGAATTCATGAGTGGGTCCCTTTGCATAAACACCCAATGTGGTCCAATTCTCATTTGCTAGAACGGGAACGTCTTGCTCGACGCCTGCCCGATCTTCGCAGCCGTTCCAGAGTTCTGATCGTTGATTGCGTCACCAAGAGTGGCGTAAACGACCAGTGCGATAGCGACCAGCAGCGCCACGGCGACGGCGTACTCTGCTAATTCGGCTCCGCTCTCACTCTTGATAAAGCTCTTTATTTTTTTCATCGACGGTTTCTCCATTGGAGTGAACAGGAAAGCCGCCGTTTGGCGCGCGGCTTCCCCTTTTCTGTCGCACGTATTCGGTTAACAGCTTAGGCCGAGGGAGTGTACGAAGCGTTCTGGATGTCTTGGCCGGTCTGCGAATTCGCGGTGTTGATGCCATCGCCCAACGTGGCGTAAACGACCAGGCCGATCGCAACCAACAGGGCAACTGCTACGGCATACTCCGCCAATTCAGCACCAGTCTCATCCATCAAAAAATTCTTGAACATGTGTTTAGTTCTCCTTAGGAAAAGTATTTTTAGTGTTGCGACCTGCGCTGGGTCCGTAACTAAGATTTGGAGACCGGTTCCAACGAGGCCAAGTCGGCACGATGGCAGTGCAGGCGTCATCCCAGGACACCTGAGCTGACCCGCTTTCCCTGCCGATCACGGCAGCACTTCCATGCGTGTGTCTCGAGCGGTTGGCAAAGGGTATGCCGTCAAGGAAAGGCGCGGATTCCGCACCTTCAGCGGAACTTCGCCGTGGTCCAACTGCTCGCTGGCGAGCACCTGCGACAAAACGTCGCAGCCAAAAAGTGCTCCCGCGCGTTTGTTACGACGAATTCCGAGCGTTCAGCGAAGCGCAGCAGAGGTGGGCGCTGGCATATTCATTGCTTCGTGATGGCGATCACTTCCGTTTAATTGAGGTGTGGCTTCAATGAAAAAACGATTCCTACCGCTGGTCTTCGGTCTCTTTTTGCTCACTCCATCCCTGGCCACCGCGTTTTCAGGCGAGACCGTCGTCACGCCCCTGAATAACAAAGACGTGTTGCGAATGGTCCAGAGTCATCTGTCAGAAGAGGCAATCATCAAGACGATTAGGTCGTCGCCGTGCACGTTCGACACTTTTCCCCCGGTGTTGCGCGACATGAAACGGCGCGGCGTTTCCGATGCCGTCTTGCAAGCAATGATCGAAGCGCCGTACGGCCCGGCCCGGCAAGACGCGAGCGTAAAAGACAATGCCGGTGAACAGCCGATCTATCACTACACCGATCAGTTGCGGCAGTTGGGTTACATCGCGCCAACTACGGCGGGACGCGGCGCGCGGTTTCCGCGACAAAACGCTCGCGCACGGAGTGCGCCACGCCCGCGCACTCGCCTGTAGTGAGTCTGAATAATTCTTTATGAAGCGTTGTCCCGAGTGTTATCACGTTTACGATGACCAGGAGAAATTCTGCGAGACTGACGGCCATGAGCTGTTAGCCGATCCCGCTCTCTCGCCGAAATCCGAAGCCGTCGCGACTCCGCCGTCACCGAAGCCAGTATGGTGGCCGGCGGCGGCACTGGGAATCGTGATCGGGACCGTGTTCGGAGCAGGCGTGTTCGCGGCCGCGCTGCTGTTTTCGACGAAAGAGTCGAATGAACGGCCCGTCGTGAGTCCCGCTGTCGAAGTTCATGAAAAAGCTCTCCCCAATCGTGTCGTCTCAGCCTCAAACTCAGCTCCCACTCCGGAACCGGAAGCAAGTCCGTCACCGGATCCGGAAGTACAAGCCGCTGCGGCCCCGACTC
>Ga0081539_10002669_pt1 | contig 24283 bp, 24 predicted proteins | sample TabmetS4T2R2_FD_71023 | JGI IMG/M metagenome (GOLD analysis project Ga0081539, IMG submission 71023) | Tabebuia heterophylla rhizosphere microbial communities from the University of Puerto Rico - S4T2R2 | ecosystem: Host-associated > Plants > Roots > Rhizosphere ...
GGGCCTGCTGACACGTCGCCGTCGTAGGGCGCGGCCCGTTCGGCCATGCCGGTCAGGCCGTGCCCGGCACCCGCCGGCGGCGGGCCGGGGCGGTGGCCACCGTCGTCGGTGACCACCACCTCCGCCTCGGTCCCGTCGCACCGCACCTCGACACGCGCGGTCGCGGTCGGGCCGGCATGCTTGACCGTGTTCGTCAGCGCCTCCTGGACGATCCGGTAGATCGCCAGCTCAGGGCCCGGATCACCGCACGTCCCGGTTCGAGTGAGCGTCACCGTGAGGCCCGCCGCGCGGACCTGGTTCACCAGCTCGTCGAGGTCCGCCAGCCCGGGCGGCTTCGAAAACCGAAGACCTTCCTCGGATTTCCGGAGTAAGCCCACCAGTTTCCGAACCTCCGTGAGTGCCTGCCGGCCGGTCATCGCCGACTGCCGCATCATGTCCACGCCGCGCGCCGGCTCCCCGGGTGTGACGGCCGCGGCGCCGTCGGCCAGGGCGACCATCACCGCCAGGTTGTGGGCCACGATGTCGTGCATCTCGCGGGCGATCCGGGCCCGTTCGGCGGCCACGGCCATGCGGTCCCGCAGCTCACGCTCTTTCTCCAGTCGTCGGGCACGTTCCTCCAGTTCTCGAAGAAAGGCCTGCCGGGTTTGGAGGTACGCCCCCAGCAACAGCGCCAACGTGAACGCCGCCGCCAGCGCCAGCGCGTCCCACAGCGGGCCGTGCCGCCACCAGCCCACGACGAACGCGACGACCGGCGCCGCCACCGGCCACAGCGCCGCACGTGACCGGTGCCGCGCCAGCGTGTACCCGGCCAGCGCCGGGACGACCAGCAGCGCCGGCCCGGTCATCCCGACACTGACCGCCGCGAACGCCAGCGCCGTGACCGTCCAGAACACCGCGACCGGCCAGCGCCGCCGCACGACCAGCGGCAGGTGCAGCGCGGCCAGCCACCCCCAACTCCAGACGGACAGGTCGGTGAGGGAGACGGTCACCCGCGCCAGCACCGCGAACAGCACGCCGGCGAGGATCGCGTCCGCGACCAGTGGGTGCCGCCGGATTCCCGCCATGACCAGGAGCCTAGGAGACATGCCGGGCCACGAAGGCCGAAATGTGCCGCAGCGCCAGGTCCGCCTCCATGATCTCCTGGACGATCAGCGGGAAGTCGTGCGGCAGGCCGGGGTACATCTCCAGCCGGACCGGCACGCCGCCGTCCCGGAGCCGGCCGGCCATCCGGACCGAGTCGCTCGCCAGGACGTCCTGTGTGCCGGCGACCAGCAGCGTCGGCGGCAGGCCGCGGACGTCCGCGAACAGCGGGGAGACCAGCGGGTCGCGAGGGTCGACGCGGCCGTGGTCGGTGTAGCTGTCGGCCGAGAAGCGGACGTCGTCGGCGCCGAGCTCCGCGTCGGAGTGGGCCTTGGTGCGGTGGGTCCAGCCGCTCACCGTGATGTCGAAGCCGCCGGACAGGGCGATGAGCGCGGCGGGCAGCTCCTCCCCGGCGTCCCGCAGCTTCAGCGCCGCGGCGAGGGTGAACGTCCCGCCGCAGGAGTCGCCCATCACCACGATCCGCTCGGCCGCGACGCCCTGCTGGCGCAGGTACCGGTAGGCGTGCACGGTGTCGTCGACCGGCGCGGGGAACGGGTGTTCCGGCGCGGTCCGGTAGTTCGGCAGCAGCACGCACGCGCCCAGCTCCCGGGACAGCGTGGCCGAGAACTGGCGGTGGCCGTTCGACACCGGCAGCACGAACCCGCCGCCGTGCAGGTACAGCACGGCCCGGTCGGGTGAGGCGCCCGGCGCGCAGATCCGGTCCGCCGGGACGCCGTTCGCGTCGACGTGCGTCATCGTCGCGCCGGCCGGGTTCTCGGGCCTCGCGTAGCGGTCGGCCGCGCGCTGCTCGCGCAGGGCGGACAGGTCGGCGGCCGCCGAGATCTGGCCGGAGATCGCCAGCATCATGACGTAGAACGCGGCCCCGCCCTGGCTCGGCACGGCCGGCACGGCCTCGGCCCGCGGCACCGGCGTGGTGACGGTCGTGACGGCCGCGTGCGTCAGCACGACCGCGGCGGCGGCGAACCCGGCGCCCAGCCGGCGGAGGACACCCGGCCGGGACGGGCGCAGTCCCATGCGGAGGAGCCAGAAAAGCCACAGCGGGAAGAAGAGCATCGCGAGCACGGTCAGGATCGCGGCGGCGACCCAGTACCCGTCGATCGCGGGCCGGGTGGCGTTGACGGCCCACAGCACCGAACGGGCACTCACGAGCACGAGCCCGGCGGCGCCCGGGAACCCGCCGGGGCGACGGCTGAGCGCGATCGTCCACCCGGCGAGCGCGAGCGGCGCGACCGTGGCGCACCAGAACGCGACACCGGCCAGCACACCGTTGCCCCACAAGGAGATGGGCGTGAGCAACGCGCTCGCCGCGAGCAGGCCGCCGCCGGCCCATCCCAGCCGCCGGACGAGTGGTTCGCCGGACACGAAGGGCACCAGCAGCCCGCACACGACCAGGCTGAGCAACCCGGCCAGGCCGAGGACCGGGTGCTGGCGGACCAACGCGGCTCCGATCGGCGGCGGATCGAGCAGCACCGCGGGAAACGGCAGTGAGGCCGCGAGCAGCAGCGTGCCGGCGGTCGCGAACCCGGCCAACACGAGGAAACGTCGATTCATGGGACTGACGCTAGGAATCCGCCGCTCTCGACACGTCCGGCGCGAGAACAGTTCCGGCGCGCCGGTTCGTACCTCTCCGGTAGTACGCGGGCTAGTCTCTCGTCCTATGCCGACGATCTGGCTGATTTCCAGGGTCCGCGGCTCGGCCGAGGACACGTTCGAGGCGATCGCCGACCTGCGCGGGTACGGCCGGTGGCTCGACCCGTCCGCCGACTACGCCGGCACGATCGACATCACCCCGGGCCCGGTCCGGGTCGGGACCGAGTACGTGGAGCGGAGCCGTCTCGGCGTGCGCCGTGGTGTCGTCACCGCGTTGCGTGCGCCGGAGCAGGTGGTCTTCCACCAGCCGATGACCCTGCGGCCACGGCTCTTCGGCGTCATCGACATCGTCGTGACGTACTTTCTCATCCAGCTGGGGGAGAACGTGGACCTCGAGCGGGTCGTCGAGGTCACCCTGCCGCCGGTGCTGAAGCCGTTCACGCCGCTGGTCCTGGCCCGCTTCCGCCGGGAGGGCGAGCGCACCGTCCGCGCGCTCAAGGAATTCGTCGAGGCGGCGTAGGCTCCCCTTGTCCGGGGAGTCCTTGTGGAGCACCACGTTCACTGGCGGGAAGACGGCGACGCACGGCAGGCGCCGTGGCTGTCCGAACGCCATGCGCCGCCGGCCGCGGTCGTCGTGGCCGGTGACGAGCTGCGGACCGGCGACGCGCTGACCCACGCGCGCCGCGGCCACGCGGTGCTGTGGCGTGGCGACTACCGCAACGCGCGGCAGCTCCTCGCCGCCATGCGCCGGCGGCTCGACCGGCGGCCCGTCACACCGGGGAACACGCCGGCCGACACCTTCCACCGCTACCGCCAGGTGACCGCGCACCGGGCCGCCCTGCTCAACCGGCTGGTGGTCGAGCTCGGCGCGGGCCACCGGCTCGACCTGCCGCACGCGCCGGACGTGTCGTCGGTGTGCACGCGGACCGGCCTGATCCCCCTCCAGGAGCTGCTCGGCGTCATCGGCGCGCACGAGTGGCGGCGCCGTGGCGTCTGGATTCCCTTGCTGCACAACAGGATCCACCCGCACTACGGCGTGTTCGCGCCGACCCGCCAGGAGTACCTCGACCTCGTCGCCGCCGCGCCGTGGCCGCACCCGAGGACCGCGTTCGACATCGGGACCGGCACCGGCGTGCTGGCCGTGCTGCTCGCCCGGCGAGGCGCCGAAACCGTTGTCGCCACGGACATCGAGCCACGCGCGGTGGCCTGCGCACGAGAGAACGTCGACCGGCTCGGCCTCGCCGGGCGGATCCGGGTCGAGCAGGCCGACGTGTTCCCCGCCGGGTGCGCGGACCTGGTGGTGTGCAACCCGCCCTGGCTGCCGGCCACGCCGTTCTCCCCGCTCGACGCGGCCGTCTACGACAAGGACTCCCGGATGCTGCGGCGGTTCCTCGACGAGCTGCCGCGGCACCTCAACCCGGGCGGCGAGGCGTGGCTGGTCCTCTCCGACCTGGCCGAGCGCCTCGGCCTCCGCGCAGCACCGCCGTTCGGCGGGCTGACCGTCCTCGACCGCCTCGACACCCGGCCGCGGCACCGCGTGGTGCGGCCGGGTGACCCGCTGTCGGACTACCGGGCCGCGGAGACCACCTCGCTCTGGCGGCTCGCGACGGGCGGCTGACGCCGGCCCTGCCCGGGGATGAACGCCGCGATCGCGAGCGCCACGAGCGCCATCCCGCTGCCCAGCCCCATGATCAGCCGGAAGCCGTCCTGCGACGGCACCGCCACCGGGCCGAGCGAGATCGTCAGGTGCGACAGGATCACGCCCGCGACCGCGCTGGACACCGACGTGCCGATGGCCCGCATCAGGGTGTTGAGGCTGTTGGCCGCCGCGGTCTCCGACACCGGCACCGCGCCCATGATCAGTGCCGGCATCGAGCCGTACGCGAAGCCGATGCCGGCGCCGATCAGCGCGGACACGACCACCAGCTGCCAGATGGCCGACATGAACACGACGCCGAGCCCGTACCCGGCGGCGACGATGACCGCGCCGACCATCAGCGTCACCTTTGGCCCGCGTGCCCGCGACAGCCGCGCGGACACCGGTGCCGTCGCCATCATCACCAGGCCGGACGGCACCAGCACGAGACCGGTGACCAGCAGCGACTGGCCGAGCCCGTAACCCGTCACCGCGGGCAGCTGCAGGATCTGCGGCAGCACCAGCGACATCGCGAACATGGCGAACGCGAACACGAGCGAGGCGAGGTTGGTCAGCAGCACCTGCCGGCGCGCGGTCGTCCGCAGGTCCACCAGCGGCCGTCGCGTGCGCAGCTCGAACCACCCCCACAGCAGCAGGATCACCACCGCCGCGGCGAACAGCCCGAGCGTCAACCCGTCGCCCCAGCCCCAGTCGGCGCCCTTGGAGATCGCGAGCAGCAGGCACACCAGCGCCGCCGACAGGCCCGCCGCGCCGACGAGGTCGAACCGGCCGCCGGTCCGCACGCTCGACTCCGGCACCAGCGCCACCACGAGCGCGGTGACCACGACGCCCAGCCCGGCGGCGGTCCAGAACAGCACGTGCCAGTCGGTGTTCTCCACGAGCACCGCGGACGCCGGCAGGCCGAGCGCGCCGCCGACCCCCAGCGACGCGCTCATCATGGCCGTCGCCGCGCCGAGGCGTTCGGCCGGCAGCTCGTCACGCATGATGCTGATGCCGAGCGGGATGACGCCGGCCGCGAGGCCCTGCAGCGCCCGCCCGATGATCATCGGCAGCAGGCTGTCGGACAGCGCGGCCGTGACCGAGCCCGCGACCAGCAGCACGAGGCTGACCAGCAGCATCCGCCGCTTGCCGTACATGTCGCCGAGCCGCCCGACGACCGGTGTCGCGACGGCGCTGGCGAGCAGCGTGGCGGTGATCACCCAGGTGGTGTCGGCCGGTGAGGCGCCGAGCAGCTCGGGGAACCGCGGGACCAGCGGGATGACCAGCGTCTGCATCAGCGAGACCACGATGCCGCCAAAGGCCAGCACCGCCACGACAGCATTGGGGCCGACGTTCGGCCGCGGCGGTGCGGCGTTGAGTTGGGACATCCGGAGCCCTTCGACTTGGTACGTTTGGATTAAGTCAACTGATTGACTTACATAGTAGCCGTTGGCAGACTGTGAGTACCCGAACACTGAGCGCTAAAGAGGAGACTGCCGGTGACCCAGGAGACGATGCGGTACCCCATCACCGCCGAGGCCGCGCTGGAGCCGCCGGCCGAATGGGCGCGGTTACGCGCGGAGTGCCCGGTCCAACCGGTGACGCTGGCCAGCGGCGACGAGGCGATGCTCGTGACCCGCTACGACGACGTCAGGGCAGTCCTGTCCGACCCGAGGTTCACCAGGACCGGGCCGGGGCGGGGTGCCCGGGTCTCCGACGCCGAGGAAGGCGGCGTGTTCAACAGCGAGATGGCGTCGGTGCTGCCGCAGCACGGCGAGGAGCACCTGCGGTGGCGGCGGATGATCGGCAAGTGGTTCACCGCCAAGCGGATGAACGCGCTGCGCCCCGGCATCGAGGCCATGGCCGAGCAGCTGGTCGACGAGATGGTCGCGAAGGGCGCGCCGGCGGATCTCAAGGCGGCACTGGGTTTCCCGCTGCCCGTCTGGGTGATCTGCGACATGCTCGGCGTCCCGGACGCCGACCGGGACCGGTTCGCCCACTGGTCGGACATGATGCTCTCGATGACCCGCTACACCCAGGAGGAGATGCGGGCGGGCCAGATGGAGTTCGGCGCCTACATGCTGGCGCACCTCAACGCCAAGCGGGCGGAGCCGGGTGAGGACCTGCTCAGCGCGCTCATCCAGGAGCGGGACGCCGACGGCAACCCGCTGTCCGACATCGTCCTGATCTCCACCGGCATCGGCCTGCTGGTCGCCGGGCACGAGACGACCGCGAACATGATCGGCAAGATGGTCGGGATGCTGCTGGCCGACCGGAGCCGCTGGGAGGAACTGGTCGCCGACCGGTCGCTGGTGCGCACCGCGGTCGAGGAGACGCTGCGGATGGACGCCAACTCCGGCTTCGGCATGGTGCGGTACTTCGACCAGGAGGTCGAGATCGCCGGGACGGTGCTGCCCAGCGGCACCACCGCGGTGTGCAGTATGGCCGCGGCCAACCGCGACGAGCGCCAGTTCGCCGACGCCGACCGGCTGGACCTGCGCCGCAGCCCCAACCCGCACCTGGCCTTCGGCGCCGGGGCGCACGCGTGCATCGGGCAGCCGCTCGCCCGCACCGAGCTGCAGGCGGTGCTCGACGTGCTGCTGCGCAAGCTGCCGTCGCTTGAGCTCGCGGTGGACGTGGAAGATCTACGGCGGGTCGAGGGGCTCGTCGTCGGCGGGCTGAAGGAACTACCAGTGCGGTGGTGAACACATGATGAGTAGCACCGCCGGCAACGACGCCGGCAGTACCACGCGGACCGACCGCGCGCACGCGACCAGGGAGGCCATCCTGGTCGCGGCGGAGCGGCTGTTCGCCGAGCACGGCGTGCTCGCCGTGTCGAACCGGCAGGTCAGCGAGGCCGCCGGGCAGGGCAACAACACGGCCGTCGGGTACCACTTCGGCACGAAGGCCGATCTGGTGCGGGCGATCGTGCGCAAGCACTCGGCGCCGATCGAGGAGCTCCGGCAGCGCATGCTGGCCGAGATCGGCGACAGCACGGACGTGCGGGACTGGATCTCGTGCCTGATCCGGCCCGTCGCCGAGCATCTGGCGGCGGTGGGCAGCCCGACCTGGTTCGCCAGGTTCGGCGCGCAGATCATGACGGAGCCGTCGCTGCGGCCGATCATGGTCGATGAGTCGCTGTCGTCGCCGTCGCTGGTGCGGATCGTCGAGGGAATGCGGCGATGCCTGCCCGACCTGCCGGACGAGGTCCGGGCCGAGCGCGGTGACATGGCCCGCCAGCTGCTGGTGCACATGGTCGCCGAGCGCGAGCGCGCGCTGGCCGAGGGAACGCCGACGCCGCGGTCCACCTGGGACGACGCGGCGAACGGGATCGTGGACGCGCTCGTCGGCATGTGGCTCGCGCCGGTCACCACACGACAACGGGAAGAGGAGTCATGAAGGTAAGCGTTGACCAGGAGAAGTGCTGCGGCGCCGGCACGTGCGTGCTGCTCGCGCCGGACGTGTTCGACCAGCGCGACGAGGACGGGATCGTGGTCCTGCTGGACGAGACGCCGCCCGAGGCGCTGCACGAGACCGTCCGCGAGGCGGTCAGCGTGTGCCCCGGGGTCGCGATCTCGGTGGACGAGTGACCACGCCGGACGGCGTGCTGGTGGTGGGGGCGTCCGCGGCGGGGCTCGCCACCGCGGAGGCCCTGCGCCGCAAGGGGTACCAGGGGCCGCTGACCGTCCTGGGCGCGGAGCCGCACCTGCCGTACGACCGGCCGCCGCTGTCCAAGCAGGTCCTGTGTGGACAGTGGGAGCCCGCGCGGGCGCGCCTGCGGCCGGAGGCGATGCTGTCCGCACTGGACGCCTCGTTCGTCCTCGGTGACCCGGCCGTCCGGCTGGACGTCGCCGGCCGGTCCGTGCACACGGCGTCGGGGCGGGTGCTGACCGCGGAGGCCGTGGTGCTGGCGACCGGGCTGCGGCCGCGCACCCTGCCCGGTCAGGACGGGCTGGCCGGGGTGCACGTGCTCCGGACGCTCGACGACGCGCTGGCCCTGCGCGCGGAGCTGCTGACCGCCTCGCGGGTCGTGGTCGTGGGCGACGGGGTGCTGGGTGCCGAGATCGCCGCGACCGCACGGGGCATGGGGTGTGCGGTGACGATGGCGGGGCCGCAGGAGGCGCCGCTGGCGTACCAGTTCGGGCCGCTGCCCGCGCGCCTGCTCGCGGACCTGCACGCGTCTCGTGGTGTGGAGCTGCGGCTCGGTGCCGGGGTCACCGGTCTGTCCGCCGAGGACGGTCGCGTGACGGGCGTGTGCCTGGCGACCGGCGAGGTGCTGCCCGCGGACGTGGTCGTGGTGGCGTTCGGCGCCGCGCCGGCGACGGAGTGGCTGTCCGGCAGCGGGTTGCTGTGCGACAACGGGATCGTGTGCGACTCCCGGTGCCGGGCCGCGGCCGGGGTCTACGCGGCCGGGGACGTGGCGCGCTGGCACCACGAGACGCTGGATGCCCTGCTGCGCCTGGAGAACCGCACCAACGCCACCGAGCAGGGCATCGCGGTGGCGGCCAACATCCTCGGCGCGGACCAGCCGTACACGCCCGTGCCGTACTTCTGGACCGACCAGTTCGACGCCAAGATCCACGTGTACGGCACGCTGCGTGCCGACGCCGAGGTGTCCGTCGTGGAGGGTGATCCCGCGGACCGGCGGTTCGTGGCGCTGTACCGCCACGGTGGTGTGGTCATCGGCGTCCTCGGTTGGAACATGCCGAAACAAGCCCGCCTGCGCCGGCGGGAAGTGGACGCGGTACTCGTGGGAGGGAAGTCATGACGGTGCCAACGTTTCCGGGGGTCAGGGCGGAGAAGTGCCCGTTCGACCCGCCGCCGGACATCCGGTCGCTGCAGGAGGAGGCGCCGCTGATCCGGGTCCAGCTGCGCAACGGCACGGCGGCGTGGCTGGTGACCCGGTACGCGGAGCAGAAGGCGCTGCTGGCCGACCCGCGGCTCAGCTCGGACCCCAGGCGCCCCGGCTACCCGATGGACGACCCGATCATGCGGGGTGGGGAGGCGCCGGTCAGCTTCATCCTCATGGACGATCCCGAGCACCGGCGGCTGCGCCAGATGGTGACGGCGCCGTTCATGATCAAGCGCATCGAGGCCATGCGGCCGGGCGTGCAGCGGATCGTGGACGAGCTGATCGACGAGCTGCTGGCCGGCCCGAAGCCCGTGGACCTGGTGCAGGCGTTCGCGCTGCCGGTGCCGTCGCTGGTGATCTGCCAGCTGCTCGGCGTCCCGTACGCCGACCACGACTTCTTCCAGGAGAACAGCAAGGTCCTGATCAACATGAACGTGACCGCCGAGGAGCGCATGACCGCCGGCGGCCGGCTGTTCCAGTACCTGGACGACCTGCTCGGCGAGAAGCTCGAGACCCCGGGCGACGACCTGCTGTCCGGCCTGGTCGGCCGGATCCGGAGCGGAGAGCTGGCCAGGTCGGACGCCGCGCAGACGGGCGTGCTCATGCTGCTGGCCGGCCACGAGACGACCGCGAACATGATCGCCCTGGGCACGCTGGCGCTCCTGGCGCACCCGGATCAGCTGGCGCTGCTGCGGTCCTCGTCGGACGATCCGGCGCTGGTGGCCTCCGCGGTCGAGGAACTGCTGCGGTACCTGCACATCACGCACAACGGCCGCCGCCGCGTCGCCGTCGAGGACATCGACATCGCCGGCGAGACCATCCGCGCCGGCGAGGGCGTGATCATGGCCAACGACATCGGCAACCGCGACCCGGCCGTGTTCGCGGACCCGGACGCGTTGGACCTGCGCCGCCCCGGCCTCCACCGCCACGTGGCCTTCGGCTTCGGCGTCCACCAGTGCCTGGGGCAGCCGTTGGCGCGGATGGAGCTGCAGGTGGTCTACAGCACCCTCTACCGCCGCGTCCCGACCCTCGCCCTGGCGACCACAATGGACAAGATCCCGTTCAAACACGACGGCTCCGTCTACGGCGTCTACGAACTCCCCGTCACCTGGTAACCCCGCGAGTCCCGCCCTCAGCCCCCGCGAGTCCCGCTTTCGGACCCGGTGAGTCCCGTTCCTGTGCCGCACCGCGTGTGCTCCAAAACGGGACTCGCGGGGTCCCATGGCGGGACTCGCGGGATCCCAACGCGGGACTCGCGGGATCCCAACGCGGGACTCGCGGGGTCCCACGGCGGGACTCGCGGGGTCCGGCGGCGGGACTCGCGGCGTGTTGGGGGTGAATTGGGTGATTTGTGTCGGTTTTCGGGTGCGCGGCTGGGCTGGATGGTGTAACTACTGCGGCTATGGGATGGATGGGGAGTCCGGAGCTCTGGGTCGCGTTCGTGACGTTGCTCCTGCTGGAGATCGTGCTGGGGATCGACAACATCATCTTCATCTCGATCCTCGCGGGACGGTTGCCGGCGGAGCAGCGGGGGCGGGCGCGGATCGTGGGCCTGTCGCTGGCGTTGATCACGCGGTTGCTGCTGCTCGCGTCCCTGTCGTGGGTGGTCGGGTTGACGGCGCCGCTGTTCTCGCCGTTCGGGCACGAGATCTCCGGGCGCGACCTCATCCTGCTGCTCGGCGGGCTCTTCCTGGTCGTCAAGGCGACCATCGAGATCAACGCGCAGCTGGAGGGCGGTGAGCACGGCAAGAGCGGCAAGGCCGTGTCGTTCGCCGGGGTGATCGCGCAGATCCTCGTGATGGACGTGGTGTTCTCGCTCGACTCGGTGATCACCGCGGTCGGCATGGTGGACCAGCTGAGCATCATGATCACCGCCGTGGTCGTGGCGATGGCGGTCATGCTCCTCGCCGCCGGTCCGGTCAGCGACTTCGTCACGCGGCACCCGTCGGTCAAGATGCTGGCGCTGTCGTTCCTCCTGATCATCGGCGGCAGCCTGGTCGCGGAGGGCTTCGGCCACCACATCCCGAAGGGCTACATCTACGGCCCGATCGCCTTCTCGGTGTTCGTCGAGTTCCTGAACCTGCGCCGGCGGGCCATCCAGGCCAGGCGCCACGCCGCCGAGCGCGAGGTCGGGGCCGAAAAGGGCTAGACGGCCGCCCACCCGTTGTCGACCGGCAGGACGACGCCGTTGATGTTGCTCGCCGCGTCCGAGGCGAGGAAGACGATCGCCGCGGCCTGTTCGTCCGCGTCCGCCACCCGGCCCACGTTCCCCATGTAGGCGCCGATGACCGTCGGCCCGTAGCCCTCCGGCATGCCGCCCATGCTGGCGGAGATGTTGGTCGCCGTGCCGCCCGGGGCGATCGCGTTGGCGCGGATCCCCGAGTCGCGGTACATGATCGCGATCGACTTCGTCAGGCCGACGACGCCGTGCTTGGACACCGTGTACGCGGTGCCGGACGCGCTGCCCCGCAGGCCCGCCTCCGACGCCGTGTTGACGATCGCGCCCTTGCCCTTCGCCAGCATGTGCGGCAGGGCGGCCCGGGTGAGCTGGAACGGCGCGGTCAGGTTGATCCGCAGGACCCGCTCCCACTCCGCGTCCGTCACGTCCCCCGCGGCGGTCATCCGGTCCATGATGCCGGCGTTGTTGACCAGCACGTCCAGGCCGCCGAACGTGTCCACGGCCGCCGCGACGACCTGGTCGACCACGGTCTGCTCGCTCAGGTCGCCGACCACCGCGACCGCCGTGCCGCCGGCGGCCTCGATCTCGTCGACGGTTGCCTTCGCGCCGTCCGCGTTGAGGTCGGCGACCACGACCCGCGCGCCCTCCTTCGCGAACCGCAGGGCGGCGGACCGGCCGATACCCGAACCCGCACCGGTCACCACGACGCTGCTACCAGCCAGTCCGGTCATCAGCTGCTCCTTCACTTCGTGCCTACTTGGCACAGTGTGCCACAAAGTCTCGTTGTGACAAGATGGCCGCATGGCTGAGATGGGTCGCCCGCCGCTCACGGAACGTCGCAAGGCGGCCACCCGGCTCGAGGTCGCCCGCGAGGCCGTCCGCCTGTTCACCAGCAAGGGCGTGGCGGGGACGTCCGCCGAGGAGATCGCCGCGGCGGCCGGCATCTCGGTCCGCACGCTGTGGCGGTACTTCCCCAGCAAGGAGAGCTGCGTGTGGCCGCTGCTCGCGGCCGGCCTCCAGAACCTGGCTCAGTCGCTGCGGGACTGGCCACCCGGCCGGGACGTCGCCGCGATGCTCGAGGAGGGCATGGACACCGGGACGGACGACCTGCCGGCCATGCTCGCGCTGATCCGCCTGACCAGGACCGAACCGGGGCTGCGGGCCGTGTGGCTGCGGTCCCACGACGACGCCGAGCCGGTGCTGGTCGCCGCGATCGCCGAGCGGTCCGGGCTGAGCGAGGACGACCTGACGGTGCGGGTGCGTGCCGGCGTGATCAACAGCGCGCTGCGGGTGGCCGTCGAGCAGCACGCACTGCGTGGCCCGGGGGACCCGGACGGAGACGCGCTGGTCAGGGTCGTCCGCGAGGCGTTGCGCATCGCCGCGGACGGGATCCCGGACTGAACGCTACGAGACGACGCTGCGCATGAACTCCACGATCGCGCCGAGCCCGTCCCCGATCCAGCCGAGCACGGTCTGCACCCCGTCGCCGAGCTGTGTCGGGTGCGCGATCAGCGTGTAGATGAGGACGGCGGCCACGGCGAGAAAAAGGACTTTCTTCGCTTTCACGGCTGCCTCGCCTCGGACATGCGGTTCCCTTCGAGTGACGGTGGGCACTGCGATCGTAACGCGCGCAGCGTCCACGGACTGAAACGGCGCGTCAAGGTGTTGTGGAGAAGCGGACACTCGGTGGTGACCTTCTTTCGGGAACAGGGGACCGTCATGACGACGACCGTCGAGCCGCGCTTCGCCGACCGGTGGGAGCGCTGGCATGCCGCACGGGAGCGGGCGCTGGCCGACCCGCACGGCTGGCTGGCGCTGGTGTCGCTGGACTGGCTGGACGAGACACCCCGCCGCTACGGCACGGTGCCCGGCCTGTGGTGGCAGGACGCGGAGGCCGCGTACGTCGACCCGGCCGGCGCCGCACTGTCCTATGAGGACGCGCCGGTGGCCGGTGCCCAGCGGTTCGGACTGGTCAACAGCGGCTCCGGGGTCCGCGTGACGGCCGGTGACCTGGAGATCGAGGTGGCGCGGCGGTCCGGGTACCTGATCCGCGTCCACGACCCGGCCGCACCCGCCCTGGCGGCGTTCCGCGGCGTGCCGGCGTACGACCCCGACCCGGCATGGGTGCTGACCGGCCGGTTCACCCCGTTCGAGTCCCCGCGGCCCACGACGGTCGGCGCCGTGGTCGAGGGCCTGAGCCACGTCTACGTGGCACCGGGCGTGGTCACCTTCGCGCGCGGCGGCGTCGAGCACACGCTGACCGCGTTCAACGGCAAGGCGGGCAGTGACCTGAACATCCTGTTCACCGACGAGACCAGCGGCGTGACCACGTACGCCGCGAACCGCTCCCTGAGCGCGGACGTCGCGTCGGACGGCACGGTCGTGCTCGACTTCAACCGCGCGACGAACCTGCCGTGCGCGTTCACGGACTTCGCGACGTGCCCACTACCGCCCGCGGGCAACCACCTGCCGTTCGCGGTGACCGCGGGGGAACGGATCCCGTATGAGCGTGGCTGAGTCCACTCTGGACAACCCGGTGTGGGCCGCGCTCACGGGGCCACACCGGCGTTTCGCCGAACGGCGGGGTGGCGCCGTCCGCTACCGGCCGGACGTGGCCCCGTTCGCGTCCGTCGACTCCCCGGCCGCCTGGCCCGACATGGCGGCCCTGGCCGGCCCCGGTGCGGTCGTGGTGGTGGCCGGCGTCCCCGCGCCGGTGGACTGGGAGGTGATCGAGGAGCTGCCCGGCGTGCAACTGGTCGACGCGGGCGTGGCGGCGTCCCCGTTCCCCGAGGCCGTCCGCCTGACCGCCGCCGACGTCCCGGAGATGCTGGACCTGGTGGCCCGCACCCAACCGGGCCCGTTCCGCGAACGGACCCTGGAACTGGGCACCTACCTGGGCGTACGCCGAGAGGGCCGCCTGGTCGCGATGGCGGGGGAGCGCCTGCGCCTGCCGGGCTGGACGGAGGTCAGCGCCGTCTGCACGGACCCGGCCGCCCGGGGTCAGGGCCTGGCGACGAGCCTGGTCAGCGCACTGGTAGCCGGCATCCGCACCCGCGGCGACCAGGCCCTCCTCCACGCGGCGGCCACCAACACCGGCGCCATCCGGCTGTACGAGTCCATGGGCTTTCGCCTACGCGCCAAGCCGGTCTTCGCCCTGATCCGCGTCCCGGCGGGGAGCTAGGCAGGTCGGTCGGCAGGCGCCGGGACGGCCGACAGCGGCTGCAGGACGGCCTGCGCGTCGACGCGCGGTCGTGGCGGCCCAGTCAGCCGACTGAGGCCAGCGCCCGGTCGTCCCGCCGCACCGTCAGTGCGCGCGCCCTGGTCTCGGCCAGCGCCCGCGTGCAGACGAAGCTCAGCACCGCCGACACCGACAGCACCACACCGATCGCGATGCTGCCGTACGACGCGGTCAGCGCCGGCGCGAGCAGCGGCGGGATCGCACCGCCGACGATGCCGGCCAGGTTGTACGACAGCCCGGCGCCCGTGTAGCGGTACCGCGTCTCGAACAGCTCCGGCAGGAACGCCCCGGTCGGCGCGTAACAGACCCCGACGATCGACAGCGTCACCACCAGCCCGAGCACGAACGCCGTCGTCGACCCGGTGTCCAGCAACGGGAACAGCAGCAGCCCCCACACCACGCCGATGACCCCGGCCGCCATGATCAGCCGCTTGCGGCCGAGCCGGTCGGACAGCGACCCGGTCACGACCGTCACCAGGCCGGCCACCACCGCGGCGACGATGCCCGCGACGAGCACCGTCGGCCGGCTCTGCCCGGCGCCGGCCGGGTTCACGCCGTAGCTGGTCAGATAGGTCGTGCCGATGTTGAAGAACGAGAACACGATCGTGAGCGAACCCGCGGCGAGCAGCACCTCGCGGGGCTGGCGGACGATCGCCTCCCGGAACGGGGGCCGCGAGCGTTCGGACGCCGCGGCGACCTGCGCCTGCCGGAAGACGGGCGTCTCCTCGATCCGCAGCCGCACGTACAGCCCGACGATGACCAGCAGCGCACTGAGCACGAACGGCACCCGCCACCCGTAGTCGAGGAACGCCGTGTCCTTGTCACCCATCAGCAGCCCGGTCGCCAGGAACGTGGCGCTGGACAGCCCGAACGCCAGGAACGCCCCGAGCTGCGGGAAGGTCGCGTACCGGCCGCGTTCCGCGGCGGGCGCGTACTCCGCGGTGAGCAGTGCCGCGCCGGCCCACTCACCGCCGACCGCCACGCCCTGCGCGATCCGCAGTACGACGAGCGCGATCGGCGCCGCCACCCCGATCGCCGAGGCGCTCGGCAGCAGGCCGATGAGCGTCGTCGCGATGCCCATGAGCAGCAGCGTCGAGATCAGCGTGCGCTTGCGCCCGATGCGGTCCCCGAAGTGGCCGAACAGGACCGCCCCGACCGGCCGGGCGACGAACGCCACCGCGAACGTGGCGAACGACGCCACCGCCGCCGCGGCCGGCCCCAGCGCGGGGAAGAACACCTTGGGGAAGACCAGGGCGGCGGCGGTGCCGTAGATGAAGAAGTCGTAGAACTCGATGGTGGTGCCCACGCAGCTCGCGACGGCGATCCGCCGCATCGGCACCTTAGGCTCGTTGACCATCCGAACCTCCACGGAAGTCGGCTTGAGACAACGGATCCTGTCAGCCGCGACGCGAATTTCGCTTGCATCCGTCTTGCTTGTCGTGTCCTGTCGCGTCCCGACGTGACTGGACGTCTCACGGCCTGTGGACGGTCTTGGTTGGGGTCGTCTTGGTGGTCGTCCTTGGCGGCGGTCAGGTGAAGCGGAGCCGGACCTGTGCGGTGGGGGCGGCCGGTTCGGGGCTGTGGGCGAAGGCGGCCAGCGCGGCTCGTACGGTTTGCAGGGTCTGCGCGCCGACGAGGTCGGTCCAGGCGCGTTCGGCGTCGGCGCCGGCCTGGCTGAGCAGGTCGTGGAGCCGGTGCCCGTCCGCGGTCAAGGCGAGGTGTCGGCTGCGCGCGTCGCCGGTGTGTGGCTGCCGGTCGAGCAGCCCGTCGGCCTGGAGCACCGCGCAGATCTTGCTCATCGCCTGGGTGGTCAGGCCGGATCGCTCGGCGAGTTGGGTGACCGTGTTGATGCCTCGTCCGATGAACAGCAGCGTGATCGCCTGGGTCGAGGTGAGGTGACCGTACCCGGCCGGGCCGAGTGCGGCGAGCACGGTGCGGACCACGCGTTCGCAGCAGGCCGCCAGCAGGACACCCAGATCCTCGTTGCGGGAGGCAGGACCTGGTGCTGGCTGGCGGTGCTCGTTCACATGAGTACCTTACCCAACTTGACTACGTAACCAGGTTACGTATCTAATGATGGTAACGGGGTGGCACATGTGGCCGCGATCGACCGGCCGTAACGCGCCAACCGTCCTCCCCCAACGCACCACGAAAGGATGACAGCCATGCACCGCACCGCTGCCGCGGCCGGAAGCGCGGTCTTCTTCGCCGTTGCCCCGGGTACCATCGTCGGGCTCGTTCCGTGGCTGATCACCGACTGGCACCCGGGTGCGCCACTGTCCCACCTCGTACCGCTTCGGATACTCGGTGCCGTACTGGTGGTGGCCGGGACCGCCATACTGGTGTCCGCGTTCGTCCGGTTCGTGATCGAAGGGTTCGGTACCCCGGCACCCGTCGCGCCGCCCGCGCACCTGGTCGTCGGCGGCCTGTACCGGCACGTGCGCAACCCCATATACCTCGCGCTCGACGCCGCGATCCTCGGCCAGGCGATTCTGCTGTGGCGGCCAGGCCTGTTGTGGTACGCAGGTTTCGTCGCACTCGCGCTGGTCGCCTGGGTCTACGGGGTGGAGCAGCCGGAGTTGCGGAGCCGGTTCGGCGCGCGGTACGACGAATACCGGCGGGCGGTACCGGGCTGGTGGCCCCGGCTGCGCCCGTGGCAGCCCCGGTAGACACCGACGTACGTCTGGCCCGCCGCGTCGGCACCTTCCGCTCGGTGGACATGAACGCCTCCAGAACGTCTTGATCCACCGCAGCCGCGCAGCCGAGAACCAACCTTCCTTTGCATCCGTCTCTACTGGTGAGGAGCGGTTACCGGGGAGAGGAACATGCCGTGACCAGCCGATTCGCCGTAAGCCGGCCGTATGCCCATCGTCCGATCGCCGTCGCGTTCGACGTGCTCCTCTGGACGGTCCAGGTGCTGCTGGCCGCCTACTTCGTCTACAGCGCGTCCCTCCTGTTCGGCAGCGAGCTCGTCGGCAAGTTCGCCGAGATCGGGTTCGGGCAGTGGCTGCGGTACCTCACCGGCGTGCTGGAGCTGGCCGGCGCGGTCGGACTGGTCATACCGTTCCTGTCCGGGCTCGCCGGGCTCGGCCTCGCCGGGGTGATGGCCGGGGCCGTCGGCACCGAGCTCTACCTGCTGGCCGACGGGGACGCGCTCCTGCCCGCGCTGCTCGGCGGCCTCGCGCTGACCGTGGCGGTGGCCCGCTGGAGCACCGTGCGCCCCGGGTTCACGAGGATCATGGCCGTGGTGCGCCGAACCAGCTAGTGATCGTCTCGTCGAGGCCGTCGCCGCCTGCCCACGCCACGATGCCGTCGGGGCGGATGAGCAGGCCCGGCACGTCCGGCTGGCCGGGGCAGCCGGTCCGCAGCACCGGCACGCGCTTGTCGTCCACTGTGGACGGCACGCCGCCGAGGTCGAGCAGCAGGCCGGTGCCGCCGTGCAGGTGGTCGCCGAGCCGCGTGCCGTCCGCGAGCACGAGGTCCGGTGCGCTGCGGCCGATCCACGGGTGCTCGCCGGGCAGGTCGTAGCGCTGCCACACCCCGGAGATCTTCTTCACGAAGTACGTCGTGCCGGCCGTCGTGTCGGTGAGGTCCGCGACCACCGCGCGCAGTGCGCGGGCGTGCGGGTCGGGGCGCATCAACGCGATCTGCGCGCGGGTCCACTCCAGTACCCAGGCGCCGATGGGGTGCCGCTCGGTCGTGTACGTGTCGAGGACGTCCTCGGGCAGCCGGTGCGTGAGCACCCCGGCGAGCTTCCAGCCCAGGTTGACCGCGTCGCCGATGCCGAGGTTGAGGCCCTGCCCGCCGAACGGTGAGTGCACGTGCGCGGCGTCGCCGGCCAGCAGGACGCGCCCGAGGCGGTAGGTGGTGGCCTGGCGGGCGTTGTCGGTGAACCGGGTGGCCGAGTGGACGGCCGTGACCGTGACGTCCACTCCGGACACCGCGCGGATGCTCTTCTCCAGCTCCGCCACGGTGATCGGCGCGTCCCGGTCCTCCGGCGGCCCGTCGAACTCGACGGTCAGGATGCGGCCGGGCATCGGGCCGTGCGCGTAGATGCCGGTCGGGGTGGTGGTCCAGCCCCGACTGAGCCCGTCGGCGCCGTCCATCTCCACGACGGCCTGGTGACCGGTGATCTCCGGCGGCGTGCCGGGGAAGTCGAAGCCGGCGAGCTTGCGCACGAGGCTGCGGCCGCCGTCCGCGCCGACCAGCCACGTGGTGGTGAAGGTCCCGCTGTCGGTGTGCACCGTGACCTGCTCGTGGTCGTCGAACCCGGTCACCTCGACCCCGCGGCGGATCTCGGCGCCCAGCTCGGTGGCCCGCTCGGCCAGGATCGCCTCGAGTTGTGCCTGCAGGACGAAACCGACCTCGTCCACGGGCCCGTGGCCGTTCAGCTCCGGGTCGGACTCGTCCAGGTTGTGGCCGGACAGGCTGAGCGCGGCGAAGTGCCCGGCGAAGCGGGGCGGGGGAGTGGCCGGGCCGCGGTCCTTCATGAACGCGCGGAGGCCGCTCATGTTCTTCTCCTGGGTCGCCGCGAGCGTCGGCAGCAACCCGCGCCGGTAGAAGGCCTCGGCCGACGGGGTGTTGATGGACCCGGCCTTGATCGTCTGGTCCGGCTCGGCGAGCCGTTCGAGGACGAGCACGGAGACGCCGTGCAGCCGCAGCTCACAGGCCAGCATCAGGCCGGTCGGACCGGCCCCGGAAATGATCACGTCGTAGCTCATGCAGTTGACTTTACCCGACTCAAAATTGAGTCCGGTATAGTGATCTGCGTGACGTCCTTGCGGGAGCGGAAGAAGGCCGAGACGCGGCAGCGCATCGCCGACGTGGCGACGGCGATGTTCGTGGAGCGCGGGTTCGACGACGTGACCATCAGCGAGATCGCCGAGGCGGCCGGCGTGTCGAAGGTGACCGTCTTCAACTACTTCCCGCGCAAGGAGGACATCTTCTTCGACCGGTTCCCGCAGGCGCACGACCTGCTGGCGGAGGCGGTCCGGGAGCGGCACGCGGACGAGACGCCGGTCGTCGCGCTGTGGCGGCTGGCCGTCGACCTGGCCGAGCAGGGCCACCCGCTCGGCGGGTTCCAGGACCGGTACGTCCACTTCTGGCACACGGTGCTCGCCTCGCCGGCACTGCGGGCGCGGGTCCGCGAGGCGGTCGCGGAGTTCGAGTCCTACCTGGCCGAGCTGCTCACCGGCATCGACCCGCACCCGAAGCTGACCGCGGCACTGGTGGTCGCCGCGTACCGGACCGTCTACGCCGAGACCGCCGGCCGGATGCTGGCCGGCGAGAAGGCCTCCGACGTGACCGCGGACTACATCGCCGCACTCGACCACGCTTTCCGGATTCTCATTGGAGGACTGCGATGAACGGCACGATCCGGGTGGATGGCGCCACCCTGTACCACGAGCGCCGCGGCACCGGCCCCGCGTTACTGATGATCTCCGGCGGTGGTGGGGACGCCGCGTACTACTCGGCGGTGGCGGACCTGCTCGCCGACGAGTACACGGTGCTGACCTACGACCGCCGGGGCAACTCCCGCAGCACGGTCGACGACCGGTCCTTACCGCTGCGCATGGCGGAGCAGAGCGCGGACGCGCTGGCCGTGCTCGCCCACCACGACCTCGAGTCGGCGCTGGTGTTCGGCGGCAGCGGTGGCGCGCTGATCGGCCTGGACCTGACCGCCCGTGCGCCGTCGTCCGTCGCCGGGCTGATCGCGCACGAGCCGCCCGTGGTGGGCCTGCTGACCGATGCGGACCGCGCGTTGTTCGACGAGATCGCCGAGATCAGCCGGCGTGAGGGTCCGTGGCCGGCGTGGGTCCGGTTCATCGCCTCGATCGACCGCCCGTCGCGGCCGGCGCTGGTGGGTAGCCCGGTGGGGCGGCGGGTGCTCGCGGGGCTGGCCCGCGGGGGGCGGGCGGTGTTCGCGTACGGCCCGCGCCCGCTGCGGGAGGTGAGCCGGTTCCTGGGCAACTCGCCGTACCTCATGACCCGCGAGGTGGACCCGTTCCTGGCGTTCGAACCGGACTTCGCGGCACTCCGGGCGAGCGAGGTGCCCATCGTCGTCGGCGTCGGCGCGGAGAGCCGGCCGTACTACCCGGCCCGGGGCGGCGAGGCCGTCGCCGAGCGGTTGGGCGTGCCGGTGGTCGAGTTCCCGGGTGCCCACGCGGGCTACACGGACAGGCCGGCGGAGTTCGCCACCACGCTGCGGAAGGTCCTGGCCGAGCTCAAGGAACCGGCCCGCTAGAGGATCCGGAGGTCGACGGCGCCGGCCATCGCGTGGTAGCCCTCGTCGGAGGGGTGCAGGTGGTCGCCGGAGTCGTACTCCGGCCGGATCCGCTGGGGGTCGGCCGGATCGCGTACCGCCGCGTCGAAGTCGATCACCGCGTCGAAGACGCCACTCGTGCGGATGAAGTCGTTGACGGCCTGGCGCACGCCCTCCCGTTCGTCGTTGTACGAGCGCCAGCCCTTGAACGGCGTGATCGTCGCGCCGATCACGCGCAGGCCCTGGGCGTGAGCCTGCGTGACGACCTGCCGCAACGCGTTCGACAGCACGACCGGGTCGGGGTGTGCGAGGTTGCCGATGTCGTTGATGCCCTCCAGGAAGATCACCGTACGGGCGCCGGTCGGGACGAGCATGTCCCGCGTCAGGCGGGCGAACACGTTCTCCCCGCCGATGCCCGTGCTGGCCGCGCTGTCCAGGATCCGGTTGCCGCTGATGCCGCTGTTGACCACGCTCAGCCGGGTCGGTCCCGGCCGCGCCGCCAGCCGGTCGGCCAGGACATCCGGCCACCGCACGTTCGCGCTCACGGTCGACTTGTCGCCGTCGGTGATGGAGTCGCCGAAGGTGACCACCGCGCCGTACGCCGACCGCGACCGGACCTCCACCGCCGTCACGTAGTACCAGGCGCCGGTCTGCCGGGTGTACGCCGCGCCCGACTCGTCCGCCGCGTGGTCGCCGTCCCCGGTGAGGAACGAGGTCTGGTACGCACGCGGGTGCTCGGTGACCGACCCGGACGGCTCCGGCGTGAACACGGTGACGAGCAGGTCGCCGTCCGCCGGCACGGCAAGGGGAACCGGGTCGCTCAGCACCTCGGCGCCGACCGGGACGGTGATCGACGGTGCCCCGCCGAACGTCACCTCGCGGACCGTTCCCGGCACGGCGTCCGGCGCGTCGGGCCGGGCGGCCACCGCCACCGTGACCCGGCCCATCAGCACCGGCGCCGTGCCGTACACATTGGACAGCCGGACGCGTGCGGTGTGCCCGCCCACGCTGGTGTGCACGACGTTGCGGATCGAGTGGTTGGCCAGACCCTGTGCGGTGTCGGGTGCCGGGCGGGCCATGGCCGTGTGCCAGGTGCCGACCCAGTCGCCGTCCGGCCGCGTGGTGAGGCGGTCGAGCCGCACGGCGTTCGCCATCGCCCGGTAGCCGGCGTCGGAGGGGTGCAGGTGGTCGCCGGAGTCGTACTCGGGCCGCAGCCGGTGCGGGTCGGCGGGGTCGCGCAGGGCGGCGTCGAAGTCGGCCACCGCGTCGAACACCCCGCTGGTGCGGATGAAGTCGTTGACCGCGAGCCGGACGCCTTCCAGTTCCTCGGTGTAATTGCCGGAGCCGCCGAACGGGGTGAGCGTGCCGCCGGTGATCCGCAGCCCGCGTGCCTGGACTCGCGTGGCCACCTGCGTCAACGCGGCGATGATCGCCGACGGCTCGCGGTGCTGCGGCTGGCCGCCGATGTCGTTGATGCCCAGCAACACGATCACCGACCGGGCGCCGGTCGCGGTCAGCACGTCTCTGTCCAACCTGGACAGTGCGTTGGGGTTCCAGGTGCTGTTGAGCAACCGGTTCGAGCTGATGCCGGCGTTGAGGACACCCAGCCGGGTCGGTCCCGGCCGCGCGATCAGCCGGTCCGCCAGGTAGTCCGGCCACCGGTGGTTGGCGTCCCGTGTGGAGTTGTTGCCGTCGGTGATCGAGTCCCCGAGCGTGACGACGGTGCCCTCGGCGCGGCTCTGGACGTCGACGCTGCTCACGTACGGCCAGAAGGTGATCTTCTCGGTGAACCCGTCGTCGTCCGCGGTGTGGTCGCCCGCGGCGAGGTAGGAGGTCTGGTTGGCGACCTGGTGGTAGGTCACGGGCCCGGACGGCTGGGGCGTGTAGATGCTCACCAGCAGGTCGCGATCCTCTGGCACCGCAAGGGAAACCGCGTCGCTCAGCACCTCGCCGCCGGCGGGGATGGTGACCGACGCCGCCCCGCCGAACGTGAGCGGGCGCAGCGTCCCGGCGACCGCGTCCGGGGCGTCCGGCCGCTCGGCGACCGCGACCGTCACCGCACCCATCAGCACCGGGGCCGTACCCAGCACGTTGGTCAGGGCGACCCGGACCCGGGAGCCGCCGACGCTGGTGTGCACGACGTTGCGGATCGTCCGGTCGGCGTACCCCGTGTCGACCTTCGGCACCGTCCCGGACGGCGACGCCGCCCACGTGCCGACCCAGTCACCGCCCGGATGAGCCTCGGCCGCACCGACCGGTGCGGTCACGCCCAAGGCCAGCGTCACGCCGACCGCCAACGTCACCCTGTGGAGGTAGGACATGGGACCTCCTCGTCGCAGAGATCAATGTGACCGTCCCGGCTCGCCTTTGTCAACGATTGACCAGTTTTCTGTCCAGTTGGTTAGTAGGGTCTGGGCATGGCGCGTACCGATGTTGAGTTCCAGTCCGAGGGTGTGACGTTGCGGGGGTGGCTGTACCGGCCGGAGGGTGTCGAGGGGCCGACGCCGCTCGTGGTGATGGCGCACGGGTTCATCGGGCACCGCGAGTGGGTGGTGCCGACCGCGGAGGTGTTCGCGGCGCGGGGGTTGGCGTGCCTGGTGTACGACCACCCGTGCGTCGGCGCGAGTGACGGTGAGCCGCGGCAGGAGGTCGACCCGGCCCGGCACGTCCGCGGCTACCGCGACGCGATCACGTTCGCCGGCACGCTGCCGGACGTCGACCCGGACCGGATCGCGATCTGGGGCACCAGCCTCGCGGGCGCGCACGTGCTGGTCGTCGCGGGTGTGGACGGGCACCGGGTCAGGGCGGTCGTGTCGCAGGTGCCGGCGGTGTCCGGGCTGCCGACGTTCCAGCGGCTCGTGCCGGCGCACCTGTGGCCGGACCTGCTGGGCATGATCGACGCCGACCGCAAGGCCCGGTTCGGGGGTGCGGAGCCGGTGCGGATCCCGGTGGTGAGCAACGATCCCGCGGTGCCGTCCGCGCTGCCGGGCCTGGACACCTACGAGTGGGTGACCACGGCGGCGAAGGACGTGCCGGGGTACCGCAACGAGGTGACGGTGCGCAGCCTGGACCTGTGCTTCGAGTACACCCCGGAGGCGTTCCTCGAGCGGATCGCGCCGACGCCGATCATGATGACCATCGCCGACCAGGACAACCTGTGCGTCACCTCGCTGCAGCTGGACGCCTACCAGCAGCTCCGGGAACCGAAGCAACTGCAGATCCTGCACGGCAACCACTACGTGGCCTACGAGCACGGCCAACCAGAAGCAGCCACCGCCCAAGCCGACTTCCTCCTCCACCACCTGACCTGATCCGAAAATTGATGGTGAGTGGGCAGGCCGAAGGCACCCGGCGGAGCGCAGCGGAGCCGGGTTGGTGGTGCTGGTTCAGGCTGCGGGTTCGCAGGTGACTCGGTAGCCCAGGGC
>Ga0081539_10002670_pt1 | contig 24261 bp, 21 predicted proteins | sample TabmetS4T2R2_FD_71023 | JGI IMG/M metagenome (GOLD analysis project Ga0081539, IMG submission 71023) | Tabebuia heterophylla rhizosphere microbial communities from the University of Puerto Rico - S4T2R2 | ecosystem: Host-associated > Plants > Roots > Rhizosphere ...
AATTCTCGAACGAGAAGAACGCCTGCCAGCCGCGGCGCAGGTAGCGGCGGGCCGGGGGGCTGGACACCCAGACGGCGTAGCGGTAGACGACCCCGAAGGCCAGGAAGACCGTGGCCGTGGCGTAGCCGACCAGCGCCGCGTCGAAGTATCGGAGGCCGCGGCTGCCCAGGTAGATGGCCACGGCGACCAGGGCGGCGGCGACGCCACCGGCCAGGGATGGCGTCCAGCCACGGCGAGTTGGGCGATCCACGTGGAGTAGCTAACCACAGGTTAGGTCGGAGGGAACCGCCGTTCCGAGAATCCGCCGTCCGCCTCCAGCTTGGCGTCGGCCGCCACCAGGTCGGCCAGGGTCGTCCTGGCCAGCGACTCCCGGACGGCCTGGACCGCCGCCGACCAGGCGGCATGGACGGCGCAGGCCTGCTCCCAGTGGCAGGGGCCGCCGCGCAGGATGCAGCGCTCCAGTCGGAAGGCGCCCTCGGCCGCCTCCACCACCTCCAGCAGGGCGACCTCGTCCGGGGGCCGGGTTAGCCGGTAGCCGCCGTCACGGCCCGCCCTAGCCTCGGCCAGCCCGGCCTCGGCCAGCAGCCGGAGCACCTGCGGGGTGTAGCTGGCTGGCAGGGCCATGGCGGCGGCGACCTCGCGGATCTTGACGTAGCCGCCGTCCCCGCCCCGTCTGGCCAGGCAGAGGGCGGCCCGGACGGCGTAGTCGCCGCGGCGCGTCAAGGCAAGGTCCACGCCACGAGGGTAACCCGGCCCGGGCCCGGCCAGCCGGACCGGCTCGGTCAGCGGGGGAGTGTGACCCGGACCCGGGTGCCCTCGCCGGGGGTGCTGTGGATCTCGGCCCGGCCGCCCAGGCCCTCGGCCCGCTCCCTGAGGTTCCGCAGGCCCTGGCCGGTGCCGATGGCCGCGGCCGGGTCGAAGCCGCGGCCGTCGTCGTCGATCTCCAGGATGCCGCCGTGCTCGTCCCCGTACAGCGACACCCGGCAGGTGGCGGCCTGGGCGTGGCGGCTGACGTTGGACAGGGCCTCACGAGCCAGCTGGACCACGTCCCCGGCCTGACTGGCCAGCTCGGCCGCCACCTGCGGGTCGACTTCGGCGATCGTCACGACCCCGGTGCGCTCCTGGAACTCCGCGCACAGTCGCTGCATGGCCTGGTCGAGCTGCCGGTCGGCGAGGATCCCGGGGCGTAGGCCGAAGATGTAGTTGCGCAGGTCGCGGATGACCCGGTCGACTTCGTCCACGGCGTCCTGGAGGCGGCCGCGGAGCTCCTCGCTGGCCGCCAGCGCGGCCGAGCCCTGCAGGCCCATGCCGACCGCGAAGAGGGCCTGGATGGCCCCGTCGTGCAGCTCCTTGGCGATCCGCTCGCGGTCCTCGAGCAAGGCCAGGCGCTGCAGCTCGCCCCGAAGGCGACCATGCTCGATCGCCACCGCGGCCTGCTCGGCAAAGGTCTCCACCAGGGGGATGGCCGTCTCACGAAGTAGCGGGCCTCCCTTGACATTGGCCACCGTCAGCGTGCCGAGGACGCTGCCGCGCACCGTCAGGGGGATGAACACCGCCGGTCCGACCTCGGCTCGGACAATCGGCTGGACCACCCGCTCATCGGAGGAGGCGTCGGGCAGGACCACCGCCTTCCCGGTGCGCATCACCTCGCCGGTCACCGAGCCCTCAGCCGGGAACACCGTCCCCCGAAGCTGGTAGGCCAGCAGCCCGTCGGCCGCCTCGACCGTCAGCCGGCCAGAACCCGCAGGCCGGGCAAGGGTGGCCAGGTCGGCACCGGCCAGGTCCCGGGCATGGCGCACGACCAGCCCCAGCAGCTCCTCAGTGTCGGTCCCGGCCAGGATGGCGGTGGTGATGGCCCGGATCGCCTCCAGGCGCTGCGCCCTGTCGCCGGCTTCCTCGTACAGCTGGGCGTTCTCGATGGCCACCCCGGCCTGGGCGGCGAGCAGGACAAGGGCCCGCTCGTCGTCGGTGTCAAAGACCGCTCCGCCTTGCTTCTCGGTCAGGTACAGGTTGCCGTAGACCCGGCCACGCGCGGTGACCGGCGCGCCGAGGAACGAGCGCATCGGCGGGTGATTGGGCGGGAACCCGACCGAGCGAGGGTCCTCGGCGATATCGTGCAGCCGCAGCGGCCGGGCGTCGTCGATCAGCACCCCGAGGACGCCACGGCCGACCGGGATGTGGCCGATGGCCGCCCGCTGCTCGTCGCTGACCCCGGTGGTGACGAACTCGCTGATCGTGCCGTCGCGGCCCAGCACCCCGAGCGCCCCGTAGCGGGCCCCGGTGAGCTCGGCGGCCAGCTCGACGATGCGCTGCAGGGCGGCCGGAAGCGACAGCTCGGCGGCGAGCGCGAGCCCCGTCTCCAGCAGGCGTTCGTACCGCGAGTCGATCCCTGCCATCGGCGGCAGCGTACACCGCGACGGTGGTCAGCCGGTCAGGTCGGTCCGGAGCTCCGTCATCTGCGCCGCAGCCGCACCGGCCGACGTCCCACCGGCCCTGGGCCGGGTGGCCCTCTGGCCGCCTCAGCAGGCGAACTCGCGGATGCTGCCCGGTGCCAGGTCCACGACCTCGCCCTTGACGCCGATCCGGACGGGGGTGGTGCACGAGGCGGGCACGCTGACTCGCAGGCGGTCCGGGGTCAGATGGAGGTTGATGCCCCAGTTGCCGCGGTAGCGGACGTCGAAGTCCAGCCCGTCCAGCTCCCCGGGCAGGCTGGGGTTGAGCCAGAGCACGTCCTCCCGGGTCTCCAGGCCGGTGTAGCAGCGCTGGGCCAGGTCGACCGTGCCGGCCATGGCGCCCAGGTGGATGCCTTCGGCGGTGGTACCGCCCTGGACGTCATGGAGGTCGGAGCCGAGGGTCTCGGTGAAGAACCGCCACGAGCGGGGCCGGTCGGAGCGGGCCAGCACCCAGGCGTTGACCACCCCGGACAGGGTCGAGCCGTGCGAGGTCCGGCGCAGGTAGTAGTTGACGTTGCGCCGGATGGCGTCCGGCGTCAGCCGGTAGCCGAGTCGCTCCAGCAGCCCCCGCAGCTCCTCGGCCGACAGGAGGTAGAACAGCATCAGCACGTCCGCCTGCTTGGACGCCTTGTAGCGGTTGGTGGTGTCGCCCGCAGCCTCCAGGATCCGATCCAGCCGGCGGATGTTGCCGTGGCGGCGGCGCAGGCCCTCCCAGTCCAGCTCCTGGAGGTCGCCGTAGCCGTCGAACTGGCTGATGATGTCGCCGTCGTGAAAGCAGACGCACAGCTTGCGGCTGACCTCGTTCCAGCGCTCGACCTCCTCCTGCCGGAGCCCGAGCCGCTCGGTCAGCTCGGTCCGGCGGTGGGCGGGCAGCAGCTCCAGGGTCTCCAGAGCCCGGCACAGGACCCAGGCGGCCATCACGTTGGTGTAGGCGTTGTTGTCCAGGCCGCCCTCGTCGTGGTCGGGGTAGCCGTCGTGGTACTCGTCGGGGCCCATCACCCCGCGGATCTCGTAGCGGTCGCTGCCGTGGTCGTAGCTGGCGATGCCGGCCCAGAAGCGGGCGATCTCCAGCAGCATCTCGGCCCCGTAGGCCTCGAGGAAGGCGAGGTCGCCGGTGACCTGGTAGTACTGCCAGACGTTGTAGGCCACGGCGATGTTGACGTGGCGCTGGCGGTGGGAGCGGTCGGGAAGCCAGCGGCCCGATTTGGGGTTGAGGTGGAGCCGCTGGGTCTCCTCGCGGCCGTCGCTGCCGCTCTGCCAGGGGTACATCGCCCCCGCATACCCGGCCGCGGTGGCCGCCTGACGGGCCTCGGGGAGGCGCCGGAAGCGGTATTGCAGCAGGGCCCGGGTCAACTCAGGGAAGCGCAGGTTGAGGAAGGGGAAGATGAACAGCTCGTCCCAGAAGATGTGGCCCCGGTAGGCCTCGCCGTGCAGCCCACGGGCGGGCACCCCGACATCCAGGTCGATGGTGTGCTCGGACACGGTCTGGAGCAGGTGGAAGACGTGGAGGTTGAGGGTGCGGGCCACCTCCTGGTCGCCGTCCCCGCCGAGCTCGATCCGGCAGCGGCGCCAGAGCTGGTCCCAGGCCAGGACGTGGCGCTCCAGCGGCCGGTCGAACCCGTCCGGGAGCCGTCCGACCCGCCCTCGGGCGGCGTCGCCTGGCTCGGCGATGGCCCGGTCCTTGGAGGTGAACAGGGCCACCACCTTCTCGACGGTCACCGGCTCGCCCTCGCGCACGTCCAGAAGGAGGTGCTGGGCGATCAGACCCGGCTCTTGCACGGTCCGCCGCTGCACTGGCAGCGGTCGGCCGTCCCGGACCACCCGGGTGCGGGCCGCCTGGGCGATCCGCACCCGCGACGTTCTGGTCTCCACCAGCAGCCATACCGTGTCGTCGCCCATCTGGCCTGTCTCGACCGCAACGAGGTGGCGTCCGTCGAGCGCCCGGTAGCGCTCGACGCCGGCGTTGGCGACCTGGCCGTCCAGGGCCGAGCGGATCTCAAGGGTTCCCGACCAGTTCTCGGGGACCACCGTGGTCTCCAGCCCAGCCAGATGCGGGTCGTCCATGGAGACGAAGCGGCGCTGGGTCACCCTGATCACCCGCCCGTCGGGATACCGGACGCGGGCCAGGCGGGTGAGCACACCACGGCGCAGGTCCAGCTCCTGCCGGTAGGCGAGCACCTCCTGGGTTTGGAGATCTACCCACCCGCCGCCTTCCGGCCGGATGGTCAGCGGCAGCCAGTTGGGCACGTTGACGAGGTCCTCGTTCTCGACCTCGCGGCTGGCGACGCGGCTGACCAGGCGGTTGTAGATGCCAGCGACATAGGTGCCCGGATAGTGGACGGCGTCGGCGGCCGCCTCCGCCGCCGTCCCGCGGGTCGCGAAATAGCCGTTGCCGAGCGTGCACAGCGCCTCCCGGAGCCGCTCTCCCGGTGGGTCGAAGCCGTCGTAGGCCAGCACCCAGGCGTTCACGGACCACCCTGACGCGCGGCGGTGCCGTCCAGGACGAGGTCGCCGAGGTCGGCAACGACCAGATCGGCCCCACGCTCGGCCAGGGCGGCGGCCTGGCCGTCCCGGTCCACCCCCACCACCACCCCGAACCCGCCACGGCGACCCGCCTCAACCCCCACCAGGGCGTCCTCGACGACCGCGGCGCGGGCCGGGGCGACCCCGAGCCGCCGGGCCGCCTCCAGGAACAGCGCCGGGTCGGGCTTGCCGGCCAGCCCCAGCCGATCGGCCTCGACCCCGTCCACCTCGGCGTCGAACAGCTCCCGCAGGCCGGCCGAGGCCAGCACGGCCAGCATGTTCCGGCTGGCCGACACCGCCGCCGTCCGTCGCCCCCGCTCCCGCAACCGGCGGACAAACGCCACCGAGGTCGGGAAGGCCCTGGCCCCATGCTCGCGCAGGAAGGTGGCAAAGTTGCGGTCCTTGGCGTTGCCGAGCCCACAGACCGTCTCCCGGTCCGGCGGGTCGCCCGGGTCGCCCCAGGGCAGCTCGATGCCCCGGGAGGCGAGGAAGCTGGCGACGCCGTCGTAGCGGGGCCGGCCATCGACAGCGCGAAGGTAGTCGGCCTCCGTGAAGGGACGGAAGGGGCCGGAGCCGCGGGCCGCCCGCCGCCGGAGGTAGTCGTCGAACAGCCGTTTCCATGCGGCGGCGTGCACGCTGGCGGTATCAGTCAGCACGCCGTCGGTGTCGAACACGACGGCCTCCAGGCCGTCCAGGGAGAGGGCAGGCCGGTCGGGCTCGGTCATGCCGGGATCGTACCGCCCGTCAGCGATCGAGATGCTCCCCGCTCACGCTCACTGTGACCGCCATAGGGCTCTCAGGACACGGGCCAGACGCCTCCCGCCGGCAGGGACCTTTGCCCCTATCGGACAGAGCCGACCTGAACGAGCCTGAGAGGCGTGAGGGCTGAAGGAGGGAACTGGGCCATGGCCGACCTGCGTACCCGCTACCTGGGGATGGAGCTGGGCAGCCCGCTGATCGCCTCCTCCTCGCCGCTCACCGGCACCCTGGACGGCCTCTTGCGGCTGGAGGCCGCCGGGGCTGGCGCGGTGGTGCTGCCCTCGCTGTTCGAGGAGGATCTGGCCGAGGAGACACGGCAGGTCGACGCGTTCCTGGCCACGGGAGCAACCGGGGCCGAGGCAGGCGCCGGCTACCCGGACCAGGCCGGTTACGGTGCCGGGCCGGCCGCCTACCTGGCCCTGGTCTCCCAGGCCAAGGCGGCCCTGTCGGTCCCGGTGGTGGCCAGCCTCAACGGGGTTTCCCGAGGCGGCTGGGTCCGGTACGCGTCGCGGATGGAGCAGGCCGGAGCCGACGCCCTCGAGCTCAACATCTACTACGTGTCGTCGCGGCCCGGGCTGTCGGGCAGCGAGGTCGAGTGGCACTACCTGGACGTGGTCCGGGCGGTACGCCAGGCAATTGCCATCCCGTTGGCGGTCAAGCTCAGCCCCTACTTCAGCTCGCTGACCAACCTGGCCGGCCAGCTGGCCGAAGCCGGCGCCAACGGGCTGGTCCTGTTCAACCGCTTCTACCAGCCCGACCTCGACGTCGAGGCGCTGGAGGTCGCTCCCAGATTGGAGCTGAGCACGTCGACCGAGCTGCGCCTGCCGCTTCGCTGGATCGCCATCCTCCACCGCCGGCTCGGGGTCTCGCTGGCTGCCTCGACCGGCGTCCACACCACCGAGGACGTGGTCAAGGTGCTGCTGGCGGGGGCGGACGTGGCCATGATGACCTCGGCCCTGCTGCTCCACGGCCCCGACCACCTACGTCGAGTCGATGTCGGCCTATGCGACTGGATGGACCGCCACCACTACGAGACGCTGGACCAGCTCCGGGGCCGCCTGAGCCAGCGCTCGGTCCCCGACCCGGCCAGCTTCGAGCGGGCCAATTACATCAGGACCCTCGCCTCCCACCCGCGGCGCCGCCGCTGATCGGTGAGGACGTCACTGTCGGCGAGCGATCACCCATCCGGTCATGGCCCACCCGGCCACCGTCCAGGCACCAAGGACAAGGAACGACTGGGCCAGGTCGCTCACCAGGCCGACGCTGAGCCCGGCCCGGATCACCACGGCCATGTTGTAGAACGGCAGGACCTGGTGGATGGCGAACAGCCAGCCGGGGAGGTGGCTGGGCGGGTAGACGATCGGGGAGAACAGCAGGACCACGAAGGCCAGGGCACTGGTGACCACGCTGACCACCATCGGGTTGGGGATGGCCAGGGCCATGCCGAACCCGAGCGAGACGGCCATCAGGGCGCAGAGCAGGACCGCCGGCACGATCAGCGGCGACACGCTCAGCTGGACGCCGTACAGCAGGGCCACGACGACCAGGGACAGCACCATGCCGGGCAGCGACAGGAGCGTGTACAGCAGGAAGGTCGAGGCGGCCTGCGCGGTGCGGGGGACCGGCAGCGACCAGGTGAAGTCGAAGGTCCCTTCCAGCCGCTGCTGGTTGACGCTCTCGGGAAGCATCAGGAGCCCCAGCGGGATCAGCGCCAGGGTCGGGGTCCCGGTGACGATGTACAGCGCGGTCGCCTCGGACACCTCCGGGTAGACGAAGCTGTACATGATGGCCATGCCGGCACCCATGAAGACCTGGGCGACGGCCATCATGGGTGCCCACTGGCGGGCTCGGCTGAGGTCGAACCGGAGCATCCGGTTGAGGCTGCGCAGCCAGTGGCCGGCCCCGGAGCGGATGGTGCTGGGGAGCTGGCTGGGCGAGGGTGCCGCCTGGAGGGTCGCTGTGGTGTTCATCTCCGCCTCCCCAGAGCCCAAGCCGTGATCGCGGCGCATCCCACGCCCCAGATCGCGACGATGAGGTAGGAGATGGGGGCGTCGGCCACCATCTCGGGTGCGAGCGGGTCCCGCACGATCACCGCCATATGACCGAACGGCAACCACCAGCTGATGGCGGCGAGCCAGCCCGGCAGCTGCTCGGCGGGGAACAGGATCGGGCTGAGCCCGAACACCACGAATCGCAGCACCCCCTCGGCCAGCTGGATGACCATGGGGTTGGGCAGGGCATGGCCCAGCGCGTAGCCGAGCATCGTCCCGGTGAACGCGGTGAGCAGCACGGCCGCGACGACGGAGGGGGAGACGGTGAACGTGATCCCGTACCGGAGCTGGGCGACCAGCAGCGACAGCACCACCGCGGGAAGACTGCCGAGCAGCGTCACCGTGTACCAGGCCAGTGCCGTTGCCGTCCGTGGCACCGGCAGGGCGTGCACGAAGTCGTAGCTGTGCTCGGCCTCCTGCTGGGCCACCAGCTGCGGGCCGAGGAGGAGCCCGACGATGAGGAGGTTCATGACCGGGGCCCCGCTGGAGACATACAGCGCGGCGGTCGGGGAGATGTCGTCGAAGAGCAACGCGATCCCGAGCACGAAGCCCGCTCCGACCAGGATCTGGATCCCGATCAGGAGCGGGAGCAACGTCCGCAGGCCCGCCAGTTGCCAGTGGAGCATGGTCTGGTAGCCGCCGACCCAGTGGGCCGGGCCACGGCGGACCTCGGTCCGGGGACGGGTCAGGGCGACGGTGGCCATCGTCATCCTTCCCGGTGGGGGTCGGCGGACACGTGCCCGGTCAGCCGGATGTAGGCGTCTTCCAGTGTGGTCGCTCCCAGCATGTACTCCTCGGCCACTCCCCGGCCGATCAGCTCTTCGGCCCAGCCGATCCCGCGCGGCCCGTCGGCCCGGCCGATGCTGGCGATCAGGTTGTGGCCGACCCGGGTGTGATGGCGGACCCATTCGGGTAGCCATGGGGTGTCCCTCCCGGGAACGAGCATCACCTGGAGCCGGAGCTGCCCGTGGTCCTGGGCCTTGAGCGAGCTCGGGGTCCTTCGGCGATCAGCCGTCCGGCGTCGATGACGGCCAGGCGGTCCACCGACCTCTCGGCCTCCATCACGTTGTGGGTGACCAGGAACACCGCGCAGCCCTGCTCCCCGATGGCGCGGATCTGGTCCCACAGCAGGCGGCGGCGGAGGGGGTCGACGTCGTTGGTCGGCTCGTCCAGAATCACCACCCGCCCCGGCTGGACCGTCACCATGGCAAGCCCACCAGCCGCTTGACCCCACCCGACAGCTGCTGGCCCATGGTGGTGCGCCACTCGCCGATGTCCAGCGCCTCGATGAGCGCATCGGTCCGACGGCGCATGGTCGCCCCGTCGCCGCCGCGGATCCTCCCTGTCAGCTCGATGGCCTCGTGCACCCGGAACGAGTCGATCGGCATCTGCGCCTGTGGCAGATACGAGCACAGCTGGCGGGCCGCGTCGGGATCGGCGACCAGGTCGTATGGTCCAAGGGTGATCCGGCCTCCGGTCGGCTTGAGGAGCCCGATCACTTGCTTGACCAGGGTCGACTTGCCGGCGCCGTTGGGTCCGAGCAGGCCGTACACCTCGCCCGGCTCCACCCGCAGGGTGATCCCGTCGTTGGCCCGGTTGGTGCCGTTGTAGACCTTGGTGACGTCCTCGGCCCGGAAGCTCCAGCTCCCGGTGGCAGCCATCGTCCACCTCCTCCGGCAAGACTTCACATGCAGGCCATACCAACATGGGATCTCCGCCCCGATCCGCTTAGGGCCGAAGGTCCCCACTTGTGCGGGAGGGGGGCGAACCGCGGCCAACGGCCCGTGGGAAGGGGGCCGTTCGGCCCATGGCACGGGCCCGTGGCACGGCGACACTGCTCATGAGTCATCAGTCATATCAAGGAGGCACATCATGGCCGCTCGAGAGTCGGTCCGATTGGATGGATTGGCACGGGCGCAGACCGAGCCCGCGCCGGAGTCGATCATCACGACCGGTGCGGCCAAGTTCCTGGCCGTCTTCCGCGTGGTGCTCGGGTTCGAGTTCCTGTGGGCGTTCCTGGACAAGACCTTCGGGCTCGGCTATGCGACCCCATCGGCCAGGGCCTGGATCCACGGCGGCTCGCCCACCAAGGGCTTCCTCAGCAACGTCGCCGTCGGCCCCTTCGAGTCCACCTTCCACGCCTGGGCCGGTGCCCCCTGGGCGGACTGGCTGTTCATGGTCGGCCTGCTCGCCATCGGTGTCGCCCTGATCGTGGGGGTCGGGCTCCGGATCGCGGCCGTCAGCGGCACCGTGATGATGCTGCTGATGTGGGCGGCGGAGTGGCCGCTGGCCAAGTTCACCTCGGCCGGTGAGCCGAGCATGTCGGTCAACCCCATCGTCGATTACCACATCATCTACGCCCTGGCGCTGATCGCCCTGGCCCTGACCTACGCCGGCCACACCTGGGGGCTGGGCAGGCTGTGGGCCAAGCTCCCCATCGTCCAGCACAACCGCTGGCTCATCTGACCACCCACCTCCGAGCCGTGGCCACCAGCACGCACCGTGCTGGTGGCCACGTACATGCCGTCGTGGCCGAGGAGGTCGCACGGCGCTCGTCCGCCGGCATGGGGCCGACCGGCACCGAGCCAACAGGCCGGAAGACCCTGAGGCGCCAGACCGGCCCCAGTTAGCGTTGGCAGACAAGGACACAGGTCCAGATGAGGTGAGGCGAGATGAACGTCAGATCGATCTTCCGTCCCTGGGTGGTTCGCGTCGATGGCGATGCGTGCCTGACCGACGCTGCCGAGCGGATGCAGAACGAGCAGGTAGGCTCCGTGGTCGTCGCCGTCGGCGGCCGGTTCGTGGGCATCCTGACCGAGCGGGATCTCACCCGGGCGATCGCCGACGGGGCCGACCCCCGGGACACTCCTGCCGCCGACTACATGACGGCCGCGCCCGCCGCCGTCCACCTCGACGCCGACATCCACGATGTCGCTTCGACCATGTTCGAGTTCGAATGCCGCCACCTGCCCGTCCTGTCCGAGGACGACAGCCAGGTGATCGGCATGGTGTCGATCCGGGACCTGCTTGGCACCGCCATCCGGTTGGCCGGCTAGGTCCGCTGGCGCACCCGCCCGCGGTCGGACGGAACAGGGAGCTCATGTGACTGGCATTGCCGACAGTGACGTTGCGGTGATCGGCGCTGGGATCCTCGGGTCCTCGATCGCGATCCACCTGGTCGACCGAGGGGTACGGCCGGTCGTCATCGACCCGCAGCGGCCGGGTCAGGGCACATCGAGCGGATCGTTCGCGTCGATCTCGGCCTTCGGCAAGGACCCGGCGGCCTGGTTCCAGCTGGCGTCCGCGGGCATGTCGAGCTGGCCGAGGTTCGCCCGCCGCATCGGCGGCGAGGTCGGGCTGCGCCGGGCCGGCGAGGTCCGATGGGCGAGTGACCCCGAGGAGGGCCGCCGGCTAGCCCGCCATGTGGCCGACGCCCGCGGCCTTGGCTACCCGGTCCGTCTGATTGATGCCGACGAACTAGCCCGGCTGTTGCCCGGCGCCCGGCTCGGTGAGGTGGCGGCGGCCTGCTTTGCTCTCAACGACGCGCAGGTGGAGCCGCCACTGGTGCTGGCCGCCTGCCGGAGGCTGCTTGCCGAGGCCGGTGCCCGCCTGGTGACCGGCCGGGCCCGGATGCGCCTGGACGACGAGGGCGTACGGGTCGAGGTCGGCACCGAGGTGCTGCGGCCCCGGACCTGTGTGCTGGCCGCCGGGGCCGAGGCCGTCCAGGTCGCGGCCGCAGTCGGCCTGGACGTCCCGACGGTCGCCAGCCCCGGCATGCTGGCGCAGACCCGGCCGCTGCCCCCGCTGACCGACCGGGTCGTCTACCTGCCCGGCGGGCCAGGTCCGGGCGTGCACCTTCGCCAGCGTGCCGACGGGTCGGTCCTGCTCGGTGAGCGCACCCAGGAGACGCCTGCGGTCAACCCCGGGCTCGACCATGCTCGAGCCCTGGTGGCCCAGGCGGCCCGGTTCCTCCCGGCGCTGGGCGGGGCCGGGGTGGACAAGTGGTGGCTGGCCTGGCGGGCGATGCCGTCAGACCGGCTGCCGATCGTCGGGCCCTTGCCCTGGCTGGATTCGCTGTACCTGGCCGTCAGCCACAGTGGGGTCACTGTGGCCCCGGCGCTGGGGCGCCTGGTCGCGGACGAGGTCGTTACCGAGGCGCCCGACGGCCTGCTGGCCCCCTTCCGCCCCGCCCGCTTCGCCGAGCGTGCCACCAAGGTGCTGCTCGAGGTGGAATCGGTCTTCCGGGAGCCGATCCGCCAGGACCGCTCCACCTGACCTGACGAGCTCCGCCAGGCCCGTGTTCCGGTTCCGGGGCCTCGGAGGGTCAGGCACGGATCCAGGGGGGTAGCGGCGAAGGTCCCGCAGCGGCCGGGCTGGCTGGCCCTGGGAGCACCCGTGACCCCGGGTCAGACTGGCGGTAACCGACAAGGAGGCGGCGGGCGTGCGGGTCAGGGAGATCATGTCCAGCCCCGTGGTGATGGTGCCACCGGGCATGCCGCTCAAAGAGGTCGCCAAGCTCCTGGTCACGCGGGCCATCAGCGCGGTGCCGGTGGTAGACGCCGGCGCGCTGGTCGGGATCCTCTCCGAGGCCGACCTGGTCCCACTCGAGCTGGCTCCCGACCCGCGAGCCCATCTCACCCCACTCCCTGAGGCGACACACACGACCTCCCGGGTTGCATCCGAAGCCATGACGCGGGACGTCATCGCCCTGCCCGAGGAGGCCGACGTCGCCGACGCCGGCCGGCTCATGCTGGAGCGGCGCATCAAGTCGATCCCGGTACTCCGGGGCCGCCGGGTCGTCGGCATCGTGGCCCGCCGGGACCTGCTGGAGGTCCTCGCCCGCAGCGACGAGGAGATCGCCCGTGACCTGGAGGCGCTGCTGGCGGCCGAGCTGGGCTCGCCATGCCCCTACCAGGTGACGGTGCGCGACGGGGTCGTAGACCTCACCGGCCCCCCCGACCCGGTCGATCGCCGGCTGGCCACGCTGCTGGCTCGTAGTGTTCCCGGCGTCCTCGAAGTCCGGTTGGACGAGTGGCGGTCATGACCATCTATCCCGTTCATCGGGAGGCCGACGTCGTCCTACGGGACGGCTCGACCGTGCACGTGCGGCCGGCCAGGCTCACCGACGCACCCGAGATCGAACGGCTGCTGAAGGGCCTGTCCGACCGCAGCCGCTGGCTCCGGTTCTTCTCCGGCTACCCGAACCTGGGCAAGGCCGTCCAGTGGGCGACCGAGGTGGACTACGAGCGGCGCTACGGGCTGGTCGCCATCAGCGGGGCCGACGGCCGGGTGGTCGGCCATGCTGGCTTCGAGCGACAGCCCGACCACCCGGACCGGGCCGAGGTGGCCTTGGAGATCGCCGACGCCATGCAGGGCAAGGGGCTCGGCACGATCCTGCTCGGCCAGCTGGCCGAAGCGGCCAACCAGCTCGGCATCCAGGTGCTGGACGCCGAGGTGCTGGCCGAGAACCATCAGATGGTCAAGGTCTTCCGCGACTGTGGCTTCCCGGTCAGGACCCACAGCCTCTCCGGATACCTCCTGATCGAGTTCCCGACGTCCCTGTCGCCGGAGGCGGTGGAGCGGTTCGAGCGGCGCGAGCAGGTGGCCGCCACGGCCGCCATGCGGTGCTTCTTCGAACCACAGGCGGTGGCGGTCATCGGCGCCTCGCGGCGACGGGGCACGGTCTCCGGCGAGCTGTTCCACAACCTGCTCGCGGCCGGCTTCAACGGCCCGGTGTACCCGGTGAACCCCAAGGCGCCGGTCGTCCAGTCGGTCGTGGCCTACAAGTCGGTGCTGGACGTGCCCGGCCCGGTCGACCTGGCCGTGCTGGCCCTGCCGGCGCCGCACGTGGTCGAGGCGGCGGGGGAGTGCGCGGCCAAGGGGGTGCGGGCGATCGTGGTCATCTCGGCCGGCTTCGCCGAGACCGGGCCCGAGGGCGCTCAGCGCCAGCGAGAGCTGCTGGCCGTCTGCCGGGCCGCCGGGATCCGCCTGATCGGGCCCAACTGCCTGGGGATCGTGAACACCGATGCCGGGGTGCGCCTGGACGCCACCTTCGGCCCGATCGTCCCGCTGCCCGGGCGGGTGGGGTTCCTGTCCCAGTCAGGCGCCCTCGGCCTGGCCATCATCGATTACGCCAACGCGCTCGGGCTGGGGCTGTCGTCGTTCGTGTCAGTCGGCAACAAGGCCGACATCTCCAGCAACGACCTGCTGTCGTTCTGGGAGCAGGACGAACGGACCGATCTCGTGCTGCTGTACCTGGAGTCGTTCGGCAACCCGCGCAAGTTCGCCCGCATCACCCGCCGCGTGACCAGGACCAAGCCCGTGCTTGCGGTCAAGAGCGGCCGCTCGGCCGCCGGCGCCAGGGCCACCTCCTCCCACACCGGCGCCCTGCTGGCCGCCTCGGACGTCACCGTGGACGCCCTGTTCGACCAGGCGGGGGTGATCCGGACTGACAGCCTGGCCGAGCTGTTCGACGTGGCCTCGCTGCTCGCCAACCAGCCCGTCCCGGCCGGCCGGCGGGTGGGGATCGTGACCAACGCCGGCGGGCCGGGGATCATGTGCGCGGATGCCTGCGAGGCCGGCGGCCTGGACATCGTCCAGCTCTCCCCGCAACTCCAGGCCAGGCTGGCCGAGGGGCTGCCCACCGAGGCGGCGGTGACCAACCCGGTCGACATGCTGGCCTCGGCCCCGCCCGAGCACTACCGGCGGACGGTCGAGCTGGTGGCGGCCTCCGGGGACGTCGACGCCGTCATCGTCATCTTCATCCCGCCCCTGCCCGCCGATGCGGCAGCGGTCGACCAGGCGGTCCGCGATGCGGCCGCCGCGGCTGGGTCGGTCCCGGTGCTGAACGTGGTCATGTCCTCCGCCGACCCACCGCTCGAGGACGGCGACGGCCCCCGGCTTCCCCGTTACCAGTTCCCCGAGGACGCAGCCCACGCGCTGGTGCGGGCGGTGGAGTACGGGACCTGGCGGCAGCGCCCGGAGGGTCAGGTGCCCGAGCTGGCGGACGTCCGCCACGACGAGGCCGCCGCCCTGCTGGCCGCGGCCCTAGCCGAGGGGCCGGGCCCCCGCTGGCTGGCGCCGGAGGAGGTTGCCAGGCTGCTCGCCTGCTACGGCGTGCCCATCGCCGAGTGGCGCCTGGCCGGCTCGCCCGAGGAGGCCGGCGCGGCCGCAGACGAGCTCGGCGGGCCAGTGGCCCTCAAGGCGGTCGCGCCCCGGCTCGTCCACAAGACCGAGGCCGGCGCCGTCCGCCTCGGCCTGGCCGGCGCCGAGGCGGTCCAGGCCGCGGCCGCCGAGATGGCCGCGGCGGTCGCCGCCGAGGGCTACACGGTGGACGGGTTCCTGGTCCAGCGCATGGTCCGGGAGGGGGTGGAGCTGCTGGTCGGGGTGGTCCACGACGCCTCGTTCGGTCCGGTGATCGCCTGCGGTGCGGGGGGCACGGCGGTGGAGCTCCTCAAGGACGTGGCCGTCCGCATCACCCCGCTGACCGACCTGGACGCGGCCGAGATGGTCCGCTCGCTGGCCACCTACCCCCTGCTGGACGGCTACCGCGGCGCCCCCAGGGCCGACGTGGCCGCGCTCGAGGACTTGCTGCTCCGGGTCAGCGCCCTGGTCGAGGCCCACCCGACCATCGCCGAGCTGGACTGCAACCCGGTCAAGGTGCTGCCCGACGGGGTGGTCGTGGTCGACGCCCGGATCCGGGTCGAACCAGCCACCCCGCCCCTCCCGCTGGCCTCCCGGCGAAGGTAGACGGGCCCGGGCCGCATGGCCCGCCAGGAATGGGACCTTTGGCCGTAGGTGCACGCATCGCCATGGTTGATGCTCGACCAAGGCCGGTGCACCGGCACCCAGGGCAGGAGGGAGGGCCCCAATGGCCAGTATGGAAGGACAGGTCGCGCTCGTGACCGGTGGTGCCCGTGGAATCGGGCTGGCCATCAGCACCCGGCTGGCCGCCCGCGGGGTCAAGGTGGCCGTCGGCTACTCCCGCGGGGCCGAGGCGGCCAAGGCGTTCGCGGCGGCGCATGAAGGCGTGACCATTCACCAGGGCAACATCGGCGTCGCCGCCGACTGCCAGCGCGTCATCTCCGAGGTGCTGGAGGAGCACGGCCAGCTCGACATCCTGGTCAACAACGCCGGCATCACCATCGACCGCACGGTCCGCAAGATGAGCGTGGAGGACTGGGACCGCGTGATCGGCGTCAACCTGTCGGGCGCCTTCTATTTGAGTCGGTCGGTCCTGCAGCACATGCTGGACCGGAGCTATGGGCGGATCATCAACATCAGCTCGGTGATCGGCGAGAAGGGCAACATCGGCCAAGCCAACTATGCCGCGGCCAAGTCGGGGTTGTTCGGGTTGACCAACAGCCTGGCGTTGGAGACGGCCCGCAAGGGGATCACGGTGAACTCGGTGGCGCCGGGGTTCATCGCCACGGAGATGGTGGCAGCCGTCCCCGAGGACATCCTCAACCGGGTAATCACCACGATTCCGGCCGGACGGCTCGGGCAGCCGGACGAGGTCGCGCGGGTGGTGGAGTTCCTGGCCGACCCCGATTCGGGGTATATCACCGGCGAGATCATCGACATCAACGGCGGACTGTACATGTGAAGAGCTGTCGGTTCGGGGTCGTCGTCACCGCCCCTCGCGGATGACCGCCATCATCTCGGGAACCGTTGTGACCTTGACGCGCGGACGTCCCTGGGCACGGCCGGCGGCAACCTCGTGCTGGTCCAGGATCCGCCAGTCCCCATATGTCACGTAGTCGATGCCCCGCTCCCGGAGGAGCGCCTCGACCTGTGACGGGTCACGGTGGTTGTCGCCGAGTCGCTGCAGAGCGGGCAGGTCGGCCACCATCGCATCGACGGTGGCGGCCGAGTCGGGCTTGTTGTTGCCGATCAGGCCCGTTGGGCCGCGCTTGGCCCATCCCACGACATATTCGCCCTGCAGCACTTCGCCGGTGTTGGGATGGACGACCTGCCCGGCGACGTTGTTGATCGTCGAGGTCGCGGGGTCGAAGGGCACGCCCTCAATGGGTACGGTGCGATAGCCGATCGAGCGCAGCACCAGGCCAGTCGGGATGGTCTCGAACCGGCCGACCCCTCGGGACCGCAGCGCCCCGTTGGGGTCCACGACCAGCTCGTTCTGCTCGATCCTCAGGGCCGCGATCCGGCCATCGGCGCCGACGATCTCCACCGGCGAGGCGAGGAAGCGCAGGGTGATCCGGCGAGGGGCCGAATGGTCGGTGCGCGCGGCATAGTCGTGCAGGATCCTCAGGTTCCCCTTGGCGGTGCGATCCTCCTCCGCGTCGCTCTCGCTGACCGCGTCCAGCCGGAGGTCCCGAGGATCGACGATCACGTCCACCCCCTCGAGCTTCCCCAGCTCCCTGACCTCAGGGGTCGTGAACGACGCCTGCACTGGGCCACGCCGTCCCAGCACGACGACCTCGCGGATCCTGCTGTGGCGCAGCTTCTCCAGGGCGTGGTCGGCGATGTCGGTTCCGGCCAACGCATCGGGGGACGTGACGAGAATCCGTGTCACGTCCATCGCCACGTTGCCGTTCCCGATGACGACAGCCCGCTCGCAGGACAGGTCGGCGGGAAGGTCGCGGTAGTCGGGATGACCGTTGTACCAGCCGACGAACGAGCTGGCCGGGAGGCTGTTGGGGAGGTCTTCGCCAGGGATGCTCATGCGCCGGTCGGCCTGGGCGCCAACGGCATAGATGATCTGATGGTAGAGCCGCTTCAAATCCCGACGGCGGAGCTCAACACCATAGGTGACGTTCCCGAAGAACCGCACCCGCGGATCGGCGAGGACCCTGTCGAAGATGCGGGCCACCGCCTTGATGGACTGGTGATCGGGCGCGACACCGTCGCGCACCAGGCCGAACGGGGTGGGGAAGCGGTTGAAGATATCAATGCTGAGGGACATGTCACCCCGCCGGAGCAGGCTGTCGGCGGCATAAAGCCCGGCCGGGCCGGCACCGACGACGGCGATCCGTAGCGGCCGATCCGCCGCGCCAAGCGGTGCCGTCATGTCGCTCCTTGCTCTCTCATCGACCGTTCGGAAGCGGCCAGGTGTGGACGGGGGCGCCGGTCCGCTGATGCTCCAGGTACCGCTCCAGCATGGACACCAGCCCGCGCTCGCGGCCACGCTGGGGCTCCAGCGCGGCCAGGGCCTGGCGCTGCCAAGCGGCCCCTGTCCGGCCGGCAGCCGCCCGGGCCTCGATGACGGCCAGCAGCTGGTCAACCTCCTCGGCCGCGACCCCCTCGTCCTCCAGCCCATGGCGTGCGGCGGCGATGAGCATCGGCACGAGCTGGGCCGCCGGTACCGTCCGCACTCGGCCCCCCGGCCCCAGCGGCCAGGCCAGCTGGGCCGCAAGGCCGAGTTGGGCGGCCCGGTAGAAGTTGTGATGGGCCTGCTGGAACGCCACGCGAGGAACCCAGCGGTCGGCGTCGACGGCCAGGGTCAGGGTCAGGCCAAGGAGGAAGGCCGCGTTGGCCAGCATGTCGACCACTGTCAGCCCTGCCGGAAGGGCCCGCATCTCGATCCGCAGGTGCCCGCCACCGGCCGGGTCGTAGATGGCCCGGTTCCAGCGCCACACCGTGCTCTGGTGCAGCCGCAGCTCCTCCAGGGCCGGCACGCCGTCCTGGTCCAGCCGGTGCCGCGGGTGCTGGTCGCCGACCACCGGCAGGACCGGCTCGTGCAGCCGGACACTCTCCTCCAGCAGCTCCAGCGCGCCAGTGGTCGTCCAGCCGGTCCCGAAGGCCACCCGGGCGACTCGCCGGCTGGCCCGGCCGTCGGTGCCACGGTCGTCGATCGCCTGCTTGAACAGGGCCACCCGGGTCTCCTCCCACAGCCGATGGCCGAGGAAGGTGGGAGAGTTCCCGGCTACCGCCAGCACCGGGCCAATGGCCAGCTGGGCGGCGTTGAAGTGGTCGGCGTAGTGGTCCGGGTCGACGCGCAGGTGGACCTGGAAGGAGGTGTTGGCGCCCTCGAGGCCGATGTCGTCGGTGGCCAGCTCCAACGGGTCGGCTCCGCTGATGCGGATCCGGAACGGCTCCTGGCGCAGCCGACGTAGCCCGTTATTGAGGGCCCGGTAGCGGGGTGCGTCCGACAGCGCGGCCAGCTGGAGGTCCTCGGGCCGGAGGGTGGGCAGGATCCCGACCATCGCCACCCGGCCGCCGTGCCGGGCCGCGGCCCGGCACACGATTCCGAGCGCCTGGTCGAGCTCGTTGGCCATGGACGCGAACGGCCGTCCGGCCAGGAGGGAAGGGGTCAAGTTCAACTCGAGGTTGAACCGATCGACCTCCAGGACAACCCGCGGGTCGACGGCCTCGGCCCGGACTTCCTGGTTCCGGGGCAACGCGCGCCCCTGGTCGTCGATCAGGCACAGCTCGAGCTCGGCACCGACGGTGGTCGGCCCGGTGCCGAAGCAAGGCCGGTCCAGCAGCCGGTGCAGGGCGAGCAGGCATTCCTCCAGCCGTTCCTCGAACCGGACGTAGTCGGCCGGCTCGAACCGCTCCCGCTCGATGGTCAGTCCCATGGCCCGCGGGTCAGCCCAGCGGCGCCGGCTCCGCCGGCCACGACCTCCCTGGTCATCACGTCCTGCACGGTGCGCCTCATCGTGTCCTCCCGCGCGCAGCAGGGATCATTGACGTCGTCTCGACGCTAGCCGGACCGGGCCGCCCGGCGAAGGGCTGGACGGCACCCCGGTGGCGGGTCAGATGGCCCTCGAACGGGGGAGTTGAGGGGGCTACGGTCGGGAGGTGGGGCCGGTCGCCGGCCGGTCCGGCGTCGCGGGCTCCGGCCGCACCCGTTCGGGTCATGCGCCGGCCTGCCGAGGAGGAATCCACGATGCACACCGACCCGACCCCCCGACCGTACCGGGACCGCTTCCACGACGCCCTTGAGCAACTGGAGGGAGAACTGCAGGTCCAGGCGGCCGTGTGCCGGGCCGCGCTGACCCGGGCGACCCGCGGGCTGGTGACGGGGAACACCGCCTTGTGCGGCGCGGTGGTCGCCGGTGACGACAAGGTCGACCGCCGGTACCTGGAGATCGAGCGGCAGGTGATCGACCTGCTCGGCCGCCATGCCCCTGTCGCCTCCGACCTGCGCCTGCTGACCGCGATCCTCCATGTCAACCGGCACCTGGAACGCATCGGTGACATGGCCGTCAATGTCGCCCGGCTCGGCCAGGTGGTCGCCAGCGCGCCCCGGAGCCGGCGATGGACCCGTCACCTGGAGCAGATGAGTGAGAACGCGGTGTGGATGGTGGAGCTGGCTATGCAGTCCTTCGGCGCCCGCGACGCCCCTGCAAGCCAGCGGCTCCCGGAGCTGGACGCCCGGGTCGACGAGCTGAACCGCTCCTTGCTGGCTGCCATGCTGGCACCCGGGCAGCCGCTGGATCAGCTCGCCTGGGTGGTGTACCTGCACGACGCCGGCCGCCAGCTGGAGCGGGCCGCAGACCATGCCGTGGACATCGCCGAGCAGGTCTGGTTCCTGGTCACCGGCGAGCTGGTGGAGTTCGACAGCGCCCCCCGCGGCCCGGCCCCTGAGAAGCAGCCGGTGAGGAGCCGACCGGGGCTGCCGGCAGCCGCAAACGGCCCGTGACAGTCGGGTCCAGCGGCCCTAGGGATGGGGTCGGCGCCCGGCTACGGTGCCAGGCGACGACAAAGGAGGCACCAATGAAGGTCTCCGACCTGCAGCACCATGAGCTGTTCACCGCCCAGACGGACGAGAGCCTGGACGTCGCGGCCGACCGCATGAGCTGGCATCAGGTCGGCGCCCTTCCGGTTCTCGAAGGCCAGCACCTGGTCGGCATCATCACCGAACGGGACGTCACGGCCGCGATGGCCGAGGGCGCGGACGCGGTGACGACACCGGTATCGGACTACATGACCCCGGCCCCGGAGGTCCTCAAGCCCGACAGCGAGCTCGCCGACGCCGCCCACTTGATGCTGGAGCTGGGGATCCGCCACCTGCCGATCGTGCGCAGCGGCCTTCTGCTCGGTGTCGTGTCCATCCGCGACGTCCTGGACGCTGAGGTGCACCACACCGACGGGAACCGGTCCCGCTAGGTCCCGTTCCCGGCAGGCCCTTGGACCCTGCCGCCCCTGGCGCGACACCTGGTCGGATGGCGCCGAGCAATTCCGAACTCGGAGGCTGGAATGACGATCGCGGACGCCTGGGTGTGTGTCGACGGGAACGAGGCGGCGGCGCGGGTCGCCCACCGGCTGAGCGAGGTCATCGCCATCTACCCGATCACGCCGGCCTCCACGATGGGCGAGCTGTCCGACACCTGGAGCGCGGCTGGCCGGCCCAACCTGTGGGGCCAGGTGCCGGAGGTGGTGGAGCTGCAGAGCGAGGCCGGGGCGGCCGGGGTGCTGCACGGGGCGGTGCTCAAGGGGGCGCTGGCCACCACCTTCACCGCCTCCCAGGGCCTGCTGCTGATGCTGCCGAACATGTTCAAGATCGCCGGCGAGCTGACCCCGACCGTGATCCATGTGGCCGCCCGCACGGTGGCCACCCACGCCCTGTCGATCTTCGGCGACCACTCCGACGTCATGGCGGCCCGCCCGACCGGCTGGGCGATGCTGGCCGCCGGCTCGGTCCAGGAGGCCCATGACTTCGCCTTGGTCGCGCACGCGGCCACGCTCGCCTCCCGAGTGCCGTTCCTGCACTTCTTCGACGGCTTCCGCACCTCGCACGAGGTGGCCAAGATCCAGGCCCTGGACGACGACGACCTGCGCACCCTGGTCGACGACGCCGATGTGGCCGCCCACCGCGACCGGGGCCTCTCCCCGGACCGGCCCCAGCTGCGCGGGTCGGCCCAGAACCCGGATGTCTTCTTCCAGGCCCGCGAGGCCGCCAACCCCTTCTACGCCGCCGTGCCTGGGATCGTGCAGGCCAAGCTCGACGCCCTCGCTGCCCGCACCGGCCGCCGCTACGGTCTGGTCGACTACGCCGGCGCCCCTGACGCCGAACGGGTGCTGGTACTGATGGGGTCGGCCGCCGGGGCGGCCGCCGAGGCGGTCGAGGCGCTGACGACGGCGGGAGTGAAGGTCGGGCTGGCCACCGTGCGGCTGTACCGGCCGTTCCCGGCCGAGGCCCTGGCCGCCGCCCTGCCCGCCACGGTGCGCCGGGTCGCGGTGCTGGACCGGACCAAGGAGCCGGGCGCGGCCGGTGAGCCGCTGTACCAGGACGTGGTCTGCGCCCTGGCCGAGCAGGCAGCGCGCGGCAGCCGTCCGGTGCCGCTGGTCGTCGGCGGCCGGTACGGGTTGGCCTCCAAGGAGTTCACCCCGGCGATGGCCAAGGCCGTGCTGGACAGCCTGGCCTCGGATGTGCCCCGCAACCACTTCACCGTGGGGATCGCCGACGACGTCTCTCGGACCAGCCTGCCGGTGGACAGCGGCTTCTCGACCGAGGACCCCGACGGCGTGCGGGCAGTCTTCTTCGGGCTCGGCGCTGACGGCACCGTCGGTGCCAACAAGACCTCGGTGAAGATCGTCGCCGAGGGAACCGACCTGTACGCCCAGGGCTACTTCGTCTACGACTCCAAGAAGTCCGGGTCGGTGACCGTGTCGCATCTCAGGATGGGGCCGCGGCCGATCCGCTGCACCTACCTGATCGACCAGGCCAACTTCGTCGCCTGCCATCAGTTCCAGTTCCTGGACCGCATGGACGTGCTCAGCCGGGCCGCCCCCGGGGCGACCTTCCTGCTCAACAGCCCCTGGCCGGCCGATCAGGTCTGGGACCACCTTCCCAACGAGGTTCAGCTCCAGATCCTCGACAAGGGACTGGACCTGTGGGTGATCAACGCCGCCCGGGTGGCCCGCGAGGCCGGCATGGGCCACCGCATCAACACCGTGATGCAGCCCTGCTTCTTCGCCCTGTCCGGGGTGCTGCCCCGCGACCAGGCGGTCGCGGCCATCAAGGTCTGGGTGCAGAAGGCGTTCAGCCGCCGCGGCGAGGAGGTGGTAGCCCGCAACTTCGCCGCCATCGACGGCGCCCTGGAGGCCCTGCACCGCGTCGAGGTCCCCGCCGAGGCGACCAGCACCCGGCACCGGCGTCCGACCGTATCCGAGGAGGCCCCGGATTTCGTCAAGCGGGTCACGGCCCGGATGATGGAGGGCAACGGCGACCTGCTGCCGGTCAGCGCCCTGCCGGTGGACGGCGCCTTCCCGACCGGCACCGCCAGGTGGGAGAAGCGCCAGCTGGCGGCCGAGATCCCCATCTGGGACCCGTCGATCTGCATCGACTGCGGCAAGTGCGCCATCGTCTGCCCGCACTCGACCATCCGCATGAAGGTGTTCGGCCCTGAGGCCCTGGAGGGCGCCCCGGCAGGCTTCGAGAGCAAGGACTTCCGCTCCCGCGACCTGCCCGGCATGAAGCTGACCGTCCAGGTCGCGCCCGACGACTGCACCGGCTGCGGGGTGTGCGTCGAGGTCTGCCCGGCGCATTCCAAGGAGGAGGTCAGGCACAAGGCGATCAACATGACCCCGGTCGACACCTTCCTGGAGCGCGAGCGCGAACGCTGGGACTTCTTCGAGCAGATCCCGGAGCTCGACCGCGACAAGATGGCCCCGGACACGGTCAAGGGCTCCCAGGTCCGCCAGCCCCTGTTCGAGTTCTCGGGGGCCTGCGCCGGCTGCGGCGAGACCCAGTACCTGAAGCTGATCAGCCAGCTGTTCGGCGACCGGCTGCTGGTCGCGAACGCCACCGGCTGCTCCTCGATCTACGGCGGCAACCTGCCCACCACCCCCTGGACCCAGAACGCCGAGGGCCGGGGGCCGGCCTGGGCCAACTCGCTGTTCGAGGACAACGCCGAGTTCGGGCTGGGCATCCGGCTGGCCGCCGACCGGCAGGCGGCCCGGGCCCGCCAGCTCGTCGAGCGGCTGGCCCCGGCGGTGGGGGAGGACCTGGCCAGGGCCATCCTGGAGGCTGACCAGCACGGCGAGGCCCAGGTCGCCGCGCAGCGCGGGCGGGTGGCCGAGCTGCGCCGCCGCCTGGCCGGGATCGAGGGGTCCGGGGACGCCCGGGAGCTGGAGGGACTGGCCGGCGAGCTGGTCCGGCGCAGCGTCTGGATCGTCGGCGGTGACGGCTGGGCCTATGACATCGGGTCAGCGGGGGTGGACGCGGTGCTCGCCTCCGGCCAGAACGTGAACCTGCTGGTGCTGGACACCGAGGTCTACTCCAACACCGGCGGCCAGGCGTCCAAGGCGTCGCCTCGGGGCGCGGTGGCCAAGTTCGCCGCCCGCGGCAAGCAGACCACCAAGAAGGACCTGGGCATGCTGGCCATGGCCTACGGCAACGTGTATGTGGCCAAGGTGGCCGTCGGCTCCAGCGACATGCAGACCGTCAAGGCCCTGCTCGAGGCCGAGGCCTACCCCGGCCCGTCACTGGTGATCGCGTATGCGACCTGCATCGCGCACGGGTTCGACATGGCCGGGTCGATGGCCCACATGCGCGACGCCGTCCG
>Ga0081539_10002671_pt1 | contig 24259 bp, 20 predicted proteins | sample TabmetS4T2R2_FD_71023 | JGI IMG/M metagenome (GOLD analysis project Ga0081539, IMG submission 71023) | Tabebuia heterophylla rhizosphere microbial communities from the University of Puerto Rico - S4T2R2 | ecosystem: Host-associated > Plants > Roots > Rhizosphere ...
GGCTATGTCACGCCGGACTGGACGGTGCCGGATCCCGAGGCGCCGCCGGGTGAGCTCAATGACCTGGTCGTGCAGAGCCGAGCGCTGGGCCGCGACTGCCCGGTGACGCTGTACCAGCCGGCGGGCTTCCGCCCGACCGCCGCGCACCCGCTGCTGGTGGTGCACGACGGCGGTGACTTCCTCAGGTACGCCGCCGCCCGGACGGTGCTGGACAACCTGATCCACCGCCGCCACGCAAGCGCCGCAGTGGTCGCGTTCCTGCACCCGAAAGATCGACTGACGGAGTACTCCGACTCGGCCGAGCATGCCGAGTTCGTCACGCACGAGCTGCTACCGGTGCTGGAGAGCGAGCTTCCGCTCGGGGGCGAACCGTCGGCTCGATGCCTGCTGGGTTCGAGTTTCGGTGCGATCGCCTCGTTGTCGACGGCGCGCCGTCACCCCGGGACGTACGGCGCCCTGGCGCTGCTGTCGGGGTCGTTCGTATTCACGAGCAACGGTGCCCCGCACGGCGGCGGCCCGGCGTTCGACCCGGTCGTGCGATTCGTCAACGACTACCGGAAGCGGCCCACCAAGGTGGCGGACCGCCTGTTCGTCAGCTGCGGCGCGTTCGAGCCGTTGATCGTACGGCAGCGCCCGATGCTGGAGACCTTCCGGTCGGTCGGGATGCGCGTGCGGTATGTCGAAGCGAACGACGGGCACAACTGGGTGAACTGGCGCGACCGGCTGTGCGACGCGCTCTCCTGGGTGCTTCCGCCCGGCTGACCGTCTACTGCTGACGGGTGCGGTCGCCCAGCCCGGCGAGCGTGGCGGTCAAGGTGGCCTCCCAGACCGCGTCGGCATCGGTCTCGACGTCGAGCGAACCGGCGAGCTCCAGCGACGCCAGGCCGTGCACGACGGCCCACAACCCGACGGTGAGGTCCTGCACCTCGCCCCCGACGGCGCCGGCGGCCTTCGCGGCGGCGACGGCGTCGCGAAGGGTCATCAGCGTGGAGACGCCGAGCGCGCTGTCGTCTTCGGTGGGGATGAACTCCGGCACCGGGCAGGCGAACATCACCTGGTAGAGGTGGGGCCGATCGAGGGCGGCCCGGCGGTAGGCGAACGCGAGCGCCCGGATGCGTTCGACCGGATCCGGTGACGCCACCTGGCCCATGCAGCGGGCGAGGTTCTCGAAACCCTCCCGGTACATCGCGCGCACGACCTCCTGCTTCGAGCCGAACAGCGCGTAGATGGCACTGGTCGTCGCGGCAACCTCGGCGGCGAGCCTACGCATGGTCAGGTTGGCCGCACCCTCCTCGGCGAGGATGCGCCCGGCGGCCCGCAGCAGCGCATCGCGGGTGGTCTGGTCGTAGGTCGCCGGACGCGGCATCTTGACTCCGTAACGCTGTTATGGAACGGTGTTATGCAACGACGTTACGGAACTCTACCAGAGGGAGCGCACCATGAACCGTGACAACGGAATCCACCAGGGGCGGTGGACCGCCGAGGTCACCGAACCGCTCGTCGTGTTTCTCATCGGCATGCGCCTCAACAAGCCGTGGCGGGTCCGGGACTGGTGGTGGGTCGCCCAGGCGATGCCCCGGATGCTGCGCAAGCTCGCCGAGGACCCGGAGCTCGGGTTGCTGCACGTCCAGGGATTCACCCAGGGCCGCACCACCCTCAGCCTGCAGTACTGGCGCAGCTTCGACCATCTCGAACGGTTCGCGCGGGGCCAGGACCTGCCGCACCTGAAGGCGTGGCGGCGGTGGAACCGGGAGATCCGCGACTCCGGTGACGTGGGGATCTGGCACGAGACGTACGCGGTGGGTCCCGGGTCGGTCGAGTCCATCTACGGCAACATGCCCCGGTTCGGCCTGGCGGCGGCCACCGCGCTCGTGCCGGCCGGCAAGGTGGGGCACACCGCCGGCCACCGTCTCGACCGGCAGCGAGTGGACGTCGGCCCGGTACGCCCCTACTGAACGACGCGGCCTGCACCGCTAGTGCAGGATCGGACGCAGGGCGTCCAGCACGGCCGGGTCGTCGATGGTGGACGGGACCGGCTCGTCCTGCCCGTCCGCGATCCCCCGCATGGTCCGGCGCAGGATCTTGCCGGAGCGGGTCTTCGGCAGCCCGGCCACCACGTCGATCCGGCGCAGCGCGGCCACCGCTCCGATCCGCTCGCGGACCATCGCGACCAACTCGGCGGCGAGCGCGTCCGGGTCCGCCTCGACGCCCGACTTGAGCACCACCAGCCCGCGCGGTACCTGGCCCTTCAGCGGGTCCTGCACGCCGATCACCGCGCACTCGGCCACCGCCGGGTGCGCAGCCAGTACCTCCTCCATGGAGCCGGTGGACAACCGGTGACCGGCCACATTGATCACGTCATCGGTGCGGCCCATCACGTACAGATAACCGTCGGAGTCGAACCGGCCGCCGTCGCCGGTCAGGTAGTTGCCGGGGAACGCCGACAGGTACGACCGCACGTACCGCTCGTCGTCGCCCCACAGCGTGGGCAGGCAGCCGGGCGGCAGCGGCAGCCGGATCACGATCGAGCCGTCCTCCCCCGGCGGCACGTCGTCACCGGCGCCGTCCACCACACGGATCCGGTAGCCCGGCACCGGTACCGACGGCGAGCCCGGCTTTGTCGCCAGCTCCTCGAGACCGCGCGGGCTGGCGGCGATCGGCCAGCCCGTCTCGGTCTGCCACCAGTTGTCCACCACCGGTACGCCGAGCCGCTCACCGGCCCAGGTGTACGTCTCCGGGTCGAGCCGCTCACCGGCCAGGAACAGCAGCTTGAGGCTGCTCAGGTCGTACCCGGCCGGCAGTTTGCCCTCGGGGTCCTCCTTCTTGACCGCGCGGATCGCGGTGGGCGCGGTGAACATCACGTTGACCCGGTGCTGCGCGACGACCCGCCAGAACGCACCCGCATCCGGCGTACCGACCGGCTTGCCTTCGTACAGCACGGTGGTGGCCCCGGTGAGCAACGGCGCGTAGACGATGTACGAGTGGCCGACCACCCAGCCCACGTCGGATGCCGCCCAGAACACGTCGCCCGGACCAGCGGCGAAGATGTTCCGCATCGACCAGCGCAGCGCCACCGCGTGACCGCCGTTGTCCCGGACCACGCCTTTCGGCTTCCCGGTGGTGCCGGAGGTGTAGAGGATGTACAGCGGATCGGTGGCCGCCACCGGCACGCAGTCCGCCGGTTCCGCGCCGGCGATCGCGTCCGCCCAGGTGAGATCCCGGCCGGCGACGAGGTCGAACGGCTGCTGGGGCCGCTGCAGGACGACGCACCGCTGTGGCTGGTGGTCCGCCTCGGCCAGCGCCGTGTCCAGCATGGGCTGGTACGGCACCACCCGGGTGGGCTCGATCCCGCACGAGCTGGCCACGATGACCTTGGGCCGGGCGTCGTCGATCCGGGCCGCCAGCTCCCGCGCGCCGAAGCCGCCGAACACCACCGAGTGCACCGCGCCGAGCCGGGCGCAGGCGAGCATGGCGATCACCGCCTCGGGCACCATCGCCATGTAGATCACCACGCGGTCCCCGGTCGTGACACCGAGCCGGCGCAGCGCCCCGGCGAACACCGCGACCTCCTCACGCAGGGCGGCGTAGCTGTACGTACGCACGGTGCCGGTCACCGGGCTGTCGTAGATCAGCGCCGGCTGCTCCCCGCGTCCCGCCTCGACGTGCCGGTCCAGCGCGTTGTAGCAGGTGTTGAGCCGGGCGCCGGGAAACCAGCGGTAGATCGGCGCGGCGCCATCGTCCAGCACCTCGTCCGGTGGCGTGTCCCAATCGATCCCCTCGGCCGCCTCCCGCCAGAACCCGGCCGGATCCCGCACGCTGCGCTCATATGCCGCCTGGTATTCGCCCATGCGGCCAGCATGCCGCCCGCGACCCGGACAGCGGAAGCTCCAGCACGCCTTGCGGACATATCAGCGGGGGATCCGCCCGCGCTCGCTTTGGCCGGCGGAGGTGACCGGCCCGCACGGTGTCGCGTCAGGTGGGCCGGGGTTCATCCATCAGCTCGTCGTCGGCGTGTGCGCCGAACTCCCGGACCCGCACCTCGGCGCTGCGCTCGTACCGGCTGACACGATCGGTCCACTCGGCGTCGATGCCGAAGGCCACGCCGGCGAAGTCGACTCCTCGGATCGCGTCGGGCACCTCGTCGCTTCCGGCGGCCAGCACCCGCAGCGGATCACCGAGGGCGACGGTGTACGGCGGAACGAAGTACTCGTCCGGCACGACTGCCCGGGCGTGGACCAACGCACCGACCGCAACCACTGCTCCGGCTCCGAGGCGCGCCGTCTGCAACACCGTGGCGGCCGTGGCCAGATACGCGCATCGATCCACACGGCAGCCCAGCAGCGTCGCGTGCGGTCCCACGAAGACGTGGTCGCCCAGCAGCACGGGTTGCTCCACGCCGGTGACCGCGGACGCCCGCAGGACGGCGTTCTCACAGATCACCGCGGCTTCCCCGATCTCGATGCGGGACCCCTCGGCGTCGAGGACCGCGCCGTACATCACCCTGGCCCGCGGTCCGACCACGACATCCCCGACCAGCGTGGCCGTCGGAGCGATGTACGCGCTCGGGTGCACGCGCGGCTCTTGTCCCCGATGCCTGACCCGGATCCCACTCGGATGAGCGATCATACGGGCGATCCTGCCGGAAGCTTCCCGCAGGTGGCCAGCCCACTCAGAGCGTTGAGCAGGGTCAGCTACATCGGCCTCGGGCGTTCGTCGCGAGCGCGGTGGTAGCTACTCACCGCGGGGATGTCGCGGATCTGCTCTGGGCCGAGGTGATCGGACAGGACACCGTGAGGCCGCCGCGGGGGTCCACAGTTGATGACCTCGTCAGGCGTCACAATGACATCGATGCTGAAGTCGTGCGCTGTCTCCGGCAGCTCTTCGTCGAGGACCTGCAGCTGATGGACAGTGGTGACGATCATCGTGTCGGGACCGATCAGTCCGGCCTCGGTGAGTAATGCGACCTCGATGTCGGCGTAGCCCGCACCTTTGCCGATCCGGACGCCGCGGCGGTTGACGGCCACGCTGCCACAGATGATGAGTTCCACCGGTTGCATGTCGTCCAGTCCGACCAGCTCCGCGGTGTCGGGAGCGCCGGCACTCGTCGCGGCGGTCTGGAACGGAGCTGTCAGTGTGGCCGGGTCGAGCAGATAGAACGGCTTGGCCGAGGCGAGCTTGGGAACCGCCATGTACAGCAGCTTGCCTGCCTGCAAGGCCTGGACCCGGACGGGTAGTTGAGCGCGGTCGGGGTTCGACTTGACCACGGTTGCCGCCTGCCAGCCAGGGAGTCCCGTCAGCCGCGCGGCTGCCCGGTCGGCGCCGACGAAGGCGGGAATGTGGCCGTGCACGCCGGGCGGCGCGGCGCGGTGGCGTTCCAGGACCTCCCAGACCAGGCGGCGGGCGACCTGCTTGGCGTTGTCGATCGTGGGATCGGTCATAGGTTCGTTCCTACGCGGCGGTCATGAGTGTCAGCAGGCGATCGTTGACCTCCTGTACGACCGGTTCGTTACGCCATGGCCGTAGCTCGCGGGCGGCCGTGAAGACGACGTTGAGGCCGCCTCCTGCGCGGGTCTGCTCGATGACCTCGATGGCGGCGTGGAGGTGTGCGGCCCCGGCGTCGAGGTGGCCTTGGCGGATGTCGGCAAGGGCTAGGTTGCCCAGGAGTATCGCAGTCGCCTTGCGGCTGCCCGGAAGAAGGCGGCGAGTCGAGTCGAGGATGGCCTCGGCCTTGTCGGGCCGACCGAGGTGGAGTTGGCAGGAGCCGGCGAGACGGCCGTACTGGCTCGGACAGAACAGCAGCCCAGCGGGGTCGTCAGCACTGATGCGAGTGAGGTGATCCTCGGCCGCGTCGAGCGCCGAGGTGCAGCCGCGCGGGTCGCCGAGCATGGCGCGGGCTTCGCCGGCGTGCAACTCGGCCAGTCCGGCGACGACATGGCTCTCGGTTGCGCTGATTGCGGCGGCTCGTGAGGCGAGTGCCAGACCGACTGCGGGATTGAGGGTGCCGTAGAGGGCGACGTAGCTCTCGCGCAGCACGGCGTGCGCTTCGGTGACCACGTCCCGGACGTGCTGTGCGGCGCTGATCGCCTGGTCGAAGTAGGCGTTGCTGGCGGCGTGGTCGCGGCGTTGGGAGGCGTCCCAGACGAGTTGGCCCATGAGGATGGCCGATTCTGCGATGGCCGCCGTCAGCTCTCGCTGCACTCGGCCCGACGTGGCGTGGTGGCGCAGGAACACGGCTTGGCCGTGGAATTGGCCTGCCTCGGCCAACAGCAGCGTGGACGGTACTTGGTCGTACTGCTCATCCAGCCGCTGCACCTGGTCGCGAAGGTAGGCGACGGTGACGAAATCGACCTGGCTGGGATGCCGCAGGACATAGTCGAGGCGTTCGTTCGCCGGGGACGGCACCTCCGCGACGTCGGCGAGCAACGCGGCAAGTTCCTCGACGGACAGCTTGAGCGCCACGGCGAGCCGGGGCCGGTGCCACGGCTGCGGCGCCGTCTCGGCCCGTTCCCACCGCACCACGGTGGAGCGGTCCACACCGACGACCTCGGCGAGGCGCTCCTGACTGAATCCGACGGTCTTGCGCCGGTGCGCCAACCGGTGCCGTCTGGCCGCCATGACCGTCCTCCCGTCGCCGCCGCGGTGACGAATTCATTCATCCAGCTCACTCGGCGTAACGCAACGGTGATGCGCCAGATCTGCGCAGGTATCGGCATGGGATCCCGGAGGGCCGACCGATTGGGTGAACTGCAGGGTTTCCAGGCGGGTGCCGGGCGGGCAGCCGGCAACGGCGCGATTCGCCGCCCGCTGCTCCTGGTCCCCGCCCGCCTCGGAGCCCATCCACCACGCCTGAACCCAACGGGAGCGCAAATGGGATACTTCGTCGACCACCGGAGCGACTCGCCGTGTGAGCTGTCGCCCGAGCAGGTTGCGTACCTGCGCCGGGTGCTCGGCGTACACGCCAACCACCCGTCGACCGGCCTCTGCCTAATCTGCGGCGTCCGCTGTTGCACCGACTGGAGCGCCGCCTTCGACTACCTCGCCGCTGCCGGACAGCCTATGACCGACCATTGCATGTGGCGGCCGTCCGATTGAAGCGGTCTACATATGTGCCGACCCGACGGTCAACGGCTTGAGGATTGCCTCGATGTCGCCTTCTCTTTGCGCCTGGTCAGCCACTCCCGAACGGTCGAGGCCGTCGGCAGGATCTCCCGGGTCGGCGCCGGATCGATGTCCAGGTTCGCGGTGCGCAGCCAGCGCCACATGGTGGTCAGGTCGGTTCCGACGAACCGCTCGAACATGGGGACCGGCATGGGAAACCGTCGAGGCCACCGCCCGGTCACATCTCGCCAGATCTCCCGGCATTCGGCGTTCGACTGTACGTCAGCGGTCAGCTGGAGCTCGGCGCCGACGAATCGATCCGGTTCGGCGAACGCGCGGAGCGCGACGGCGCCGAGATCATCCACGCTGATCCATCCGATCGGCAGGTCGGCGCCGGTGAGCTTCGGCATCAGGGACCACATCGCCACCGCGGGAAAGAACGCTCTGTCGGTCATGATCTCCATGAACGCCATCGGACGCAGGACGGTCAACCGAAGCCCGAGTGCCTCCAGGTGCGCTTGCACCGTCTCCTTGGACTCCCACGAACCGACGCCGGTACCGGTGCGACCGACGCCGGCCGAGGCGTACACCACGTGCTGCACGGCGGCTTCCCGGGCCGCCTCCCCCACGTTCGTGCCCTGCCTGACCTCGGCCTCCAGACCACTGATCATGGGATTCTGCACGCTGTAGACGCCGTAGGCACCACGGAACGCACGCACCAGTGCGGCCCGGTCGGCCATGTCGGCGCCGACCACGTCCGCGCCCAGCGCCGCGAGCCGCCGGGCCGGTTCGCCCCCCGGATTGCGGGTCAGGGCCCGAACCCGCCAGCCCGCCTCCAACAGGTGGCCGGCCACGGCGCCGCCCTGGCGGCCCGTCGCTCCGGTCACCGCGACTATGCGGTCCGCGTTGCTCATCTCGACCTCCCGGCGGATGCACCGGTCCGTGTGCAGTTCAGTGTCGTAGGCGCCGGTGCCGAATCTCATCGGTTGGACGGGGGAGATCAGCAGCCGTACCCCGTCGGATCCGTCACCCTCCTGCCCTGATAGGGGGTTTGAGCGCGTGATCGGATGCCGCCGCGGGTGGTGTTGCCCGCCCGCTTCGGGTCCGGGTTGCCTTCGTATCCTGCTCGGGAAGCCATGCGCGGCAGCCGGGCATAGGGTGTGCCGATCCCAACCGGGAGGCTCAGCCGCGAACGACAGGTTTGAGGGGTCATAGCTGATCATGGACGATCATCCGGTCGAGGACGCCGCGGGTTTCGTCGGGCTGGCGCTGCGGCCGGAGTTGCTGCAGGCGCTGACCAGTCTGGGTTACGAGGAGCCGACCCCGATCCAGCGCGAGGCCATCCCGCCGCTGCTCGAGGGCCACGACGTCCTGGGCCAGGCGGCGACCGGCACCGGGAAGACGGCGGCGTTCGCGCTACCGGTGTTGCAGCGGCTCGCCGGCAGCGCACGCGATGCCGGACCCGCGGCGCTGGTGCTGGTGCCCACCCGCGAGCTCGCCGAGCAGGTCTCGCAAGCGGTTCACCGGTACGGGCGCGACCTGGGCGTACGCGTCCTGCCGGTATACGGAGGGCAGCCCATCGGTCGCCAGTTGCAGGCGCTGAACCGGGGAGTGGACGTCGTCGTGGGTACGCCGGGCCGAGTGCTGGACCACCTCAGCCGGGGGACGTTGCGGCTCGGCACGGTCCGCACGGTCGTCCTCGACGAGGCCGACGAGATGCTGGACATGGGCTTCGCCGAAGACATCGACGCGATCCTCGCCGAGACGCCCGATGACCGGCAGACGGTGTTGTTCTCCGCGACGATGCCGCCCCGGATCGACGCCATCGCCCGCCGGCACCTGCGCGACCCCATCCGGATCCAGATGGGGCGGGAGGCTTCCACCGCGGGCGACCTGCCGCGGGTGCGGCAGAGTGCGTACGTCGTCGCCCGGGCCCATAAGCCGGCCGCCCTCGCGCGGGTCCTCGACGTGGAGGCTCCGTCGGCGGCGATCGTCTTCTGCCGTACCCGCGAAGAGGTCGACCAGGTGACGGAGATCTTGAACGGCCGTGGTTACCGCGCGGAGGCGCTGCACGGCGGCATGAGTCAGGATCAGCGCGACCGGGTGATGGGGCGCCTGCGCGGCGGTATCACGGACCTGCTGGTGGCGACGGACGTGGCCGCCCGGGGCCTGGACATCGAGCAGCTCACGCACGTGGTCAACTACAACGTTCCGGCGGCGCCCGAGTCATACGTGCACCGCATCGGCCGGGTAGGCCGGGCCGGGCGCGAGGGCGCGGCCGTCACCCTTTCCGAGCCCCGGGAACACCGGATGCTCAAGGCCATCGAGCGACTGACGGGCCAGCGCATCGCCGTGGAGAAGGTGCCGACGGTGACCGACCTGCGGGCGCGGCGGATGGAGCTCACCCGCGCGGCGTTGCAGGCCGGCCTGGAGGCAGACGACCTGGAACGCTTCCGGGTGGTGATCGACTCGCTCAGCGACGAGTTCGGCATCGAAACCGTGGCGTTGGCCGCGGTGAAGCTGGCCCACGAGGCGGCTGGAGGTGACGTCGACGAGGAGGAGATCCCCTCGGTCGCCCGGGATCCTCGAGCGGCGGGCCGAGATCGGGAGACCAGGCGGCCCGACGGCAGACCGGACCGGCCCGCGAAGGCTCGCCCATCCGAGGCGGGAGTGGCCCGGCTGTTCCTCGGGATCGGCCGCCGGGCCGGGCTCCGTCCGCAGGATCTGGTCGGTGCGATCACCGGGGAGACCGATCTCAGTTCCCGTGACATCGGGGCGATCCAGATCACCGACCGCTTTTCGCTGGTCGAGGTCCCGGAGTCCTCCGCCGACTTGGTCATCACCGCCCTACAGCGCAGCACCATCAGGGGCCGCAGGCCGACCATCCGCCGTGAGCGCTACACCCGCTGACTTTCCGCGGCGCGCAGCTATTCGGTACGAACGGCGGCGCCGCGCTGATCAGGTGGGGATGGCCAGCAATACCCGCTCACGGGCCCCGGCGTCGACGCGGTCATGTGCCTGTGCCGCCTGCTCCAACGGCAGCGGGACACCGGTCGCGATGGACAACGCGCCTTCGCGGGCGGCGGTGGTCAGCTCGGCCGCGGCCCGCTTCTTGGCCTCCGGCGGGACGTCGTCGCTGCCGATCAGCCGGATGGTGATGTTGTCGAACAGCATCGGCCAGAACGGGAGGCTGGGCCGGTCCTCCCGGCTGGCGTATGCGGCGATGATCGTCTGGTTCTTCGCGACCGCGGCGTCGAGGTCGATGTTGTCGGAGAACGACACCTCGATGATGCGATCCACGCCGTCGGGAGCGTGGTCCCGGATCGCGGAGGCCGGATCCGCGCCGTCGAGAGCGACAACGTGCACAGCGGCCGTGGGTTTCGCCCGGGCCAGATCGCCGTGCCGGCGCACCGTCGCGACGACCGTCGCACCGCCCCAAGCGGCGAGCTGCGCGGCCAATGACCCGACGCCGCCGAGCACACCGTGCACCAGCACGGTCTGGCCGCTGACCCGGCCGTCCGCGAACACCGCCCGGTGGGCAGTGATTCCGGGGATGCCCAGCGACGCACCGACGTCGTCGCTGATCTCGTCCGGCAAGTCGATGGCCTGATCGGCGGGTACCACGGTGAGCTGCGCGGCGGTGCCGAACGGCCGGTACGACTGGGCTCCGAACACCCACACCCGGCGGCCGGTCCGAGCCGGGTCGACACCCTCGCCGACAGCGTCGATCACTCCGGCGCCGTCGCTGTGCGGGATGACCCGCGGGAACGGCATCCCGTAGCCCACCCAGTCCGCGCGCTTCTTCGTGTCGCCCGGATTGATCCCCGAGCGAGTCAGCCGCACCCGTACCTCACCAGCACCCGGCGCCGGGTCCGGCAGCTCGCCCACCTGGAGAACCTCGGCCGCCGGACCGGGACTCTCGTACCAGACAGCCCGCATGACCCCAGCCCTCCACCGAAACCCGCCGACCGAGTACGCCGGAACACCAACGTACGCGCTACGGATCCGGGTCCGTCAGGTGGCCGCGCCGTCTTCGGCGGTGACTCCAGCAGATCCGTCGGTCAGGGGTTGACCTGGTGCGTCACCAGGTGGCTCACCTGATCCCAAGTGAAGGTGACGTCTGCCCCGCCGGCCGGCACCGTCAAGGTGATGTTGTCGCCCCCGCCGTTCGCGCCGTAGCTCACCGCCCAGGAGTCGTTGACCGCCACCTTGTACTCGTACGTTCCCGCCGGAAGCCGGAAGGTTCCCTGCCACGTTCCGGTCGGCTCGACCGGCGCGAAGGTCAGGTGGCTCGCCGCACACGCCGGGTCCCAGTCGGCCGGGCAGCCGAGTTCGGACTGCATCGAACCTGCAATCGTCACGCTATTGACCAGCGGCTGGGGCGCAACCCGGTGGACGGTGCGGACCGCGCTGACCACCCGCGTGCCGTCCGGCTCGCGGAGGATGGCCCGGTACTGGATGGTGGTACCGACCGGCACCGTCGAGAGGTCATCGAAATAGCTGTACACCGGCGACGAGCTGTCCGTCCGTACGGTCACCCACTCCCCGCCGTTGAGACGCCGCTGGATCTCGACCACGTGGGTGGCCCGCTCGGGATCGGCCAGCACCCGGACCTCGACCGTTCCGAACACTTCGGTGCCTTCGGCGGGCAGCTTGATGGTGAGCGTCGGTGGCGGGACGACCGCTCGGCCGACCGAGCTCACCCGCTTGTGGCCGGCGTTGTCTCGGACGACCGCGCGGTACGCCACAACCGTCCCGTCGGGGATCGAGCTGACGTCGTGGAAGACCCGGTACGGCCGCGTGTCGTCGGTTCCGATGTACTTCCAGCCACCCTTACCGGTCTTGGCGTAGAAGCTCACCTCATTGAACGAGGAGCCGCTGACGTTCGCCGACACCAGCATCCGCGAGTTGGCCTCGGCGGTGATCTCCGGGGTGTTCAGCGAGATCCGGGGCGCAGCCTTCGCTCTCGGGATCCGCCGAACCGATCGGTACACCACGCTGGACAGAGCAGGCACCGTGACCGGGAGCAGCCGGTCGCCGTCGGAGGTGAGCTGCTGCGGACCGGGACCGTAGATCTTCGTGAAGGCGCCGTTGGCGACGTAGGTCGGGATCGCCGCGGACTTCGCCGACTCGCTGTTGTTCAGCACCACCACGTACTCCCGCTGCTCGCCGTGCAGCAGCCGGGAGAACGCGTAGATGCCGGCCCCATCACTGGCATAGCGATGCTGGTGCGCGCCGTTCCGCAATGCCGGGTACGCACGCGTCAGCGTGGCCAGTTGATCGATCTTCTGGTAGAGCACGTGACCCGGGTTGAAGTTGTCCTGGGCATGGGTGCGATCGGTGCCGAGCAGATCGTCGTTGCGGTATTCCGGCACCTGGCTTGCGAACATCGACTGGCGGGCCGCCTGATCCCCGCCGGGGTCGTCCCCGGTGAACCCCTGCTCGTCGCCGTAGTAGATCACCGGGTTGCCGCGGGAGAAGTACATCAACTCGTGGGCGAGCTGGTCTCGCGCCAGCAGCTCGCTCTCCGGCGCACCCGCGTTGTCCTTCTTCAGGAAGTAGCCGATCCGTCCCATGTCGTGGTTGCCGAGGAAGGTCGGCAACTGGTAGACGTTTGAGTCCGCGTCGGTGTACCAGTCATCGTCACGGAAGAACGTGCCCAGCTGGCTGGTCGGCTGGCTCTGCGAGGCGAACTTGCGGGCGGCGTCCTGGAACGGGAAGTCCAGCACCGCCTGCATCCGATTGCGGGTGGTGTACTGCGAGGTGAACGGCCGCGTCGTGTCGAAGACCTCGCCGAACATGAAGAACTCGGTCTTGCCCTGACTCCTTGCGTACGCGAGTACCTCGGGGCCGAATCTCTGCCAGAACTCGTCGTTGACGTGCTTCATGGTGTCGATCCGGAAGCCGTCGATACCCATGTCGCGGATCCAGGTCTTGTAGATTTCGATCATCCCGTTCACCACGGTCGGATGCTCGGTGAACAGGTCGTCCAGACCGAAGAAGTCGCCGTAGTACGAGTCCTCGTCGACGAACGTGGTGTTGCCCCGGTTGTGGTACAGGGTGACGTCATTCAGCCATCCCGGCACCTTCAGGTTCTCTTCGCCGGGCGCCAGCACCGGCGTGTACGGGAAGGACGTCGCTGGATCAAGCGGCGGGAAGCTGTTGGTGCCGGCGTAGTCGCGGTCGTCGAACGGCGTGCCGGACGCGGTCCGATACGGCTCGACATCCTTCGGCACGTAGACGGGGCGGGCGCCCTCCTGGAAGCCGATCACGTCGGCGGTGTGGTTGGTGATGATGTCGAAGTAGACCTTCATCCCCCGGGCGTGCGCGGCATCCACCAGCGCCCGCAGCTCGGCGTTGGTGCCCAGGTGCGGATCTATCTGGGTGAAGTCGGTCACCCAGTAACCGTGGTAACCGGCCGAGTTGTCCTCCGGCTGCACCGCCTTGTTCTTGAAGCTCGGGGTGAGCCAGATCGAAGTCGTACCGAGATTTCGGATGTACTCGATCCGGTCGAGCAGCCCCTTGAGGTCGCCGCCGTTGTAGAAGCCCATGCTGGTGGGGTCGAAACCGTGGTCCATCCGCCCGCCGGGGATTCCACCGGTGTCATTGGCGGTGGTGCCGTTCTCGAACCGGTCGGCCATGACGAAATAGAAGTTCTCGTCGGTCACCGGCGCGCGTAGCGAATGCCGGGCCGCCAAGCCGGCCAGGGCCGATGGCGCGGCTGATGCCGGAGACTCCTTCGCTCGAGCCGTCCCCGGGGGCGCCGCCGACGGCCGTGCGCCGGCGGGCGTCCCGGCGATTCCGGTCGCGACTGCGACGGCGAAGCTGGCGAGCAAGGCGGTGAAGGCGCGAGGTGCGGACATTCCGGCTCCATTGACGTACGGCGATAGTCCACAGTGGTTACAGGAAGTGCTCCAGCAGCGGCTTGGAAGGGTTTAGCAACAGTGTCGTGGCCCTTCACAGTCGCGTCAAGACACGGCTACCGTCCTTGTGGACCTCCATGATCGTGCATGAACACGACCACTTGGACACAGCTCGGCCCGGAGTCGATCAAGCGGGAAGCACTGCCCGGGTCCTCACCTCAGAATTCCTCGTGCGTGCGCGGGTCCTGGTCGCCAACCCGGTTGCCGGTCTCCAAGGTGGCGATCGCTGCGAGGTCGTCGTCGGTGAGTTCGAAATCGAACACCTCGAGGTTCTCGCGGAGGCGGTCGGCGTTTCCCGACTTCGGGATGGGCACCAACCCGAGCTGTACGTGCCACCTCAGGATCACCTGCACCGGCGTCTTGCGGTACCGGCTCGCGATCGAGGCCAGGACCGGTTCGGCCAACAGGTCACCCGCCCGGGCCAGCGGCGACCACGACTGCGTCACGATGCCGCGGCGGGCGTCGTCGGCCCGCTGTTCGTGCTGCGGAAGATGCGGATGCAGCTCGATCTGGTTGATCGCCGGGACGACCGACGAGGTGGCGGCGAGCCGGTCGAGATGCTCGGGGAGGAAGTTCGACACCCCGATCGCTCGAATCTTGCCCTCGGCGAGCAACTCCTCCATGGCGCGCCAGGACTCGGTGTACTGGTCCCGGCGGGGTAACGGCCAGTGGATGAGATACAGGTCGACGTACTCCAGGCCGAGCCGGCGGAGGCTACCGTCCAGCGCCTTTCTGGTGGACTCGTATCCGTGGTCCGCCCCGCGCAGCTTGGTGCCGACGAACACCTCCTCGCGCGGGATTCCCGAATCGGCGATGCCCTGCCCGACGCCCACCTCGTTCTCGTACTTGGCCGCGGTGTCGATCAGCCGATATCCGAGATCCAGTGCCTCCCGTACGCGGCGCCTGGTCTCCTCGTCTCCCGGGCCCGCGGTGCCGAGCCCGACGTGCGGGATTTCTACGCCGTTGTTCAGAGTCAGGGTGGGAACACCAACCATTAGAGCCTCCTATGCGCGCAAGTCGTCCCGGAGGAATGACAGCACGGTCGCGTAGGCCCGGGGCTACCGGGGTCCCGAGTGGCCAACACTCGAAGTCTGAACGACATGGTGATCGGCGAGGCATGAATCCGTGCGAGCCGGGCAGTGAGTCACAGGCGACCCGCCAAGCCCGGGGCGAAGCTCCACGGGACAGTTTGCAGCGGCACATCGGGAGAGTGCATGACTTGGGCACAGCGAGTCCGTGAACGGGCTCGGGCCACACTTGCGGCGGCGGCCAGCCGCAACGCGCCACCGCCGTTCACGGCGGGGCCTGACCTGCAGGACGACTCCTCGACGCCGATCGTCGTGGTGAACAGCCGTCCGGACGCCGACGACGTCCTACCGCGCGGGATACGCACCGCGGGCGCCTGGGCATGGCGGTTCATCTTGTTGGTCGTGGCGGCGTACCTGTTTCTCCGTGTGGTGTCCCTGCTCCGCGTCGTCATCATTCCGGTGGCTGTGGCGGTGCTGCTGGCCGCACTGTTCCAGCCGGCCAGCGCCGCCCTGATCCGGCGCGGGCTGAAACGCTCGATGGCCGCCGGGCTCGTACTGATCGCCGCACTGCTGCTCGTCTTCGGCGGACTCGGCCTCATCGTCCGTACCTTCATCTCCCAGATCGACACCTTGTCGGCGCAGGTCGGCGACGGCATCGCGGAGGTGCAGACCTGGCTGTCGCAAGGGCCGTTGCACCTGACGGATGCCCAGCTCAGCCAGTACATGGACCGGATGCGGCAGGCCATCACCGAGAATCAGAGCTCGCTCACCTCAGGCGCGCTGAGCACGGCCGCCACGCTGGGCGAGGTGGTCACCGGCTTCTTCCTCGTACTGTTCACGCTGTTCTTCTTCCTGCGTGACGGTGGCCAGATCTGGTCATTCCTGTGCCGGCTGCTCCCGCGCGACGCCCGCGTTCCGACGGCGCGCGCCGGGCACTACTCCTGGCACACCCTCGTGTCTTACGTGCACGCCACCGTGCTGGTCGCGTTCGTGGACGCGGTCGGCATCGGCATCGGCCTGGTCATCCTGCGCGTGCCGCTGGCACTGCCGCTGGCGGCGCTTGTCTTCCTCGGCGCGTTCATCCCCGTCGTCGGCGCAGCCGTCACCGGCGCGGTCGCGGTGCTGGTGGCCTTGGTCGCCGACGGGCCGGTCAGCGCGCTCATCGTGCTCGCCATCGTCATCGCTGTCCAGCAGCTCGAGGGCCACGTTCTGCAGCCGCTCATCATGGGCCGCGCGGTGGCACTGCACCCGCTCGCCGTCATCCTGGCGATCGCGGCCGGTATCGTCGTGGCCGGTATCGTCGGCGGTCTGATCGCCGTCCCGCTGTTGGCCGTCTTGAACACCGCAATCCGATACCTGGTACGGCATCCGTCCGGCGAGCCGACGCCGGACCGGGAGCCGCCCGGCACGGAGTCCACCGACGACCACCAAGCCGAGGCCGACGACCGGCAGCAGGCCACCCACCGGCAGGACGATCCAGCCGAGCCGCCACCCGCCAGCACGTCCGTGGCGGAGGACGACCCGACACCGGTGGCGGAACCTACCGCCGCGTCCTCCAGGTAGTCGGCAACCGCACCGGAGCATTCCGGGGCAGCAGCGCCGGGGCCCGTTCGGCGGTTGCATGCGGCGGCGCCCCGGGGCCGCTCGACGGGCTTCAGGCGGCAGAGCCGATGCGGCGGAGCCGTTGGGCGGGGACGCCCGCCGCGGTCAGTAGCTCGGCGATGCCGGCCGTCGAGTTGTCCATGAAGATGATCACTTGATGGTCGTCGCCGAGGCCACAGATGGCCGACAGGGTGCCGACGTTGATCGGGTCGAGATCATGCACGTCGGCGAGGTCGAGAACCAGGCGCAGCGGCCGCAGCTTGCGAACGGTGTGAACCAGAACCTGACGCAGTTGGACGGCGTGGTCAACGCCGATCACGCCGTGCGGGCGGATGACGACGCTCCCGTCGGGCTCCGTGCGCACGTCCAGGACTGAGCGACCCATCGGTTATCCTTCGCCACCGGGCGTTCAACTGCTAGATGCGATCCGGCCCACGATATCGTGGTGAATGCTGCAGGCAAATTTCGGCTCGATGTCCATGAGGTTTCCGAGCCGTGGTTGACGGCTCCATCCGCTCCGGCCTGTTCCGGCCTCAGCCTTGCTCCAGCCGTCAGCCTTGCTCCAGCCGTCAGCCCCTGTTCCGGCCCTCAGCCCGGCCGTCAGCCCTGTTCCGCCCGTCAGCCCGGTTCCGCCCGTCAGCCCGGTTCCGCCCGTCAGCCCGGTTCCGCCCGTCAGCCCGGTTCCGCCCGTCAGCCCGGTTCCGCCCGTCAGCCCGGTTCCGGCCGTCAGCCCGGTTCCGGCCGTCAGCCCCTGTTCCGGCCCTCAGCCGTGCTCCGGCCCTGCTCCGGCCCGCGGACAGTCTATTTTGGCGTACCGCTGAGCACTTGACGAAGGTAACGGTAAGTCGTAGCTTTCCGTTCGTGGCTACTTACCAAGCGCACGAGGGCTGGGAGGCGTTGGGGGATCCCAGCCGGCTCGCCATCGTGCAGTGCTTGGCCGAGCGGCCGCGGGCCGTCGGTGAGCTCGCCACGGAGCTGCCGATCAGCCGGCCGGCGGTGTCCCAGCATCTGAAGGTGCTCAAGGACGCCGGCCTCGTCAGTGACCGGGCCGTGGGCACCCGCCGGGTCTACCGGCTGAACCCGGCCGGCTTGACGGCGTTGCGCGATCAACTCGAGACCTTCTGGAACCGCGCGCTGGACGGCTATCAGGACGTCGTCGAAGAACGGACCGAGGAGGAACCATGACCCAAGCAGCGGCCGCGGTTCGCAGGCAGATCATCGTCGACGCACCGATCGAGCGAGCCTTCGCGGTGTTCACCGAGCGGTTCGGTGATTTCAAGCCGCCGGAGCACAATCTGCTCGGTGCAGCGATCGCGGAAACCGTGTTCGAACCGAAGGTCGGCGGTCACATCTACGACCGGGGTGTGGACGGCAGCGAGTGCCGCTGGGCGCGGGTCCTCGCGTACGAACCGCCGGACCGGGTCGTGTTCAGCTGGGACATCAGCCCGCGCTGGCAGATCGAGACCGAGCTCGACAGAACCAGCGAGGTCGAAGTCACGTTCGTCGCCGAGACTCCGCAGCGCACCCGGGTGGATCTGGAGCACCGCTACCTCGACCGGCACGGGCCGGGCTGGCAGGGCGTCCGGGACGGAGTCGCCCACGACGAAGGATGGCCGCTGTACCTCCAGCGGTACGCCGCCCTGTTCGCCTCTTAGACGTTCGCCGGTGTGCGCACAAGCCCAGGGCCGGTCGTCGCGACCGGGCCCCGTGGCCTCCCCATACCGGACGCGCCGGTTGAGGTCGAACCGGTCGAGGGTCATCGAAGGATCGCCGAGGACGGGTAACGGCGGTAGGTGCGGAAAGCCAGAAGAACGCCGCTGGCTGATTTGTCCAAGCCCGGGTGGATGGTGGGGGCTCCGCCGGGTCGGGTGCGGGTCCTCCCTGCTTGTGTGCGCTCGGCGGGGTGAGCCGTTTCGCTCGGGTGGATGGTGGGGGGCTCCTCGGGGTGGGGTGCGGGTCATCCCTGCTTGTGTGCGTTCGGCGGGGTGAGGCGTTTCGCCCGGATGTCGGCGGTACCGAAACGCCGGCCGAGGACGCCACTCACCGAACTGGCCGCCGATCGGCGCGCGGGCGTACCTGCGTGGGGAGCGCAGTGGCTGTTATGGAGCGCGGTGGCTGTTCTGCGCGCGTCAGAACAGCCACCGCGCTCCATAACAGCCGTGCTGCTCCCACACCGGAGCTGCGAGACGAGTGATCGGCGTGTGGGGACGCCGGGTCGCATGGGAGTCCGGGGAGAAGGCCGCTCACCACGGCCTTCCCATGAGACGCCTCGTCGCCGCACTGGTGGCGTGTGTTGATCACACTGATCCTGCTGGCCGTCACCGAGTTCGTCACGTACGAGGGCCACCGTTGTCCCGGCAGGCGGCTGGGCCTCGGGTTCGACACCTCGAAACCGCCGCCGGTTGGGACGGTCCTGGCTGCTCAGTCCTCTCCTCGACGGACGTCAAGGAACTTTCGGCGAGCTTGGCGCCGAAAGCGCGCTGGACGAGCGGGCGCACCGCCGGACCGGCGCCGAGGAGGCCCCGAAAGTCCGACGCTCGCGGTGGGTGACTGGGCTCTCCGAGTTCTTGGTGATCAGGTGCCGGCTTGGGCCAGCGGACACCGATCTTCCTGAGAGGAAATCCGGGTCGGGTGAACAGACACCGATCCTCCTACCAGGAGAGCCGCGGCGGGCAACCAAACACCACTCCGCCCACCAGCAGAACCGCCGCGGGCAACCAAACACCGATCCGCCCACCAGCAGAACCGCCGCGGGCAACCACACACCGATCCGCCTGCCAGGGTCGGGTTGCCGCATCCCGGACCGGGGACGGACACGCCGACCGCCACCCGACCCGATCATCGGCGGAAATCCGCAAGTCGTGAGGTTACAAAAGGGCGGAACAGCCTGAGAAGCGCAAGATCACCGAGGCTGGGCGGCGGCATCTGGCGGGAGGCCCGACTCGAAATGCCGGGCGTTACAACGGGCGTTGCGCGGCCGCGGTGTGCTCGGCGGCGGTGACCGGGTCGCCGTGGAGTAACCGAGCACCGATGCCGTCCGCGATCGACTGCGTGGCCCCCGGGCCGCCGACGGCCAGCGGTGCGACCGCAGCCAGCAGAGCCAGGTCCTCGGCCTGATCGGCGAGCCGCTCCGGGACGGAGCTGACCAGCACGATCAGGTCGGTGGCGCGGTGCCGTACAAGGCGGAGAAGATCGTCGATCGGCGTGTCGGCGCCGAAGAAGTGCACCTGCCAGCCTTGGCGGTTGAGCACGATCCCGAACGCGAGCAGGGCGATATCGTGCCGCTCGCCCGGTACGCAGGCCAGCAACGCCCGTGGCCCGTGACCAAGTCCCCAACCCCGCCCGATGCCCGCTAGCCGGCCGCGGATCACGTTGCTGGCGAAATGCTCCTGAGCGATGCTCACCGTTCCTTCCTCCCAGCGGTCCCCGAGACTCCGCAGGTACGGCAGCAGCACCTCCCGCAGGGCGGTTTCGATGGTCAGGGCGCTCAACACCCGATCGATGACCGCGTGCGCGGCTGGCTCGTCGAGGTCGTCCAGTGCCCGGGCGAGCGCCTGACGGGCCCGGGACACCATGTCGGCGTCCTCCCCGGTCCCGCGATGGATGAGATCCTCCTCGGCCGGCACCCGTTCCAGGGCGGCACGCGCCGCTTCTGCGGTCGACAGGCCGCGGGCCAGGTGCGCCTGCATCCGGCGGACCCGTTCGAGGTCGGCTTCGGAATACAGCCGGAATCCTCCGGACGTACGGATGGGCCGCAACAGCCCGTAGCGGCGCTCCCACGCCCGCAGGGCATGGTCACTGACACCGAGCCGTCGGCTGAGTTCACCGATGCGCAGCAGGCCGGGGTCCGGGGAATCGCTCACGATCGCATCGTACAAGAACTAGACAGACCCTTGACAAGCGCGGGAGCGCGCCCATAGATTCTGGACAGTCTCTAGACGGAGGTTAGACAGATGTCCCGGATCAACGTCGTCAAGAAAACCGTGGCAGCCACCGGCGTCGCGGTGGCCGCAACAGCCATCAGCCTGTCCGTCAGCGCTCCCGCATCCGCCGCCCCAAGCCCGGGCGCGGCGTGCGCCCAAGCGGGCATCGGCACACTCAAGAGCCTGGGGCTGCTCCGGGCGGCCGCAAGCCGCACCATCGACTACTCCACCCTGGCCGACCCTGACCGCGGCCCCATCTACGCGAACCTTCCCAAGGGCTCGTACCTGTCCCTCGGTTACGTGGTCAAGCTGCACCACACCAACCCCGAACTGTTTGCCTGGTGCAGGTGACCAGGAACAGGCCGAGCGGGCGGCAGATCCCCGCGACCGCCGGACACGTGGCCGCGCGCCGGCACGTGTCCGGCGTACGGCCCGCCCTGCCGCACCGGCTTTGAGGTAACGACCATCCGCGGCCGCGTTTGGTGATCTCATTGTCTGGTGGACGCCGGATGACGGGGGCGTCGTCGGGAGGGACAGACTTGCGTACCCTGACCTTGCGAAGCAGCCTGCTGGCCTCCGCGGGGGTGGCCTTGTTGGTCGCCATGATCGTGGGCGCCGTCGGCATCGTCCGGACGAAGACGACCGCGGACCGAGCCGAGGCGATCTACAACGAGGCGCTGGCGCCACTTGCCACGGTCAAGGACCTCCAGCAGCTCGTCTGGCACGCGCGGTGGGCGAGCCTCTCGAATCTGACGGCCACGGATCCGGCCAAGGCGAGCGCGTACGCCGAGGAGGCAACGCAGAACTACGACCTGGTCACCACGCGGCTGACGGAATACGCCGGACTGACCGTCGGCGCCGGTGAGCGAGCCGCGATGGCCGCCTTCAAGACCACCTGGACGAAATACCTCGCGTTACGCGAGCAGTCCTCCGCGCTGAAGAACGCCGGCAAGATCAAGGAGTGGGAGGAGTTCCGCACCACCACGCTGAATCCCACCACCGTACAGGCGATCAAGGACCTCGATGCGTTGGTCGCCCTCTCCCACGAGAACGCCGCCGCCAGCGCAGCGGCGGCCCGCTCCGCGGCAAGGCAGGCCCAGCTCGCCATCGGCGTCGCGCTGGTCATCGGCGTCCTCCTCGCCGCCGCCTTCGCCCTGCTCGTCGGCCGCACGCTGAACCGGCGCCTCAACGCCCTGCGCGAGGTGGTCACCGCGATGGCCGACGGCGACCTCACCGAACGGCAGCCGGACAACGCCGCGAACGAGATCGGCGAGATGTCCCGCTCGGTGCACCGCGCGGTCGGCCAGTTGCGCGGCACCATGCAGACGCTGACGGCGATGAGCGCGGGCTTGTCGAACCGTTCCACCGAGCTCCAACAAGCCAGCCGTGGCCTCTCCGGCAGCACAGACCAGGCATCCACCCGGGTCGGTTCCATCGACGCGGCAGCCGGTGAGGTCAGCGCCGGCGTACGGGCCGTCGCCAGCGGCGCCGAGGAGATGGGCGCCGCGATCCGGGAGATCTCCATGAGCGCCACCGAGGCCGCCCAGGTAGCCGCAACCGCGGTGGCCACGGCATCCACCGCCAAGCAGCTCATGACCAAGCTGGACGCGTCATCCGCAGAGATCGACAGTGTGGTCAAGGCAATCACGGCCATCGCCGAGCAAACCAACCTGCTCGCGCTGAACGCCACCATCGAGGCGGCCCGCGCAGGCGAGACCGGTAAGGGCTTCGCCGTGGTCGCCGGTGAGGTCAAGGACCTGGCGCAGGAGACGGCGAAGGCGACCGAAGAGATCAGCCGGCGCACGGAAATCATCCAGAACGACACCCGCGTCGCTGTCGAAGCCATCTCCGGCATCGGTGAGGTCATCGAGAAGATCAGCGACTATCAGAACACCATCGCGTCGGCCGTGGAGGAGCAGAGCGCCACCACCAGCGGCATGACGAACGACCTGAACCGTGCCGCCGGCGGAACATCGCAGATCAGTGGAGAGCTCGCCGAGGTCGTACGGGTGACCGCGGCCACGCGCGACGCTGCCCTGGCCACCGAGACGACCGCGGCCGAACTCGCCGACATCTCCGGCCGGCTGAACTCCATGGTCGCTGCGTTCCGCTATTGACAGATCGCGCCGCGGGCCACCGCGCGCCGGCTCGGCACGCCACGGTGGCCGGGAAGCCGGTAGTGCCCTTCCGGTCAACGGGATCACGCCTTGTCGAGGCGGTGGGCCGGCTCGAGGCTGAGCGGATGAGGGAGATTCATGCCGACGGGGCGCCGCGGCATACCGGTCCCGTGCCGCAGGCGGTGGAGTCCGGCGGCTGGATCTACGTCTCCGCTCTGTTCGGCGCTGATCCGCACACCGGCCGGATTCCGGAGCAGCCCCGCGCCGAGGCCGAACAGCTTTTCGCGAATCTGGTGGCGATCCTGCAGGCGGCCGACGCCCGGCTTACCGATGTTGTCCGGGTGGGGATCTTCATGAAGCAGTTGCAGCGTGACCGGCCGATCTTCAATGAGGTGTGGCGGGAGGCGTTCGGGGATCACCGGCCGGCGCGCTCGGCGGTTCAGGCCGGTGACTTCGGCCGGCCGCGGGAGACGGTCCGTTACATGATGGAGGTCGTCGCCCACCGCGAGCCGTGAGTTCGTGGCGAGCTTCCTCACCCTGACCGGCAACGGGTTCGGTGAGCCCGAATCCGTACGGCGATCAGCGGCTGATCAACGTGTGAACGTGGTCTTGTCGCTGATCGTTCCGCTGTTCGTCATGGCGGCGTGGCTGACCGGACCGCCATCGCGGTTCCGCTGTAGGCATGCGTATCGCGCTCGTCACGGAGTCGTTCCCCCCGGACGTCAACGGGGTAGCCCATTCGGTGCTTCGTGTGGCCGAGCACCTGGTCCGTCGCGGTCACGAACCGCTGGTGATCGCTCCGCAGCCGCCTCCTCGTGCGCGGGGATTCCTCGGCGCGCTGCCCTATCCGGTGGTGCGGATGCCGTCGCTGCCGATGCCCGGGTATCCGCAGATCCGGCTGGGGTTGCCGACTCCGGCCCTGACCGCGGCGATCCGCCGGCACGGCGCCGACATCGTGCATCTGGCCAGCCCGTTCGTCCTGGGTGCGTGGGGCCAGGCCGCGGCCAAGGCGCTGATGCTGCCCTCGGTAGCGGTCTATCAAACGGACGTGGGGGCGTACGCGCGGGCGTACCGGGTCGGCACGACGGAGAGGGCCGCGTGGCGGTGGATCCGAACCGTGCACAACGCGGCGACCCGCACGCTGGCGCCCTCCACCGAGGCCGTCGCGTCGCTTGCCGCGCATGGCGTCGAGCGCGTGCACTTGTGGCGACGCGGAGTGGACGATGAGCGGTTCCATCCGCGCCGCCGCAGTGCCGGCATCCGCCGCGCACTGGCGCCGGACGGCGACGTACTGGTCGGCTTCGTGGGCCGGCTGGCGGTCGAGAAGCAGGTGGAGCTCCTCGCCGGGGTTGCCCGGCTGCCCCGGGTGCGGCTCGTGCTGGTCGGCGACGGGCCGGCCGCCGCGGCGCTGCGTCAGGCGTTGCCCACCGCGGTGTTCCTCGGCACCCGGCACGGGGCGCAGCTGGCCCGGATCTATGCCAGCCTCGACGTGTTCGCCCATACCGGTGCGTTCGAGACCTTCGGGCAGGCCGTGCAGGAAGCGATGGCCAGCGGACTGCCGGTGGTCG
>Ga0081539_10002672_pt1 | contig 24258 bp, 21 predicted proteins | sample TabmetS4T2R2_FD_71023 | JGI IMG/M metagenome (GOLD analysis project Ga0081539, IMG submission 71023) | Tabebuia heterophylla rhizosphere microbial communities from the University of Puerto Rico - S4T2R2 | ecosystem: Host-associated > Plants > Roots > Rhizosphere ...
ACGCGGAGGTGAAGCGAGAGCTCTTCCGCGCCGCGGACGACGCCCTTCCCGTCGACGCGATCCTCGCGTCGAACACGTCGTCGATCCCGATCACCGAGCTCGCGGCGGCGACGTCACGGCCCGAGCGCGTGATCGGCATGCATTTCTTCAACCCCGTGCCCGTGCTCGCCCTCGTCGAGGTGATCCGCGCGGAGCAGACCTCGGACGAGACCGCAGAGGCGATCGTCGCGCTCGCCCGCGACCTCGGCAAGACGCCGGCCGAGGCGAACGACTTCCCGGGCTTCGTCTCGAACCGGATCCTGATGCCGTTCATCAACGAGGCGGCCTACGCGCTGATGGAGGGCGTCGCCGAGGCGGAGTCGATCGACACGGTGGCGAAGCTCGGCTTCGCCCATCCGATGGGGCCGCTCGCGCTGGCCGACCTGATCGGGCTCGACACGTGCGTGGCGATCATGGAGGTCCTGCACGACGGGCTCGGCGACCCCAAGTACGCGCCCTGCCCGCTGCTCCGGCGGTACGTCGCGGCCGGTCGCCTCGGCCGCAAGACGGGCCGGGGCTTCTACGCGTACGGCTGAGCCGGCCGGCTCCGCCACCGCTCGTAGACTGCGGTCGTGGACTTCGCCCTGACCGAGGAGCAACGCGAGATCCAGGCGCTGGCGCGCGAGTTCGCCGACAGCGAGATCGCACCGAATGCGCCCGACTGGGACCGGGAGCACCGCTTCCCGAACGAGGTGTTCGCGAAGCTCGGCGAGCTGGGGCTCATGGGCGTGTGCGTCCCCGAGGAGCTGGGCGGCGCCGGCGCGGACTTCGTCTCGTACGTCCTCGTCCTCGAGGAGCTCTCCCGGGGCGACGCAGGCGTCGGCGTCACCGTCGCCGTCCACACCAGCGCGGCGACGCTTCCGATCGTCAGGTTCGGGACCGAGGAGCAGAAGGCGCGCTTCGTACCGCCGCTCGCGCGCGGCGAAGGGCTCGGGGCCTTCGCGCTGACCGAGTCGGGCTCGGGGTCCGATGCGGGCTCCCTGCGCACCACGGCCGTGCCGGACGGCGACGGCTGGCGCATCAGCGGAACGAAGCAGTGGTGCACGAACGGCAGCCACGCCTCGACCTTCCTCCTCTTCGCGCGCACCGACCCCAGTACGGAAGGCGCGCGAGGCATCTCGGCGTTCGTCCTCGACGCCGACCATGTCGAGGTGACGCGCGAGGAGGAAAAGCTCGGCCTGCACTCGTCGTCGACCGCCGACATCCGGCTCGACGGCGCGCGCGTCGAGGGCGACCGCCTGCTCCACGAGGAGCGAAAGGGGTTCGCCGTCGCGATGGCGACGCTCGACGGCGGGCGGATCGGCATCGCGGCTCAGGCCGTCGGGATCGCGCAGGCGGCGCTCGACACGGCCCGCGCCTACGCGCTCGAACGCGAGCAGTTCGGGAGGAAGATCGCCGACTTCCAGGCCGTGCAGTTCAGGCTCGCCGACATGGCGACGGAGATCGCGGCCGCCCGCCAGCTGACGCTGCGCGCCGCATGGCTGAAGGAGGCAGGGCATCCCCACGGCGCCGATGGCGCCATGGCGAAGCTGTTCGCGTCCCGCGTCGCCGTGAAGGCGAGCCAGGACGCGATCCAGGTGCTCGGCGGATACGGCTACACGCGCGAGTTCCCCGCCGAGCGGTACTACCGCGACGCGAAGATCACCGAGATCTACGAGGGCACGAGCGAGATCCAGCGGATCGTGATCGCGCGCAACCTCCTCCACACGGCCGCGCGGCGGTTCGAGCACGCGGCCGGCTGAGATGGCCCGCTCGCGCGACGAGCCGGTGCGGCTCACCCGGATCTACACGCGTGGAGGCGACGCAGGGAAGACCTCGCTCGGCGACGGATCGCGCGTCTCCAAGCTCGACCCGCGGATCGAGGCCTTCGGCGCCGTCGACGAGCTCAACGCCGCGGTCGGTGTCGTCCTCGCCGGTGACGTGCCCGACGCGATCCGCACCGTCCTCGAACGAGTCCAGAACGAGCTGTTCGACGTCGGCGCGGATCTCTCGGTGCCCGGCGGGGTGGAGGGACGGTTGCGTGTCGACCAGTCCCAGGTCGAGGGCCTCGAAGCCGACTGCGACCGCTTCAACGCGGAGCTCGCCGAGCTCAAGAGCTTCGTCCTTCCCGGTGGGACGGCCGCGGCCGCGGGGCTCCACGTCGCGCGCACGATCTGTCGCCGGGCCGAGCGCGAGACGGTCCGGGCCGGCCAGGAGCACGAGCTCGGATCGTTCACGGCCGTGTACCTGAACCGACTCTCGGATCTCCTCTTCATCCTCGCCCGTGCGGCGAATGCCCTCGCGGGAGCCGACGAGCCACTCTGGAAGCCGGGCGCGACACGCGGCTGACCTCGGCGGCGGGGTCGCGGGTGGCGGAGGTCTTCGGCGCGGCGCTGCGCCTCGGCCTGACGTCGTTCGGAGGACCGGTCGCGCACATCGGCTACTTCCGTGCCGAGTACGTCGAGCGGCGGCGGTGGCTCGACGAGCAGGCGTTCTCGGAGCTCGTCGCCGTGACGAGCCTCTTGCCGGGCCCGTCGTCGAGCCAGCTCGGCATCGCGATCGGCGCCCGTCACGCAGGACGGCTCGGCGGCCTCGCCGCGTGGCTCGGCTTCACGCTTCCGTCCGCCGTCGCGATGACGCTCCTCGCGCTCACGGTGGGCGCGGCGGACGTGAGCGGGCCCGGGTGGGTGCACGGGCTCGAGCTCGTCGCGGTGCCGGTCGTCTTCCTGGCCGTTCTGGCGATGCGCCGCTCGCTCGCCCCCGACCTGGGCCGGCTCGTACTCGCCGCGGCGGCCGCCGCGCTCGTGCTCGCCGTCGGCGGATTCGCGGGCCAGGCGGCAGCGCTCGTGCTCGGGGCCGCTGTCGGCTTGGTCGCCTTTCGCGCTGCTCACGCAGTGGCTCGAGGAGCAGACCGCTCCTCCGGGCGTGGCCGAGTGATCTCCGTGCTGTGCGTCGTCGCGCTCGTCGCGCTCCTCGTCGGGCTGCCCGTCGTTTCCGAGCGCACGGGCCGACACGACGTGCAGCTCGCCGAGGCGATGACACGGTCCGGGGCGCTCGTCTTCGGCGGGGGCCACGTCGTGCTCCCGCTCCTGCACGAAGCGGTCGTGGCCCCGCACTGGATCGGCGAGCAGGAGTTCCTGGCCGGCTATGGCCTCGCACAGGCGATGCCCGGGCCGCTCTTCACCTTCTCCGCCTATCTCGGCGCGATCGAGGATCCGGAGCCGAACGGCGTGCCGGGCGCGGCACTGGCGCTCGCGGCGATCTTCCTGCCGTCGTTCCTGCTGCTCGGCGGCGTTCTCCCGGTCTGGTCGTTCGCTCGCCACCACACGACGGTCCGGGCGGCGCTCACCGGGGTCTCCGCAGCCGTCGTCGGGCTGCTCGCGGCCGCGCTCTGGGACCCCGTCGTCACGACGTCGATCGAGGGCGTGGGAGACGCCCTGTTCGCGGTCGCGCTCCTCGGCCTTCTGCGGGTGCTGCCCGTGTGGGCGGTCGTGCCACTCGCGGCTGCGGCGGCCGAGCTCGCCTTCTGAGCGCTATGCGTTCATCGCGACGGCGGGCCAGCTGCCCGTCAGCCACTCCGTGAACCTGGCCGCCGGCATCGGATGGCCGAGATAGAAGCCCTGCGCGAGGTCGCACCCGAGATCCTGGACGGCATCCCACGCCTGTCGGCTCTCCACGCCCTCGGCGACGGTCTCGAGGCTGAGGGCATGTGCGAGGCCGACGAAGGCCCGCACGATCGCGTCCGCGCGGCCCCCGCGTCCGGCCTCGTGAAGGAACATCGAGTCGATCTTGACCTGGTCGAGGGGGAGCATCCTGATCGCCGCCACCGACGTTGCGCGGCCCAGGTCGTCGAGCGAGAGGCGGACGCCGAGGTCGCGAAGGGCTGCGACGACGCCGAGATCGAGCTCGGAGCCGGCGCCCGGCCCCGAGGGCACGACCTCGATCGTCAACCGGTCGGGGGAGATCTCCGAGCGGTCGAGGAGCGTGGCGATACCGGAGGCGAGGTCGGGGTCGTCGAGCATGCGATACGGCACGTTGACCGCCGCTTCGAGCCGATGCCCCATCGCGTCCCACTCGGCCAGGCGCCGGAGCGCGTCGTCGGCGACGGCCAGCGTCAGCCTGCGCACGAGCGGCGTGCGCTCGACGTATGGGACGAACTCGGACGGCGCCACGAGCCGGTCGGCGCGAATGCGCCGCACAAGCGCCTCGACGCCGCGCACCGTGCCGGAGCGGATGTCGACGATGGGCTGATAGTGGATCGCGAGCTCGTCACGGTCGAGCGCGGACTCGAGATCGAGGACGACGCCGCCGTCGAGCGGAAGCCGCGGCACCGCCGACTCCTCGCTCGTGTCTCGCTTCGTGGCGTACATCTGTCCGTCGGCCCGTGCGAGCAGATCCGCCGGCGTGGCACCGTCCTGCGGGAAGATCGCCCACCCGATCGAGGCGTCGAGCTCGACGAGCCCGCCCTCGATGCGGTACGGGCGGCGGAGCACGTTGCGGACGCGCCCGACGAGGGCGCTCGCCTCGTCGTCCGAACCGGTTCCGATCGACACGATGACGAACTCGTCGCCGCCGACACGGGCGACGGTGTCCATGCTCCGAACGACGGAGTCGAGCCGTCGTGCGATGTCCTTCAGCACCTCGTTCCCGGCCGCGTGGCCTCGAATGTCGTTGACGCCCTTGAAGCCGTCCAGGTCGATGACGAACAGGGCGAACGGCTCACCGGTCCGTTCCGATCGGGCGAGCGCCTGCGCGATCCGGTCGTCGAGGAGGACACGGTTGGGGAGACCGGTGAGCGGGTCGCGTAGCGCCAGGCGCTGGGCCGACGTAAGTCTCGAGACGAGCAGGGACGTGAGGCCGCCCGCGAAGCAGGCGAGCCCTCCTCCGACGATCAGCGCGCCGCCCATGCGGCCGTCGCGCCCGAGCTCGATGCCGCCCAAGACGGCGACGGCGATCACGAGCATCGCCGCGATGGGCCAGATCAGGCCGCGCAAGGCAGCCCGACGATCTGCAGTCTCCCGCACTCCCTCCCCCAATTCTCGCGCCCACCTACGCCTGGAGCGAGCGCGTGCTCCGCAGTTGGTCAGATCCTCATCAACGGGACCATGATCGACGCCACTCGTTCGGGGGATTCGTGGCCATCGTTCGAGGGAGCGGAGAGGATCGGACGCGCACACGGTGAATCCCCTGGGGTGCCTCTCCGTGCGGCCGCCCTCGCCGTTTGGGTCGTGCTCGTCGTCGCGTGTGTGGCGACGTTCGGTGCGTCGGTCGAGGCGCTGGTTCACGCCCTGGGTCTGGCCGTCGTGGTGGCGGTCACGGTCACCGACCTCGAGCGGCGCATCGTCCCGAACCGGATCATCGTCCCCGCGCTCGCCGTCGCGCTCGTCGTCCAGACCGTGCGCGAACCAAGCCTCGAATGGGTCGTCGCCTCATTCGGCGCCGGCGGGATCTTCCTCGTGCTTGCGCTCGCCTATCCGGCAGGCCTCGGCATGGGGGACGTCAAGCTCGCGGCGTTCCTCGGCGCCTGGCTCGGCTGGGACGTCGTCGTCGCGCTGTTCATCGGAAGCATCCTCGGCGCGGTGCCGGCGCTCGTTCTGCTCGTGAGGGGCGGCGCGTCCGCTCGCAAGGCGACCCTTCCGTACGTGCCGGCACTGGCCGTCGGCGCCGTCGTCGGGCTCTTCTTCGGCGACGCGTTGCTCGACGCGTGGCTCGGCTGAGTCCCGAGCAGCCCGCTCAGGCCACGACGTCGTCGGGCAGGAGGGGCGCGCCCCACATCCGCTGGAGCAGCGCGCAGCGCCGGTCGTCGCCGGGAAGCGGGGAGCCGGTGACGCGCAGGCACCGATAGAGCTCGTCCTCGACCTCGACCTCGTCGCCGACAGTCGGTACCGGGCCGTCAAGCGGAACCAGGCGGTAGCGGTCTCCCGCCAGGAGCGCGAGGTACTCGTCGTCGCGCACCACCGGCCGCGATTGCATCTCGTCGAGGACGTCTCCCAACTCGTCGAGGTGGCGTTGAAGCTCTGCCAGCTCCTCCGCCCGCCGTTCCTGCTCCTCCTCGCGGAGAGCGACGGCTTCCTCCCGGCGCTCGACTGCGGCACGCCGCAGCTCGACGGCGCCGAGCTCCCTTCGGCGTCCTTCGACTGCCGCTTCGCGCTCGGCGACCGCGGCTTCGCGACGGTCGAGCTCTGACGCCCGCACGACGAGATCGGCCTGCCGCAGGTCCAGCTCTGCGGCGCCTTCGCGGAGGACCCGCTCGACCCTGGCGTGGAGGGCACGGGCCCGCGCCTCTCGCTCCGCGAGCTGACCGACGGCGTTCCTCAGCTCGATCGAACGCTGCTCGAGCTCCCGGCCCCGCGCGGCGATCAGCGCGGCGACGGCGTCGCCCTCGTGCGTCGGCGCGAACAGCGCCCGGAGACGGCCATGGGGCCGACCGTCGGGTGGTGTACGCCCCGGCCAGTGCTCCCATTCCCGATCGCGTTGCGCTTCGTCTTGCATCGACGCCTCCCGCTCGTGTTCGCCGCGCCGGCGACGCATCCTCAGCCGTCGAGTTCGAATGGCCGCCGGCGCTCAGAAGCGGTTCGCCGCACAGCGGCACGCTCCTGCCCGAACGTCCAGTCCGACAACCCCCACAAGGGGGAGGCACGGGGGCATAGACGCACGTACATCTTTGACCATGGATGCACTAGGCGCACGTCTGCTTGCGGCCCGGATCGCTGCCGGCGTCCGGATTGGCAGCGTGATCGAGTTGATCACTGATTCAGATACCGAGCTTCGGGCCGGAGACCGTGGGGTCGTACGCGGCATCGACATCGGCGGCGAGGTCGTCGTGGAGTGGGAGCGTGGTTTTCATCGCGCGATCGATCCGCGGCACTCGGCGTTCAGGTCGCTGCCCGCCGCGTAGCGGCTCGACGTCGACACGATCAGAGCGGGACCGCGGCTTCGCCCCGTCCCGTCCCCGCGACTCGGGCGGCGGACCCTACCGCCGTCCGATGTCGAGGGTGATCACCCAGGTGGGGCCGTCTCCGAAGACGCCGCCGGCGCTCGGGTTGAAGGCGATCCCCACGCCCGCCTCGCGAAAGACCGGTCGCAGGAGGTTCGCTCGGTGCGGGGGAGAAGCCATCCATGCGGAGACGATTCCGTCTGCGGTCGGCGGCGTGCCCCCGAACATCGCCAGGTTCTCACCGACCGTCCAGCCCTGCGTGTGACGGCCGTAGAGCTGCCTCACCCGGCGCCAGAAGGGTGTTCCGTCCTGTGACTCGTGCGTGAAGAATCCCGCGGTCGCCATCGCGAACGAGTGCCCGAACGCCGTGCGGGTGAGCGCACTCGAGCGGGTCAGGCGCGCGAGGCCGCGGGACGACCTGACGGCGTTGATCTCACGGATGACGCTGCTCTCGAGCGTGACGATGCGCGTGACGGAGGCGTTCGCCTCCGCACGCAAAGCGATCGTCCCCGACGCTTCCGTCCCGGAGGCCGCCGCGCCACTTGCGCCGACCGCAAAGGTCACGAGCGTCACGAGTGTCACCCTCCCCGAAAGCATTCGGCATGCTAATCGGTTTCGGAGGCGATTTGCCGATCCCTCGATCGTGGTGACCGCGGCACACGTGCACCGCTGGTTCAGCCGTCGGGAGTGTGGCGGGCTAGCGGCCGGCGCTACGCCTACTGGTCGTGCTTGTCGTGCCCGTTCGCGTTGCCCGGCTTGTCAGCGTCGGCGTTGCCCGAGTCGTTCGACGGTGGGTTGGCCGCCGCCGCCTCAGAGGCCGCCGGCGTCGGAGCCGTGTCCGGCGCGGACGCAGAGGGCGGAGTGCCCGCGCTCGAGCCCGGCTGGCTCTGCCCGTTCGCGCTCTTCCCGTTCGCCTGATTCTCCGCCTTGGGCTCGTCGTTCGCCTTCGGCTGATCGTCCACCTTCGGCTGGTCGTTCGACCTGGGCTGGGCGTTCGCCGTTGACTCGTCCTTTGCCTTCGGACCGCTGTTGCCCGGCTGGTCTCCGGACCTCGGCGGTCCCACCGGCGTGACCTTCTTCGGCTTCTTTGGCTTCTTCGCCCGCTTGATCTTCGGAGTCGCCGTCGGCCCCTCCTCCGACCCCGCGGTCGGCGTCGGGCGCGAGGGCGGCGACGCCTGCGTCGTCCCGCCGTTCGACCCGCCGCCGGTCGGAGCCTGCGGCGTTCCGGGAGTCTGCGTCGTGGCGCCGCCGTCGCCGTTCCCGGGCGCGGCCGGACCCGCCGGTGCGGAAGGCTGCTCGCCACCGGCGGACGGCGTCGAGCCCGGTTCCTGGTTGCCTCGGTCTCCGGCGGGCTGCTCACCGGCTGCCGGGGGCGTCGTGTCCTCGCCGCCGGTCGCCGGCCCTGCCGGGGCAGATTGCGAATCGCCGGCGCCCGACTGCGCGCCGCCGGGCTGCTCTGCCGAGCTGGACGAGGGCTCGTTCGCAGCCGCCGGCCCGGACGCGCCGGCGTCGGCTGCCGTCTGCAACGCGCGCAGCTGTGAACGCGGCGCGTCGCTGCTGGCGAACGCTCCCTTGACGCTCTGTTGGTTCGTCGACGCCGTCGGTTGGTCGGACTTCCCGCCAACGAGCTTCTTGGCCTCGTACGCCGTGCCCGCGACGACCACGCCCGCCACGAGGACGGCCGCCACCTTCAATGCGGCGCCGCCGAACAGCGAGCCGCCCACCGCGAGGCCACCGGTCGCCGCACCGCCTGCGCCGGTCGCTCCGACGGCCGTCGTCGCGGTTCCGCTCGTTGCCCAACCCGGCATCGACGCCCCGCCGATCGTCGGCAGCGAGGCGGCGGTGGCGGACGGTACCTCCTTGAACAGGGCGAGGCCGACCGGAAGCGGCAGCACCGCAAGCCCCTTGAACGCCTTCCGGTGTCGCGCCTGCGACTCGGAGAGTCGCAGGCAGGCGGCGCACTCGGCGAGATGCTCGTCGAGCCGCCGGCGCTCCTTCCGCGACAGGCGTCCGTCGAGCCGGCGCGACATCGCAAGCTCGGCGCCCTGGCACGTGACGACGTTCTCGAGCTCGTCGGCCAGCGAGCGGCGAGCCCGGAACAGGAGCGTCTCGAGCGCCGACGTGGTGAGCCCGAGCATCTCCGAGATCTCGCGGTACGACCTTCCCTCGAGCTCGCGCATGACCAGCGCCTCGCGCTGCGTGGGCGGAATCCGTTGCAGGGCGCGCACGAGCCCCTCCAGCTCGATCTGGTCGTCGGGCTCGACGTCCGGGACGTCGTGGACGAGCTCGACCTCTGGGGGCCGCGCAGCCGCCTGACGCCACCGCTGTCGCACGATGTTGTGCGCGATCACGAGGAGCCAGTTGGACGGGTTCTCCGGCTGCTCGCCCCGCTCCAGCGCACGCAGCGCGTTGACGAACGTCGTCTGCGTCACGTCCTCGGCGTCGGCGTGGTTGCCGAGCACCGCGTACGTGTAGCGGTAGACGTCGCCGACGTGGCGACGGTACAGGTCGTCGAGCGCGGCGGACGCGCGAACGCTTGTCTCGATGGCTGCCATTGCAGGTGGGGTCACAGAGTGGCTGATCCTGAGCGGCTGTGCATCCCCCAAACAGAGTCCTTACAAATGAACGCGCAAGTTTCGGCGCTCGGATGCGTCCTCACCAGTGAAGGACATCCGAACGTGACAGAGACACATCCTCATCCCACGCACGATGTCCTTTCCGGAGGCGTCTCGGCTCATGCGGTCGAGCCGGCGTCCCGGCTGCGGCTTTCACACTCGGGGGACTTTGCGACGACGGGGAGCGGCGCCAGGGCGGCGGCGTCGCTCTCCGCATCTCCACTCGCCGGCGCGTCGCGCCGGCTCTCTGCCCTTCCGACGTTCGAAGCGTTGCGTGTCCACAGGGGGCGGCCGGCAAGGCCGTAGGGCCCCGCGACCGACGAGCTCGCCCCACAGTGGGGGGTGGGGGGAGCACAACGAGGGGAGGGCGCGGCGGCCTTCCCCTCAGTCGTCGATGGGACTAGGTCAAGCGCTACGCCCGTCGGGCGACACGCGCGGCAACGCGAAGGTGAGCATCGTCGGCCCGCCGGGCGCGCTGTCGATCTCGAACGTGCCGCCCAGCATCCGGACGCGCTCCCCGATCCCCACGATGCCCAGCCGGCCGCGCTGAGCGGCGCGCGCGAGCGCGCGTCCGACCTCGAAGCCGTGGCCGTCGTCCGTGATGCGCACCTCGATCGACGAGCGCCGCATGCGGATCCGGATCTCGACCGTCGTGGCACCCGAGTGCTCGCGGACGTTGGACAGCGATTCCTGCACCGCCCGGTAGACCGCGATGCGCTGCGCCGACGTGATCGACTCCGGGTCGCCGCGGATCTCGAGGCGGGCCTCGATGCCCGAGCGCTCGGCGAACGCGTCCACCTCGCGGTGGAGGATCTCGCCGAGCGGCCGCGTGACGATGCTGCGGGACTCGAGCGAGCGCGACAGCTCGCGGAGCTGCCGGTCGAGCTCGGCGACGCGCGCGAGCACGTCGTCGAAGCGGCCCGTGGCGCGGTCGCGATGGCTGTCGAGGATGAAGGGGTAGATCTGGTCGCGGAGCAGCGTGACCTCGGCGCCGAGTGCGAGGACGTCCTGGATGGGGCCGTCGTGCAGGTCGAAGCCGATCCGCATCAGCCGCTGCTCGCCTGCACGCACGAGAAGCCGCTCGCGCTCGGCGGACCGCTCGAGGAGGAGCTCGCGCTCGAACACTGCGGACAGGGAAGAGCTCGTGACCGCCAGGTACGCGTCCGCCTGCTCCACCCGGGTCGACACGCGGACGACGATCGCCGCACACGGCTCCGTGAATCGGCGCACGAGCGCGGACCGGAGCGTGCGGGTGCCGAGCAGGCTCAGCGTGCTCCCTCGCCGGAGCGCCCCCTTGGCCGAGGCGCGCATGCGACGGCTTTCCGCCCCTTCGCCGAGCGCGAGGACGGGCTCGACCGTCGTGTCGCCGTTTCGCCACAGCGAGGCCTCGGCGGCAACCCCGAGGAAGATCAGAAGCCGGAGCTGGATCTCGCACGCCACGAGCGGCGGGAGCTCGAGGAGCATCGGGCTCGCACACGCGTTGCGATGGAGATCGAAGCGCGCGGCTTCGACGGGATCTCCGCGTGACTCCGCGAGCGTGTCGACGGCGATGCGGGCGTCGGTGGCGTCGAGCTCGCCCTCGGCCGCCAGGGACACCACGACGCCTGCAACGTACAGGCCCACCGCGAGGCGATCGGCGGCGTCAGTGCGCCCGGCGCCGTCGAACGCCGTGAGCGCCGAGCGGTGCGCGGCCTTGAGGAAGGGGTGGACGCGCGGCTCGGCGTCGGCGAGGAGCCGCCGGTGGGCGCTCTCGACGCGTGCCGCGTTGCCCGGCGATGCCGTGACGACGAGCGCATCGCGCCCGTCTGCGCGCTCACCGCGACGGTCCGTGCGCACGAGCGACGACATCAGGCCGGAATCGATCCTCGGGTCATACGGCGCCTCACATCATGGTCTGTCGCAGCTCCGCCGCCACAGACGGTTTCACGGTTCTGGTCACGATCCCTCCCGATCCGGGAGCCTAGACCGCGTTGCGCTCGATCGCATCCTCGATCGCCGCGAGGACTCCTTCCGTCTCGTCCCATTTCTCATAGATTCGCTGCCCCGCAGTGGCTCGGCTCGACGCACCCTCGCCGACGAGCACGATCGTCGCCTCGGGTCGCCGCGCGCGTGTGACGTTCGCGAGGCGTAGCCCCTCGGTGACGGCGTCCGTCGCGTCGATCACCACGACGTCGGCCCGCTCGCCGCCCGCGGCCTCGGCGGCTCCGTCGGGCGCAACACTCGCCACGACGTCGATTCCCTTGCCGTCGAGCAGGAACCGGACGAGCTTCAGATACCGCTGATCGCGGCTCGCGAGCACGACCGCGCCCCGGCGCTCCATCTGCCGGGCGAGCGCCCCCGCGCCTGGAACGATCTCGTCGCCTGCGGCACGGGCGGCCCATGCGACGCGGTCGCCGAGCGCAAGGCCGCGCTTCTCGCACTCGCCTGCGCGGAGCTCGACGATCTCGCGAGCGCCGCGGGCGGAGGCCGTCTTGAAGGCCTGCAGGCGTGGGACGATCTTGATCACGACCTGGTCGGCGTCGAGGAACACCACATCGATCGGAAATCGCATGAAGGCGGTGTGGATCGACCACGCGGGCCGGAGCAGTACACCGTGCCCGGCGGGCAGATCGCGCCGTCCGAGCAGCCCGCGGAGGCGGCGGAAGGTCGAGTCGGCGACGGTGACCGACTCCGCGACGACACGGCCGTCCTCGCGTCGCAGTGTCAGGGTGGGGACGGGGCGCATCGCCGGCCCGGGGGCTAGCCGCCCAGCACGTCCAGGATGCGCATCATCACGGGCAGGAGAAGGACGATGAAGAGCGCCGGCATGATCAGGAAGAGGATGGGGAAGAGGATCTTGACCGGCGCCTTCTGGGCGCGCTCCTCGGCATACGCTCGCTGCCGCTTGCGGAGCTCGATCGCCAGGTTGCGCATGATTTGGCCGGTGGAGACGCCCATCGTCTCGCCCTGCGCGATCGAGCGGGAGAACATCCGGACACCGGGGGTGTCGACACGGGCGAGGAAGTTCTCCAGCGCCTCGACGAGCGTGAGGCCCATGTTCTGCTCCTGGAGCGTGAGGCGGACTTCGGAGGAGAGCGGCTCCCGGATCTTCGTGGACGCGAGGCGGAGCGACTGCGGGAAGCTCAAGCCGGCCTCGAGGGTTACCACGAGGAGGTCGATGAGATCCGGCAGGCCGCGCTCGATCTGGTTGCGCCGGCTTCGCGCCCGGGAGTCGACGATGTACGACGGCAGCACCCAGCCGAGCACTGCGGCGCCGACGAGCCCGAGGAAGACGACCGTGCCGCTTGCTCCGCCGAGCGTGGTGAGCGCGAACCAGGCGAAGGCGCCGCCCACCGAGCACAGGAACTGGGTGCCGAGCAGTCGTTCCGTCGTCGTCGTGTACATGCCGGCTGCGACCAGCCTCGCCCGATAGTCACGGCCCTTGAGCCGAGTGAAGCGCCGGGCGAGACCGCGCCCGATCGCGGTGGAGATGTCGTCGAGCCGTGCCCGGAAAGAGGGGCCCTGCTCGGCGGGTTGCGGCAGCGCGCCGGCGAAGCCATACGCCCCGATCTGGTCGAGCGTCTCCGACGAGCGGCGCGGGGTCAGTAGGCCGCGCGCGACCATCGTGACCGCCGCGGCGAGAAGAGCGAGTCCGATGACGAGAACGAAATGGATCATGGGTCAGAGCTCGATCGAGATGATCCGTCGAATGACGTAGAAGCCGGCCGCGGTCATGATGATCGCCATCACGGACGCGACCTGGCCGAGCGGGTCGTGGAACAGCGGGTCGAGATGGTCCGGGTTCACGAGGAGCAGGAACGCGAAGATACCGAGAGGCACGCAAGCCACGACGACGGACGAGAACTTGCCCTGCGCCGTGAGCACCTTCACGAGGCGTCTGATATCCATCCTGGCCCGGATGTTCGCCGTGACCTGATCGAGGACCTCCGCCGTGTTGCCGCCCGCCTCGCGCTGGACGAGGGCGAGCACCGCAACCTGATCGATGTCGGTGTTCTGCATGCGCTGAGCCGTCACCTCGAGCGCCTCGTCGAGGGGGATGCCGAGCTGCTCGTCGGTCACGACACGCGTGAACTCCCGCTTGGACGGCTCTGGCGCCTCGTCGGCCACGACGCCTATCGCGCCGGCAAGGCTGTGCCCGGCACGCAGGGCGGACGCGAGCACGTCGAGGTTCTCGGGCAGCTGCTCACCGAAGTCGTCGCGCGTCTTCCGGGCCTTGCCGCGGACGAACAGGTTGAGAAGGATCGGCGGCGCGACCGCCGCAAACACCCAGAGCGGGCTCAGGAGCGCCCCGCCGACGACCGCGATCGCAAGGCCCGCGAAGATCGAGATCCAGACCATCTTCCGGGGCTCGTACTTGATCTGGGCGACGTCGACGTCTTCGGAGAATCCTTCCAGCCAGCGCCAGCTCCGCTTGCGGGCCTTGCGCTGGCCGACAGCCGCGAGGAGCGCGTCGACCTCCTTTCGACGCTCGGACGCCTGCTCTTCGGCAGGGAGCGTGACGAACTCGCCGAGCCGTGCCACCAGCGCTTGGTTTGACCGCAGGCTCAACAGCGAGCGGGTCGTGTAGACGACGAGACCGAGAACCAGCGCAACGACGAGCGGCACGAGGAGCCACGACTGGAGCAGCCGGTCGCGCAGCGCCGGCGCGTACGGCCCGCCGGTGCCGGTGGACGGGCTCTGGTACGAGAAGGAGACGGGCTCGGCGCCCTTCAGCGTGACCTGGACGTCGACGTTCGCGTTCGGGGCCGCCGTCGAGCGGTAGCTGAGCAGGTACTCGTTCCCGAGCCGGAAGCCGAGCTCGTCGTAGATCTTCGTCAGCGACTCGGGACGGGTGGCCTCGGCGTACGTCCCGCCGGTCGTGTCGGCGATACGCTCGAGGTCGTCGGCGACGAAGTCGGGCGACGCGATGCCGACGGTGAAGACGCGGATGTTCTGCTGCTCCAGCTGCGTGAGCGCGGAATCGAGGGTCGTGAAGCTCCCGACGTCGTCGCCGTCCGAGAGCAACACGATGCGGGCGGCGCTCAGCGAGGAGCCACGCACCTGCGCGACAGCGGCTGCGAGCGCGTCGAAGATGTGGGTTCCCTCGGCGAGCTTCGGCGCCTTGGCCAGGACCTTGCGGATCTGATCCCGCTCGGTCGTGAGCCCGATCGCCACCGACGGCTTCGCGTTGAAGAAGATGACCGAGAGCGGCTGCCCGGGGTTGCGGGCCGCGAAGGTCCTGGCCGCCTCCATCGCGTCGCTGATCGACCCCTTCATGCTGTTCGAAGAGTCGATCATCAGCACCGTGCCGATGCCGTCGGCGGATGCCGCGGTCGACACCGCGAGGCCCTTTACCGGCTTCCCGTTCTCCGTGACCGTCAGGTCGGCCGCGCTGGGCGCCTCCTGCGCACGCGGCGTCGTGAGGACGTACAGGCGATCGGGGAAGAGGGCGCTGCCCGCCTCGACGACCTGCAACTCTCCGCCGCTCGCGGCGAGCGCCTGGCCGCCGGCAACCGACGCCACTGCCGCGAAGACCGCGACCCAGGCGAAGCGCATCCGCAACCTCATCGGCGGAGGTCCGCGACGTTGGCGGGAACCGGCCGATGCGAGAACAGGCCCGCCGGCAGCTCGACGCCGCGCTTCGCGAACTTGTCGAGGAAGATCGGCCGCAGCCCGGTCGCGTGGAGCCGGCCGTTGATCGTGCCGTCGGGCGCGAAGTTCTCGATCTTGAACTCGAAGATGTCCTGGAGCGTGATGACGTCGGACTCCATGCGCTGCACCTCGGTGATCGCGGTGCAGCGTCGCGAGCCGTCCTCCATCCGCTCGATGTGGACGATGAGGTCGAGCGCCGACGAAACCTGCTGCCGGATCGCGCGGACGGGCAGCTCGTACCCGGCCATGAGCACCATCGTCTCGACGCGCGCGAGGGCGTCGCGCGGGGCATTGGCGTGGACGGTCGAGAGCGACCCGTCGTGGCCGGTGTTCATCGCCTGGAGCATGTCGAGCGCCTCCGGGCCGCGAACCTCGCCGACGATGATGCGGTCGGGACGCATGCGCAGCGAGTTCCGTACCAGGTCGCGAATCGGGATCGCGCCTTCCCCCTCGATGTTCGGCGGGCGCGCCTCGAGCCGCAGCACGTGACGCTGGTGCAGCTGAAGCTCGGCCGCGTCCTCGATCGTGACGATCCGCTCGTGGTCGGGGATGCCGGACGAGAGCGCGTTGAGCAGCGTCGTCTTCCCCGAGCCCGTGCCACCGGAGATGAGGATGTTGAGCTGCGCCTGGATGCATCGCCGGAGGAAGTCGACCGACTCCTCGCTCAGCGAGCCGATGTTGACCATGTCCTGGAGCCCGAGCCGCTTGCGCGCGAACTTGCGGATCGTCAGGAGCGGGCCCGACAACGACAGGGGCGCGATGACCGCGTTCACGCGCGAGCCGTCGGGGAGGCGGGCGTCGACCATCGGCGAGGACTCGTCGATGCGGCGCCCGATCTGCGCCACCATCCGGTTGATGATGCGGCGCAGGTGCGAGTCGTCGCCGAAGCGGACCGTCGTCTCGTACAGCCGGCCCTGCCGCTCGATCCAGATCTCGCCGGGGCCGTTGACCATGATCTCCGTGATCGAGTCGTCCGCGAGCAGGCGCTCGAGCGGGCCGTAGCCGAGGATGTCGTCGGCGATCTCGTTCGTCAGGCGCTCCCGGTCGTCCCTCGAGATCCCGGTCTCGCCGGAGAGGTGCCGGCGGATGTCGGCCACGACGCGGTCGCGCATGCCGACCGGGTCGATGACCTGCCCGGTCAGCTGTGGCCCGAGCTCGCTGATCACGAGCATGTGGATCGAGTTCTTGAGGTCGGCGAACGGCTCCTTGGATGGAGTCGCCGCGACAGCCGGCTTCGTCGTGACGAGACGCTCGTGGAGATCCATGGTGCTACTTCCTCCTCAGGCGAAACAGGGATCCGACGCGTCCGCCGCCCGAAGCGACGGCTGGCTCCGGAGCGGACGCGCCGCCTGTGAAGATCGCGGCGAGATCGTGGAACGACGACGCGGCATACGACTGCGGCCGCGACAGGGTCAGGGGGACGCCCTCGTTGACGGCGCGCGGGATCTCGCGGTCGGAGGGGATGTACACGTCCGGCTCTCGCCCGAGCACGGCGACGACGTCGTGCTGGCTGATCCCCACCCGGGAATCGGCGCGGTTGAGCACCAGCTGGATCTTCGACTCGTCGTAATCCATCAGGCCGAGCGTCTCGAGCCCGAGCTTCGTGTTCTTGAGCGAGAGCGAGTCGAGGGTTCCGACCATCACGATGTCCGAGCTCGAGTCGATCGTCGCGATGACCTCGGCCGTGAAGCCCGGCGGGGTGTCGGCGATCACGAAGTCGTACTTCGCGCGCGCGATGACGAGCACGTCGCGGAGGAGCTCGATCGTGATCGCGCTCGCCTGGTCGGGCCTCGCCGGAGCGAGCAGGACGTCCACGCCTGTCGAGTGCGTCATCACGTAATCGGCGAGCTTGTCCTCGTCGAGCGAGCCGCCTGAGACGGCGAGGTCGTACATGGACTTCTCGGGCGGGAGCCCGAGGCAGAGCGCGACGTCCCCGAACTGGAGGTCCAGGTCGATGACGAGCACCGACTTGCCTGCCAGCGCAAGCGCGACGGCGAGGTTGCACGAGGTGAGCGTCTTCCCCGTGCCGCCCTTGGGCCCGAGCACGCAGACGAGGCGTCCTTCGCCACGGTCGTGGGCGACTCCCTTGCCTGGATGGCGCGCGATCGCCTTGCTCATCACGAACCGCAGCTGCTCCTTCGACTGCGGGAAGAGCGCCATGTCGGCCGCGCCGGCCTCGAACGCGCGCCGGAGGAACCCGTTGGGCGACGCGGTCGAGAGGACGACGATCGGAATGTGCGACGCCGTACGCGCCACGCCGTCGATGATCTGGACGGAGCGGTCGTCCTCGCGGCCCTGGCAGGCGACGAGGACGATGTCGGCCTCACGGTTCTGCACGGTGCGGACCGTCTCGTCGACGCCCTCCGTAACGGCAACCAGCGTGAACGAGGGGTCGTCGGGCAGGGCGCGCTGGACGTCGAACGCGTCCAGACCTTCGACTGCGACGATTGCGCGGATCGAGCGTTCCACTGCTGCTAGCGCTTTCCGGCGATCTCTGCCAGGAGCTGGGCGCTCGTGATCGTCTTCTTCGGCGGCTCCTTCGCGTCTCCCGCCGGCCGGAGCAGGAACCAGATCGTCCCGGTGTCCGACGCGAGCGCGAGCTTCTGCGCCAGGCCGGCATCGGCGCGAATGATGGTCGGCGACCCGTCGGCACCAGGCGCACGCATGATCAGGACGTTCGCCGCCAGGAGACCGAGCATCGTGCCGCCCGTCGATCCGCTCTCGAAGTAGACGTCGACGCGATCGCCGCTCGCGACGTAGCCGACGAGCCCGCGGGCGCCGCCGACCGGAATCGCGACCGCACGCTGCTTCCCCGTGAGCTGGGTCGGGATCGCGTCGGTGAGACCCACGCTGAGGTCGGCTGTCGTGATCTGCTGCCCCGGGAAGATGTCGCCGACCGCGACACGGCCGTTGAGGTACGCCGGATCGGAGAGCGCGCCGGTCTTGAGGTCGTCCTTCGGCAGCGTCGCCGCCTGGAAGAGCTGCTTCTCGGCGATCACCGTGCCGGACGTCCCCTTCGGGATCAGGCTCTTTGCGACGAGCACCGGCGTGGGAGCGGTCGAGTCGTTGACGCTCGAGCGGTACTGGACGAGGTAGGCGATCAAGAGGATCGCGGCGAGAGCCGCGGCCGCGATGCCGAGGATGAGCGTCCAGCCCCGCGACTGCGCGACCTTGCTCGTGAGTGACGTGTTGGACATGGGGGTGGGTTCCTCCTGGGGTTCCTCTTTATCGGCAGATCATCGGACAAGCGTTACACGGCACGGCGTCAGGTCGCCCTCGGCGCATATTGCGGTGGAGTCGACCGGGCCGGGTTCGTACTCGACCTTCTCGACGAAGACGCCCCTGATCGACCGGCTCGGCAGTGTCGGGAGCGTGATCTGCGGCGTCGCCGGGTTGTTGTCTTGGTCGAAGTCGGGGTCGGGGCAGGGGTCGTTGTCATTGTTTACGCCCCCCCAGTCCATGACGTAGAACGACGCGAAGCCGAGGACCGGGATTGGATCTCCCGAGCCCTGCTTGGTCTTGAGCGACTGGTACGGAACGATGAACAGGTTGATGACCCGTGGGTAAGCCGAGTCGCCGCCCTGCTGCTTCCAACCCACGGGGCTTCCCGACTTCCCGTCGTAGTTGCCCTCGTTGAGGCACGAGATTGTTTGGCATGCGTTGGAGTTGATGTTGCTGCAGTTCTTCGTTGCAACGGACATCCAGTCGCCGACCTGGCCCGTCTTGCCGCCAGGCGCGGTCAGGACGCACCGCCAGGGGTTCGTCGACGTGTTCGTGAGATACGGCGACGGATTCGCGCCGTAGCTGAACCAGAGACTCGGGTTCGGGCACTCGTTCGTGCTCGTGTTCCACCACGGACCGCTCGTGAACGAGTTCTTGCCGTACCAGGGCTTGCAGCCGTAGCGGAAGGCGTCGAACGCCTGGCCGTTTGCGTAGTCGGGATCGCAGCGCAAGAGGCCGGTGCCCTGGCTATCGTCCGCCCGGAGGGTGGTGACCACGCCCGTCTTGAGCGGGCTGCGCGTCCCGACGGTCGGGAAGACCGCGATCGGCGACGGAGGAATGCCGGCGCCGCCACCCGTGTTGACGTTCTCGAGCGGCGGGCCCGGCAGGCCGCTCACGAACGAGGACTGGGACGTCCGCACGAGCGCCACCGCGCCCGTGTACGCGCTCGCAGGAAACTGGTCGCTGTCCGTGCCGACGACCGCACGGTGCGTGTTCTCGGTCGCGTTGTACTTGCACGGGTTGTTGTTCCCGCTCTTGCATTGGTCCCCGGCCCAGGAATGGGACGTGTTCGTGTCGGCCCAGTTAACGGTGATCGTCACGGCGTTCCCACCCGGCGCGAACGTGATCGGCGTCCCGGTCGTCGCCCAGGTTCCCGATTGCCCGCTCGTCGGAGTAACGAGGGTCATCGCCTGGCCGTTCGCCGAGACGGTGAAGTTAGCCGGCACGTTGAGGTTTCCGTCGTCCCGCGACCCCCAGTTGACGTCGGCCGTCACGCCGAAGCTGCAGTTGTTGGCCCCGACCGGCAGCGTCGAGAAGTACGGGTCGGCCGGTGCGCCGCAACCGCCGGTGATCTTCACGGGCGTGATCCGCACCTGGTTGTCCGGGTCGCCGTCGCTGAACACGCGGAACTGCGAGATGCGCGTGAAGCAGTCGGCGAAGTCGATGGCGATCAGCGTCGAGCAGCTCTGGTTGAGGTTCACCTCGTCACGGCTCGCGATTCGCACCTCCACCCCGATCGGCAGGTAGTCCTGGCTGCATCCGCCGTAGCTCGGCACGGTGAGGGGGAAGGCTCGGTTCTTGTCGCCGACGCTCAGGTCGCCGTCCACCAGCGGCAGGCCCCACAGCGTCCCGCCTCCCGACGCCGCGAAACCGGCCTGGTCGGCGGCCGGGAACGGCGCGAGGTCCTTTGTGGCCAGCGGGCTCGTATGGGAGGGGTCGCGACACTCGTCGTAGTAGCGAACCTGCACCTTCGTGATGACGGTGTTCGGAATCGCGAGCGGCAGGAACCGGCGCCCGCTCAGCGCCGGCCGGATCTCGATGCGCGCCCGCGCGAGGTTCTGCGACAGAGGCAAGCCGATCGCGCCGAAGAGCGATGGGAGGTCGCGCTCCTTCACCTTCACGTCGGTCCACTCGCCGGCGGCGGAGATGTCGTCGCCAGGGTTGTGGAGGAAGCAGGGATTCGCCAGCTGCGTCGTGCCGCCGTCGTCGTTGTAGTCGTTGTTGTTGGTGTAGTTCGGGGAGTTGATCATCACGTCGAGCTTGGCCTGGTTGGCGATCTCGGTGTTGTAGAGGCTCGACGGAAGGGCATCCGGGGCGTAGTCGGCGGCTTCGGGGTCGGCTGAGTACTGGCGAGCGGCGTTGGCGATCTCGCGTGCGGTGCTCGCCTTGAGCGCCGGGTCGCTCGTCTGGACGCACGCCTTCCAGTTCTTGGCGTACTCGATGCCCGCGGCGAAAGCACCGGCGTCGGCACGGTTCTGGAGCTGGCGCTTGTGCGTGTACCAGTCGCCCACGTCGATGACCAGTGCGCAGATCAGCAGGAAGAGGGGGATCGTCACCGCCGCGAGCACCATGATCCCCCCGTGCTCGCCGCGCAGCCTGGTCATGGGCAGGCTCCGAAGGGCGACCCGAAGGCGTATTCCGTCGGGCCGACGTTGTTCTTGAAGCGCTCGATGCGCATGGTCGACGTCCCACGGATGGTGATCGTCCCGATGTTCAGGAGCGGGAGGAACGTGAAGTTCTTCGAGATCTTGACCTCGAGCGGCTCTCCGAGCGTTGGAGATCCCGTCCCCTTGTAGGTGATGCACACCTTCGCGTCGGTGAACTCGACCGTGCCGCCGTTGTCGCGGGCGTAGCTCTGGAGCGCGTTGGCGGGGTTCGTGTACTTGACGGGGTCGGGGTTGCGATCGACCACGGCCCAGCGCGCCGTCTCGTTCGCGAGGTGGTTCGCGCCGATCCAGTAGAAGAAGACGCGCCCGAACCCGAGCAGCCCGGCGACGATCACCAGGAAGACGGGAAGAATGAGCGCGAACTCGGCCATCGCCACGCCTTCCTCGCGCTTCAGATGGGTTCGACTCATCTCCTTGCCCCCTCCTCCTGGTTTCGCCACATGATGCCGCACGTTCCGGACCTCGTGGGTTGTCGCGTCAAGCACGAACATCGGCCGAACGGCCCCGCTTCTGTAGGGCTCTCCCTCGTCGGCACGCGCCCCTCCGCGTGCTGCACTTCCACACTCAGTGCCGTCGTGGCACCTCCCCTGAAGCCGAAGACCTACGATTCGTCCTCGACGGATCGTAGAAGAGCTTTGGCGGCCTGCCCAGTGCCCCGGGGGACACGAGCAGACCGCCGATCGCTCGAGGGTATTGCGCTACGAGACCGGGTTCGTGACCGAGCTGCCCGTCGCGCGGAACAGAGAGTCGATCTTACCGCCGAGGAACACGATCGCGAGGATGACCACGATCGCGATCCCGCCCAGGATGAGCGCGTACTCGGCCATGGTCTGGCCCTCCTGGCGCTCCCTGAGCTTGAACAGCGTGTTCTGGAGATAGACGACGAGTGCCGTCATGGTTGCGGTTCCTCCTTGGCGTTTAGGGGGAACGCCCCCCCGAGCGTCGAGCCTCACTACGTTCCCCCCGGTTCGGGAGGCCCACCGATAGTGCTTTCGGAGACCTTCCGCTGGTACTGCCAGAGGGTCTAGTCCTGGCTAGACCTCGGGCCGAACCGCGTAGCCGACCCGCTCGGCACCATTTCGGACGATGCGCGGATCCTCCTTCCACGCCGAGCTCGTTCGCGTGCTCGAGGCTCGGCGGCGACCGGACGGAGGCTTTGCGGTCGGCGCGGGCGGCTCGTCGGAGCTGGAGCCCACGGCGATCGCCGCGCTGGCGCTCGGCGGGGACGACCGCTGCCGCTCGTGGCTCGAGGCGCGGCAGAGCGCGGACGGAGGCTTCGTCGAGGCAAACGGGCGCTCCGAGGGGCCGACGGGCGCGGCGTTCGCAGCGCTGGCGCTGGAGGGTGATGCCGCCCGTCGCGCCGTCGACTACGCCGTCGCGCACAGGGGCCTGCCACCGCCCGACGCGTCCGACCAGTCGCGTCGCGGCTGGGGCTGGACGGCCGACGCGCGGTCGTTCGTCGAGCCGACCTGCCGCGTCCTGATCGCGGCGAGGCGCGTGCCGCCGACCGAGGCCGGCGTCCGTGGGGAGGCGGTCGCCGTCCTCGCCCAGCGCCAGTGCACCGACGGCGGCTGGAACCACGGGATCATCATCGTCCTCGACGAGCAGCTTCCCGGCTATGTCCAGACGACGGCGCTGGCCCTCGTCGCGCTCTACGGCGAGGCGCAGCCCTTCGTCCGCTCCGGGCTCGACTTCCTGCGCCGGTCCTGGAGCACCGAGCCGGGCGGCCTCACGACGGCTCAGGTGGCGGTCGCCTTCCAGCTCCACGGTCTGCGCGAGGACGCGAAGCGTGCCGTCGCCGCCCTCGAGACGATCGCGCGGCGCCGCTCGTTCCTGGGGCGGACGGTCGGGCTCGCCTGGGCGGCGCTCGCGACGGGCTCCGACGACCTGCTGCAGCCGTTGCGAGGTCGTGGATGAAGTCGACCCGGCGCCAGCTCGTCGTGCGTACCGGCGCAGCGGCGGCGTGGCTTGGCGCAGGCGGCGTCTTCGCGGCCGATCGCCTCGGCGCCTTCGACGGCCCGCCGCCGTTCGACCGCGAGGCGTTCGGCCAGCCGGGGCGTTCTCCGGTGGCCGTCCTCCCGGCCTCGAGCTACGACGGCGACCTCGCAGGCATGCTGCTCGACGGACTCCGCGCCGTCCGGGCGGACGTCCGTCGACGCCGGGTCGTGCTGAAGCCGAACTTCGTCGAGTTCCACACGGGGCAGCCCATCAACACCGACCCGCGAATGGTCGTCGCCGCGGCGGATGCGTTGCGCCGCCTCGGCGCCGCCTCGGTCGTCGTGGCCGAGGGTCCCGGCCATCGCCGGGACACCGAGGCGGTTGTCGCGCAGGCCGGCCTGCTCGACGCGCTGGACGACGCGGGCCTCGACTTCGTCGACCTGAACGAGGCGCCGGCGGTGCCGGTGCGCCTCCGGACCCGCTACACCGGGCTGCGGGAGCTCTGGGTGCCGACGATCCTCCGCGAGGGGGCCCTGGTCGTGTCGATGCCGAAGCTCAAGACCCACCACTGGGTCGGCGCGACCCTGTCGCTCAAGAACTGCTTCGGCTGCATGCCGGGCCGTGTCTACGGCTGGCCGAAGGACGTCTTCCACATGCGGAACGTGCCGCGGTCGATCGTGGACATCGCGGCGACGGTGCGCCCCTCGCTCGCGATCATCGACGGCATCGTCGGGATGCAGGGCGACGGGCCGCTGCGCGGAGACGCAATCGGCGCCGGCGTCGTCGTCGTCTCGACCGATCCCGTCGCCGCGGACGTCACGGGCGCGAGGCTGATGGGCCTCGACCCCGAGAAGATCGAGTACCTGATGGAGGCGGGCCGGTTCCTGGGGCAGTCCCGCTCGGAGCTCATCGAGCAACGGGGCGAGGATCCCGCGCGGCTCGCGAAGCGCTTCGCGCCCGCACCCGGCTTCGAGCACCTCGTCGCGTGACACACACAGAGCGGGGACCTGTCGGCCCCCGCTCCACAGGTCTTTCGCTGCCGCCTTTACGAGACCGGGGTCGTGACCGAGCTGCCGGTCGCGCGGAACAGGTCGTCGATCCGGCCGCCGAGGAACACGATCGCGAGGATGACCACGATCGCGATCCCGCCTAGGATCAGCGCGTACTCGGCCATCGTCTGGCCGTCCTGACGCGCGCGCAGCCCTCCGACGAGGTTCTGCACGTACACGATGACTGCTGACATGCTCCTGTACCTCCTTGATCGTCTGGGAACGCCCCCTCTAGGCGTGTGCCCACGTCCCTCCGATGCCGGGAGGGTCATCCGATCCTCGTCAGGCGTCTGGCCGGGGACGCTCCAAAGTCTAACTCCGCCCTAGACCTTCGTCGACCCGCGGTCGTGCCGGCCTCGCCGCGGGCGATCCGACGGCAGCGTGCCTGTCGAACGCGTTTG
>Ga0081539_10002673_pt1 | contig 24252 bp, 23 predicted proteins | sample TabmetS4T2R2_FD_71023 | JGI IMG/M metagenome (GOLD analysis project Ga0081539, IMG submission 71023) | Tabebuia heterophylla rhizosphere microbial communities from the University of Puerto Rico - S4T2R2 | ecosystem: Host-associated > Plants > Roots > Rhizosphere ...
GCGCCGGCTCGCCGACCTCGGCGTCCGCTACCCGAAGGAGCGCGAGGAGGAGTTCCTCGTCGAGCTCCGCGAGCTCTACTACCGCTACTACGGCGCGACGCTCTCCGAGATCGACCCGCTCCAGGTGATCCGCGAGGCGTTCGGGCTCATCTACTCGCTCAACCTCCAGCTCCCGACCCGGTTCGTGCTGCTCGACAAGGCGATCGCAACCCTCGGGTCGGTCGGCGTCGACCTCTACCCGGACTTCAACGTCTTCGAGGTCGCGAGGCCCTACGCGCGCCGGCTGCTGGCGGAGCGGTTCACGCCCAGGCGCGTCGCCTCGCGCGCCCGGAAGGAGTCGGTGCGGCTCGCACAGATCATGATGGAGACCCCGTATCAGGTGCACGACTTCCTCGAGGAGATCCGCGACGGGCAGATCGAGGTCGGCTTCGTCCACAAGGGCCTGGACGACTTCATGCACCAGATGTCAGGGGCTTTCAACAGGCTCGTGGTCGCGCTCGTCGTCGCTTCCGGACTCATCGGTTCGAGCCTGATCGGGATCTTCGCGAAGTCGGGGCCGCACGTGGTCGGCATCCACGTGATCTCGTTCATCGGCTTCCTGCTCTCGGGCGCGCTCGCGCTGTGGCTGCTCCTCGGCGTCGTGCGGTCCGGGCGGCTTTAGAGGCTCTGAGCTAGCCCCGACCGCGGAAGCGATCGAGCAGCCACGCGAGCTGCTCGCGGCCGCTGAGCTGCGAGAGCGGGGGATGCGACGGGGCCGGCGCCGTGGCGGCGGGTGCCGGTGGGGGCGGCGGAGCCTCGGCCGGGGGCGGCGGAGGCGGCGCGGGAGCGGGCGGCGGCGTAGGCGCGGGCGACGGTGCGGGCGGTGGAGGAGGCGGAGGCGGCTCAGGCGCGGGCGCTGGTGGCGGCGGAGCGGCCGCGGCGGGCCGGGGCTCGGGCGACGGTGGCGGGGGAGGCGGCGACTCGGGCGGCGGCGGCGGTGGCGGAGGCGGCGGTGGCGGAGCCGCCTGGCGCACGGACGGCGCGAGGTACGTCTTGTACTGCGCGTCGTCCGCCTCTTCGTCGGCGGCCGGTGGCTCGGGCTCTGGCGCCGGCTCGGGCTCTGGCTCCGGGGCCGCCGCTGCGTCGGGCTCCTCCGGCGGCGCCGCCGGCTGGTCGCCGGCCTGCGTCCCAGCCGTCTCCTCGGCGATCGGTGACGTCGGGACGCGCCAGATCGACGTCTCGTCGAACCGCAGCGACTGGCCGCATTCGACGCAGAAGTCGGCGTCGTCCGGGTTCTCGTGGCCGTTCGGGCAGAGCTTCACGCCTGGGGCAGTCCTAACGCGGCGGCGGCTCGGCGTCAAGGCGAGGCAGTTCGGGACGGTCGCCGGAGGGGCCGCGGCGGCTGTCGAAGGATCGGTGCAGAATCGTGAAAAAGGACATCTGGGCAGGGCTTTCTGGTGTTGCTAGGTTCGGCGACGTGACGACGAAAGTGCTGATCGCGGAGCCGGAGCCGACGAGCGACGACGACCTGGAGCGCCAGCTCGAGGGCGACGGCTTCGAGGTGGTGCGGTCAGGCGAGGTCGAGGCGCTCGACACTCGTCGCCGCCCTTCGCTCGTGCTCGTCGGTGATCCCGAGGCGGTCGACGCGTGTCGCTCGTGGGACGCCGACGTGCCGGTCATCGTCGTCGGCGACGAGCGGTCGGAGCCGGGCGACCGGCTGAAGGCGTTCGAGCACGGATGCGACGACTACGTCGCCCCGCCGTTCGACTACGAGGAGCTGCTCGCGCGCATCCGGGCGGTGCTGAGGCGGAGCAACCCGGGCGACCCGGATCTCGTCGAGGCGGGCGAGATCGCGATCGACCGGCGAACGCGGCGGGTGACGGTCGCGGGCGACCCGGTCGAGCTCTCGGGGAAGGAGTACGCGCTGCTCGTGAAGCTCGCGAGCGACCCGGGACGCGTGTTCACCAAGGAGGAGCTCCTCCGCGACGTGTGGGGCTACCAGTCGCCCGGCCGCACGCGCACGCTCGACTCGCACGCGTCGCGCCTACGCCGCAAGCTGGTCGCCGACGGCCGCGGCCCCTTCGTCATCAACATCTGGGGGGTGGGCTACCGGCTTCTCGAATGAGTGATTTGCGGCGGGCGGACCGCAAGTTTCGCCGATGGGTGGCATTTCCGATAGCGAGATACCCGACTCACCTGGAGGACCCCCGTGAAACCACGCCCACGCCGCACAGCCCGCTTCGCCGCGACGCTGCTCGCGCTCGCGCTGCTCTGCGGGATCGGGGTCGCCGCTGCCCTCGGCGTCCGCGGCCCCACGGTCCGCTCCTCGCAGCAGGACACGACGACCGGCTCGACCACGACGACCACCACGTCGACGAGCACGAGCACGTCCACGTCGACCTCGACGAGCACGTCGACCACGAGCTCGACCTCGACCACGACCAGCACCACGTCGACCACCCACCCGACCACGACGACGACGTCGACGAGCACCACCACCGGGACGACGACTACGACCACGCCGACCACCACCACGACCGGCAAGGTCACGATCTGCCACCACACGCACTCGGCGAAGAACCCGTTCGTCACGATCACGGTTGGCCAGAGCGCGGTGGCCGCACACCTGCGTCATGGCGACACGATCGGCGCGTGCGCGGCCGGCTCGAAGACGAAGGGCAAGCCGAGCTCGACGTCGCACGTCAAGTCGCACGTCAAGTCGCACGGCAAGCCGGCCTCGAAGCCGAACAAGCCGAACAAGCCCGGCAAGTCGCACAAGCCGTCCGGAAGCCATGCCCCCACTCATCCGCAGCCCGCGCCCCCGGCGCCGGCCGGCGGCAAGGGGAACGGGAACGGGAACGGCGGCGACCACGGCAACGGCGCCGGCCACGGCAACGGAAAGTAGCCCCTCTGCGCGGAGGGCGTCCTGCTAGGCCAGGACGCCCTCCAGCCTCAGCAACTGCTCCTTCCGCTCGATCCCGCCTCCGTATCCGACGAGCTTGCCCGTCGAGCCGACGACGCGGTGGCACGGAAGCACGATCGGCACCGGATTGCGGTTCATCACCATGCCGACGGCGCGGGCGGCGCGCGGTCGGTCGGCGCGCTCGGCTAGCCGGCCGTACGTCGTCGTCTGACCGTACGGCACCCGCGCGAGCTCTTCGAGCACGCGGCGGTTGAACGGCGCGACCGAGCCGAGGTCGAGGTCGAGGTCGAAGACCTGACGGCGGCCCTCGAAGTACTCGTCGAGCTCGCGCCGTGGCGCGTCGAGCGGCGCGCGGAGGACGCGGAGCCCGTAGCGGCGCGCGAGCGTCTCCGCCGCCTCGTCCGGCTCGGGGTCGAACGCGATGCGGCAGAGCCCGCGCGACGTCGCGGCGACGAGCAGCGGGCCGAGCGGCGAGTCGACGACGTCGTAGGCGACGTCGAGCAGCCCAGCGGCGGCTGCGGCGGCACGGAACCGGCGGTCGAGTTCGGGCGAGACGCTCATCTGAGCTCCTTTCGTCGCAACCGGCGGACGCCGGACGAAGCCGCTTGGCGGGCGGCGTCCTCGCTGGAGCCGAGCGCCGCACCGATCTGGGCGTAGCTGAGGTCGTAGCCGTACCGGAGGACGACCGCGGCCCGCTCGGTCGCCGGCAGCTGGCCCGCGAGGTGCTCGAGCTGAGCGTAGGCCGGCCGGTCGTCGACGGCGGCGGCGGGCTCCTCGGCGGCGGGTGCCGCGCGACGGCGGTGCACGTCGATCGCGACCCGCTCGGCGATCTTGTAGGCCCACGCGCGGAGGTCGCGGCCGTGCTCGAGACGGCCGTAGGCGCGGAGCGCGCGCAGGAACGTCTCCTGGAACGCGTCCTCCGCCTCTGCGCGACCGAGCCGGCGGTGCAGGAACGCCAGGATCTCGCCGTTGTGCGCGTCGTAGAACCGCTCGAAGGGCGGAATCGTCACGGCTTCCATCATGCGGTGTAACGCCGGAGGGCGCGAAGGTGTGAGACTCGCGTCGTGCGCGTCGCGGTGGTCGGGCACGTGGAGTGGGTCGAGTTCGCGCGGGTCGAGCAGATGCCCGCCGCGGGCGAGATCGTCCACGCGACCGAGGTTTGGGCCGAGGCGGCTGGCGGTGGCGCGGTCGCGGCGGTGCAGCTCGCCCGGCTCGCCGGCGAGGCGACGCTCTTCAGCGTCCTCGGCAACGACGAGCTCGGGCGGCGCGCGCGCAAGCAGCTGACGGCCCAAGGCGTGACGGTCCGCGCGGTCGTCGCGCGCGAGCCGCAGCGGCGCGCGTTCACGCTCGTCGACGAGCACGGGGAGCGCACGATCGTCGTGCTCGGCTCGAAGCTCCGCCCGTCGGGCGAGGAGGGCCGGCTGCCGTGGGAGGAGCTGCGCGGCGCCGACGCTGTGTTCTTCGTCAGCGGCGACGTGGCGGCGCTTCGAGCCGCGCGGCACGCGCGCGTCCTCGTCGCGACCTCGCGCGAGCTCGCGACGCTACGCGACGGACAGGTCGAGCTCGACGCGCTCGTCGGCAGCGCCGAGGACGAGACCGAGCGCTTCGGCCCCGGAGACCTCGACCCGCCGCCGCGCCTCTCGATCACGACGTCCGGGGGCCTCGGCGGCTGGATGAACCCGGGCGGCCCGTTCCGCGCCGCGCCGATCCCCGGCCCGGTCGAGGACTCCTACGGCTGCGGCGACTGCTTCGCCGCCGGACTCACGTTCGCGCTCGGGGAGGGTCGCCCGCCTGCCGAGGCGGTCGAGCTCGCCGCGCGCTGCGGTGCCGCGGTCCTCACCGGCCGCGGCCCGTACGAGGGTCAGCTGCGCCTCTGACCTGCGCGAAAATCACCTGTTCGGGTTTGCGTTGTGGGGCGTTGTGGGATAAAGTGGCGCAAAGTGGAGAGCTAACCCAAGGTCCAGGACATGCTCCTCGGCGAGCACGAGCACACGATCGATGACAAGAACCGTCTCACCCTTCCGGCCAAGTTCAGGGAATCCTTCGCCGAGGGGATCGTCGTCACGCGCGGGCTCGACGGGTGCCTCTACGCCTACCGTCGTGCGGATTGGGATCGACTCGTCGAGTCTCAGCTCGCCACGCTGGATCCGCTCAGCCAGGAGGGGCGCCGGCTCCACCGGTTCTTCTTCTCCGGCGCGGCGGAGGCGGAGCTCGACAAGCAGGGCCGGCTGATGCTTCCGGCCGCGCTGATCGGGCACGCGAAGCTCGGCCGGGACGTCGTCGTCGCCGGAGTCCACGACCACCTCGAGATCTGGGATCGCGCCGCCTGGCGTCAGGAGCTGGCGGAGGTCGAAGGGAGTGCGGAGCATGTTGCCGAACGTCTTGCAGCCAAGCGCGACTGATCACGTCCCCGTCCTCGCCGACGAGGTGCGGCGTCTGCTCGCGGTGCGCCCGGGCGAGACCGTCGTCGACGCCACCTTCGGCGCGGGCGGCCACGCCTCGCTGCTCGCGGCCGACCTCGCCGGGCGCGGGAAGCTGATCGCGATCGACCGTGACCCCGGGGTCAAGCCGTACTTCGAGCGCTTCAGGCGCCGGGCAGGCGGGATCCAGACCCGATTGCTGCGCGGCGAGTTCTCGATCGTCCTCGCGCAGCTCGCGGACAACGGCGTCCGGGCGGACGCGATCCTGCTCGACCTCGGCGTCTCGAGCATGCAGCTCGACCGGCCCGAGCGCGGTTTCTCCTACGCGGCCGACGCGCCGCTCGACATGCGGATGGATCCCTCGGCGGAGGTCACGGCGCGGACGCTCGTGAACGAGGCGAGCGAGCGCGAGCTGGCCGAGGTCTTCCGCCGTTACGGCGAGGAGCGCTACGCGAGGCAGATCGCGCGCGAGATCGGCCGGCGACGCCGCCGCGCGCCGATCGCGAGGACGGGCGAGCTCGTCGACGCGGTTCGCGCAGCGATCCCGGCCCCGGCGCGCTTCGGCGACGGCCACCCGGCGAAGCGGGTCTTCCAGGCGCTTCGGATCGCGGTCAACGACGAGCTCGGCGCCGTCGAACGGGCGCTGCCGCCGGCGCTCGAGATGCTTCGGCCCGGCGGCCGGCTCGCCGCGATCTCGTTCCACTCGCTCGAGGACCGGATCGTGAAGCGCTTCCTCCGCGACCAGGAGCGCGGCTGCGTGTGTCCCCCGGACTTCCCGGTCTGCGTGTGCGGGCACGAGCCGGTGCTGCGCGCGCTCCACCGCAAGGCGATCCGGCCGACGCCGCGCGAGGTCGCCGCCAACCCGCGCGCCTCGTCGGCGCGGCTCCGGACGGCCGTGAAGGTGGGCGACTGATGGCCGCCTGGGACGTGGCCGCCGAGGCCCTTGCGCCGCTCGACCGGCCGCGGCCGCGGCCGAAGCCGGTCGCGCGCAAGCGACCCGTCCCGCGCCGGCGCGTCACCAGCGGCGTCGTGTGGATCGTCTTCGTCGCCGTGCTCCTCTCCGGAATCGTGGCGCTGAACGTCGCGGTGCTGCGACTGAACGTCCAGCTCGACCGGCTGTCGCGCGAGCGCGCCGACCTCCGCGCGCAGAACTCGGCCCTCCAGTCGCAGCTCTCGAGCGCAGCGTCGTCGCAGCGGATCCAACAGCTCGCGGCGACGCGGCTCGGGCTGAAGCCCGCGGACCCGGACTCGACCGTCTACGTCGATCTCGGGCGACCGGGTCGTTGAGCCGCAGCCCCGTCAACCGCCGCATCCGCCTGCTCCTGCTCGTCCTCGTCCTCGCCTTCGGCGGGACGTTCCTGCGCGCAGCCTGGCTCCAGGGCGTGCGCGCGGCCTCGCTGGCGCGCATGGCCGACGTGCAGCACCGCGAGACGCTCGTCCTGCCCGCGAGCCGCGGCACGATCTACGACCGAACCGGCGTCCAGCTCGCGCTCGGCGAGCAGGCGACGACCGTCTACGCCGACCCGCGCCAGATCCGGAACCCGCGCTCGGCGGCGCTCCTGGCCGGCAAGACGCTCGGCGTCGACCCGTCGAAGCTCTACGGGCGACTCGCCGACCGGACGAAGGGCTTCGTCTACGTCGCGCGGAAGGCCGATCCGGCCCGCGCGGCGCTGCTGGAGCGGCGGCACGTGGCCGGGTTCGGCTTCTATCCGGAGGAACGGCGCAGCTACCCGGAGGGGAGCGTGGCGGCGCAGGTGCTCGGCTACGCGGGCCTCGACAACAACGGCATCGCCGGCCTCGAGCTCTCGCTCGACCGCTACCTGCGGGGCCGGCCGGGCAGCGAGACGATCGTGAAGGATCCGTTCGGCCGCGCGATCGACGTGGTCAGCGAGCGTGCACCGCGCGAGGGTCGCGACGCGTACCTGACGCTCGACCACACGATCCAGGCGAACGTCGAGCAGGTGCTCCGCCAGACAGTGGCGGACGAGCATGCGAAGGACGCGACCGCGATCGTCCTCGACCCGCGCACGGGCGCGCTGCTCGCGATGGCGGTCGAGCCGGGCTACGACGCGAACAAGTTCCCGCTGGTGCCGGCCCGCTTCCAGCGGAACAGGGCCGTTACGGACACGTACGAGCCGGGGTCGACGTTCAAGCTGATCACCGTCGCAGGCGTGCTCTCGGACGGGCTCGTGACGCCGCAGACGGCCTTCACGCTGCCGTACTCGATCCGCGTCGCCGACCGAGTGATCCACGACGCCGAGCAGCGCTCGACCGAGCGGATGACCGTCCAGCAGATCCTCGCGCGGTCGTCGAACGTCGGCGCGATCACGCTGGCCGAGAAGCTGGGGACGGACCGGCTGCTCGCGTGGATCGGCCGTTTCGGCTTCGGCAAGAAGACGGGCATCGACTTCCTCGGCGAGAGCCCTGGGCTCCTGCCGAGCTACTGGTCGGGCTCCTCGATCGGCAACGTCCCCATCGGCCAGGGCATCGCAGTGACGCCGGTGCAGATGGCCGCGGCGTACGCAGCGATCGCGAACGGTGGCGTGTGGGTGCGGCCGCATCTGGTCGATCGCGTCGCGGGGCAGCCGCGGGCTCGGGTCGTGCGGCGTCGCGTTGTCTCCCGCGCCGTGGCCGCCGAGCTGACGACGATGCTCAAAGACGTCGTCTCGACCGGAACGGGCACGTCCGCGCAGATCCCGGGCTATCAGGTCGCGGGCAAGACGGGCACGGCACAGAAGCCGGATGGGCACGGCGGCTACTCGACGAGCCGCTACGTCGCGTCGTTCGTCGGGTTCGTGCCGGCGAGCAAGCCGCGGCTCGTGGTGCTCGTCGCGGTCGACGAGCCGCACCGCGCGATCTGGGGCGGCTCGGTCGCGGCGCCCGCGTTCGCTCAGATCGCCCGCTTCTGCCTGCAGTACCTCGAGATCCTGCCCGACGGGCCGGTGTTCACCTCGCCGTCGGGCGGTTGATCGCGGCCGCGGCTCGCTCGAGCTCGACGGCCGTGCGCACGAAGCAGGTGGCCAGGTGGTCGTTGACGACGCCGCAGGCCTGCATCGACGCGTAGACGGTCGTCGGGCCGACGAAGCGGAAGCCGTGGCGGCGGAGGAGCTTCGAGAGCGCCGTCGACTCGGGCGTGGTGGGCTGCCAGTCGGTCGGCGTCTGCGGTGCTTCGTGCGTCGGGGGCGCATGGCTCCAAAAGAGCTCGTCGAGCGGCGTGCCTGCTCGGCGCAGGTCGAGCGTCGCGCGCGCGTTCGCGATCGCGGCCTCGATCTTGCCGCGGTGACGGACGATGCGCGCGTCCTGGAGCAGGCGGTCGACGTCGCTCGGCGCGTAGCGCGCGACCTGCTCCGGGTCGAACTGCGCGAACGCCTCGCGGAAGGCCTCCCGCTTGCGAAGGATCGTGAGCCACGAGAGCCCCGACTGGAAGCCCTCGAGGCAGAGCCGCTCGTAGATCCCGCGCTCGTCGATGACCGGCCGCCCCCATTCCTCGTCGTGGTAGGCGCAGTAGAGCGGGTCGCTCGTCGGCCAGCAGCGCTGCGGCTCGGGCTCCACGGCCGGAGTCTCGCAGCGCGTCGCGTCGTCGCGCCGTCGCGCCGCTGTGGAGCGATCGTCGCGCTATCGGCACGGCTTGGGCGATGCGGAGCGCGGCTGCGGCCGTAGGCTCCGCCTCGAGCAGGGGGGCGGGTCGGGACCCGAGGTTAGACGCGAGGCCAGGGCGGCGGCAGGCGCCGTTGCTAGGCTCATCGCGATGGATCTCGAGCGGCTCGCCGCCGCGCTCGCGCCAGCGGAGGTCGTGGGCGACGGATGGCCGGACGTGTCCGATCTCGCCTATGACGCGCAGAGCGCCAGGCCCGGCGACCTCTTCTTCTGCGTCCCGGGCGCGCGCGCGGACGGGCACGACTTCGCCGACGAGGCGGTCGCGCGTGGAGCCACGGCGCTGGTCGTCGAGCGCAAGCTCGACCTGCCCGTCACGCAGCTCGTCGTCCGCGACGCACGCGCCGCGATGGCGGTCGCCGCCGACGTCTTCTTCGCCGAGCCGACGCGTGAGCTCGAGGTCGTCGGCGTCACCGGCACGAACGGCAAGACGACGACCGCGTTCCTCCTCTACGCGATCCTCGCCGCGGCCGGTCGCCGGCCCGGCCTGCTGGGCACGATCGAGAGCCGCGTCGGCGGCGAGCGCCGCCCCGTCATGCGGACGACCCCCGAGGCGATCGACCTCCAGCGCACCTTCCGAGAGATGCTCGACGCCGGCGACCGCAGCTGCGCGATGGAGGCGTCGTCGCACGCGTCCGAGCTCCACCGGCTCGACCGCGTCCGCTTCGCGTGCCTCGTCTTCACGAACCTGAGCCAGGAGCACCTCGACTTCCACGGGACGATGGAGCGGTACTTCGAGGCCAAGCGGCGACTCTTCCTCGGCGACGATCCGCCGCCCGCGGCGATCAACGTCGGCGACGAGTGGGGGCGCCGGCTCGCGGTCGACCGGCCCGACGCCGTCACGTTCGGAACCGCGCCCGACGCAGCAGTCGGCCCCGCGGCGCTCGCCGGGATCGACCTGAAGCTGCGAGGCCGTTTCAACCTCGAGAACGCGCTCGGCGCGCTCGCGGCAGCCCGGATCCTGGGGATCGACGATGCCGCGACCGCGCGCGGGCTCGAGTCGATCCGCGGCGTTCCCGGGCGCTTCGAGTCGGTCGACGAGGGCCAGCCGTTCGACGTCGTCGTCGACTACTCGCACAAGCCGCAGGCGCTCGAGAGCGTCCTCCGGAGCGCGCGCGAGCTCGCGACCGGCCGGGTGATCTGCGTCTTCGGCTGCGGCGGCGACCGCGACCGAGGCAAGCGGCCGCTCATGGGCCGCGTCGCGACCGAGCTGGCCGACCTCGTCGTCGTCACCTCCGACAATCCCCGAAGCGAGGATCCCGAGGCGATCATCGAGGAGATCCTGAACGGCGTGACGGGCGAGGTCGAGGTCGAGCCCGACCGGCGGCGCGCGATCGCGCTCGCGCTCGAGCAGGCGCGCGAGGGCGACGTCGTCCTGATCGCGGGCAAAGGCCACGAGCAGGGCCAGGAGCTGGCCGACCGGACGATCCCGTTCGACGACCGCGAGGTCGCGCGCGAGACGCTCAGGCGACTCGGGGCCGCGGCGTGATCGGGCTCGGTCTCGACGAGGTCGCGGCGCTCTGCGACGGAGCGCTCGAGGCGGCGCCCGGGTCGACGCATGTCACGGGCGTGAGGGTCGACTCGCGGCTGATCGAGCCGGGAGACCTCTTCGTCGCCGTCGGCGCGGGCAGCGCGTTCCTCGCCGACGCGCGCGAGCACGGCGCCGCCGCGACGCTGGTCCCCACCGACGCGTTCGCCGGGCTCGCGGCGCTCGGCGCCGCGGTTCGCGACCGGAGCGACGCGCAGGTGGTCGCCATCACCGGCTCGACCGGGAAGACCTCGACGAAGGACATCCTCGCCGCGCTCTGCCGGCCGCACGCGCGCACGATCGCCGCCCATGCGAGCTTCAACAACGAGATCGGCACGCCGCTCACGCTCTGCCGGCTCGAGGCGGACACCGAGGTCTGCATCCTCGAGCTGGCCATGCGCGGGTTCGGCCAGATCGCCGAGCTGGCCGCGATCGCGCGGCCGCAGATCGGTGCGATCACGAACGTCGGGCCGGTGCACCTCGAGCTGGTCGAGACCGTCGAGGGCGTCGCGCGCGCGAAGGCGGAGCTCTTGCGGGCGCTGCCGCCGGGCGGAACCGCGATCGTGCCGGCCTCGGCTCGCGAGCTGGAGCCGTTCCTGGCGCTCGACGGCGTGGAGGTCGTGCGCGTCGGGCCCGATGGCGACGTGCGCCTCATCGGGCTCGAGACCGGCTCGCGGACGACCCGACTCGAGGTCGAGCTCGGCGACGACCACGTCGAGGTCGAGCTCAACTTCACGGCGCAGCACCACGTCGACAACGCGCTCGTCGCGCTCGCTGCGTATCGCGCGCTCGGCCTGCCGCTCGCGGAGGTCGGGGAGGGCGCGCGCGAGATCGTCTTCTCGCCCTGGCGCGGCGAGGAGCTTCCCCTTGCGGGCGGCGGCGTCCTGATCAACGACTGCTACAACGCGAACCCGATCTCGATGCGGGCTGCGCTGACGCTCCTCGGGACGCGCGCCGAGTCCCGGCGGCGGGTCGCGATCCTCGGAGACATGGCCGAGCTGGGCCCGGACGCGCCGTCGTACCACGTCGAGGTCGGCGCTGCGGCTGCGGAGCTGGGCGTCGGGGCACTCGTGGCGATCGGTCCGCTGGCGCGCGGTTACGTGGACGGCGCGGAGGGCGTGGAGCCGGCCGTCTGGGCCGCCACGCTCGAGGAGGGGCTCGAGGCGGCGGCGCGAATCGTCGAGCCTGGTGACTGCGTGCTCGTGAAGGGCTCTCGGGCGATGGGCCTCGAGGCCGTCGCGGAAGCGCTGGCGACGGAGGCCGTGACGTCCTAACCCGGGTCCTCATCGCCGGCATCGTGGCGATGGTGCTCTCCATCGTCGCCGGGCCGAAGTTCATCGAGTTCCTGCGTCGCAACGAGATGGGCCAGCCGATCCGCGAGGACGGCCCGCAGCACCACGTCGTGAAGCAGGGGACGCCCGTGGGGGGCGGGCTGCTGATGCTCGTGACGGCGACCTTTGCGTTCCTCCTCGTCTCGAAGTACACGGTCCCGGCGCTCACCGTCCTCTTCGTCACGCTCGCGTGCGGCGCGACGGGCTTCCTCGACGACTTCATCAAGGTCACGCACCGCCGGTCGCTCGGCCTGAACGGCCGCTGGAAGATGCTGCTCCTCCTCATGATCACGATCGGGGCCGCGTACGCCGCACGACACCAGCACCTGCCGACGTGGGTGCGGATCCCCATCGTGGACTGGAGGCTCGAGCTCTCCTACGGCTGGTACGTGCTGCTCTTCCTGATGATCGCCGGCGCTGCAAACGGCGTGAACCTGGCCGACGGCGTCGACGGGCTCGCCGCGGGCACGGGCATCATCGCGCTCTTCACCTTCACGGCGATCAACGTGATCGCCTACATCCGCTCCGGGCCGCCGGGCCACCGGTTCGACACGAAGCTCGACCTCGCGATCATCGGCGCGGCGCTGATCGGCGGGCTGATCGGGTTCCTCTGGTACAACGCCTTTCCGGCCGAGGTGTTCATGGGAGACACGGGCTCGATGGCCATCGGCGGCGCGCTCGCGGCGTTCGCGGTCTTCACGAAGACGGAGTTCCTGCTCCTCCTGATCGGCGGGATCTTCCTGATCGAGGCGCTCTCCGTGATGATCCAGGTCTTCACGTTCAAGTACCTCGGGCGCCGAGTCTTCCTGATGGCGCCGATCCACCACCACTTCGAGATGAAGGCGTGGTCGTCGACGAAGATCATGGTGCGCTTCTGGATCCTCACCGGGATCCTCTGCGCGACCGGGTTCGCGCTCTACTACCGGTACTACTTCAAGTCCTGAGCGGCGGTCGCGTCGGGCCTTTTCGCGCGCTCGGTGGCGCGGGCCGGACGCGCCGCCCCGTGGAGCAACCGGCACGAAATCGGCGCTCTCGAGCCGGACGGGACGCGCTACCGTCTCCACCCCGTGGGCGGGTGGGGGATAGGGACGGGACCCGCCCCGGCACAAACGCGTGAACCCGAGAATGGCAGGCTACGGCCCGTGGAGTGGCGACGAGTCCTCGTCCTCGGCATGGCGCGCTCGGGCCAGGCGGCCGCGGCGGCTCTCGAAGGGCGCGGCGCCGAGGTCGTCCGCGCCGACCGCACGCTCGGAAACGACACCGAGCTCGCGCTCCTCGACGGCGTCGAGCTGCTCGTCAAGAGCCCCGGCGTGCCGGGCGAGGCGCCGCTCGTGGTCGAGGCCCGCCGCCGCGGCGTGCCGGTCTGGAGCGAGGTCGAGCTCGGCTACCGCCTCCTTGCTCCGACCACCCGCATCCTCGGCGTCACGGGCACGAACGGGAAGACGACCACCGTCGAGCTTCTCGGCGCGATCTTCCGCGCGGCCGGCCGCGACGTCGCCGTCGCCGGGAACGTCGGCATGCCCCTCACCGCCGTGGCCGAACGGGACAAGCCCGAGTGGGTCGTCTGCGAGCTCTCGTCGTTCCAGCTCGAGGACGTGCACGACCTCCACCTGCGCGTCGCCGTCCTGCTCAACCTCGAGCCCGACCACCTCGACCGGCACGGCACGTTCGAGGCGTACCGCGACGCGAAGCTCCGGATCTTCGAGCGAGCGGATACCGCCATCGTCCCGAAGGGACTAGGCCTCCCGGGAGTCGAGTTCGCCGCCGACGACCCGCTCCCGGCCGAGCCGCTGATCCCCGGCGCCCACAACCGCGAGAACGCCGCAGCCGCGACGGCCGCCGCCCGCGCCACCGGAATCGCGGACGACGCGATCGCGCGGGCGCTCCGGACGTTCCCCGGCGTCGAGCACCGGCTCGAGCTCGTGCGAGAACGCCGCGGCGTGCGCTGGATCAACGACTCGAAGGCGACGAACGTCGCGGCAGCGCTCCGCGGGGTCGCCGCGTTCGCCGCGTCGCTCCGGCTGATCCTCGGCGGGTCGCGCAAGGGCGAGAGCTTCGAGCCGCTCGCGCGAGCGCTCGGCTCGAACGTCCGCTCCGCCTACCTGATCGGCGAGACAGCGGACGAGCTCGCGCGGGCGCTCGACGCGACAGAAATCCCCCACGAGCAGGCCGGCGACCTCGCGACAGCCGTCGCCGCTGCCGCCCGCGCTGCCGAGCCGGGCGAGGTCGTCCTGCTCTCCCCGGCCTGCGCGAGCTACGACCAGTTCGAGAACTTCGAGCGCCGAGGCGAGGAGTTCCGGCGGCTCGTGCAGAACCTGGAGGAGTGAAAAGAGGGGAGCTCGAGGGCCGACTGCTCACGTTGGTCACGCTGGGCCTGGTCGCGTTTGGCCTGGTCATGGTCTACAGCGCCACGTCCGGATCGGCCGCGATCGCCGACCGGAACCCGATGTCGTACCTCGAGCGGCAGGGCTTCTACGCGCTGCTCGGCCTCGGACTGATGATCGGCGCGTCGCGGTTCGACTACCGGCGGCTGCGCGACGTGGCGCCGGCGCTCGTCCTCGGGAGCCTGGTCCTTTGCGGACTCGTCCTCGTGGCGGGGGCGCAGGTGAACGGGGCGCGCCGCTGGCTCTCGCTCGGCCCGGCGACCTTCCAGCCCTCCGAGCTCGCCAAGCTCGCGCTCGCGATCTGGGCTGCCGGCTACCTCGCTCGCCGGCGCGCGCCACAGACGCTGCGGGAGCTGGCCCGCCCGATCGGTCTCCTCGCCGCGATCTTCTGCGGCCTGATCCTGCTCGAGCCCGACCTCGGGACGGTGATCGCGATCGCGTTCATGCTCGCGTGCGTCCTGCTCGTCTCCGGCGCGCCGCTCCGAACGCTCGGCGGCGGCGCGGGCATCGCGCTCGCGCTCGGCCTCGCCGCAGTCTGGGTCGCCCCGTATCGACGCGCCCGCTTCTTCACGTTCCTCGACCCGTGGCGCGACCCGATGGGCGCCGGTCTCCAGAACGTCCAGGCCCTGATCAGCCTCGGCTCCGGTGGACTTCTCGGGCGCGGCCTCGGCAACGGGATCGAGAAGATCCACTACCTGCCCGAGGCCCACACGGACATGATCCTCGCGGTCATCGGCGAGGAGCTCGGCCTCGTCGGCGTCGCGGCGGTGATCGCCGCCTACGCCGTCTTCGCGTACGCCGGGCTGCGGCTCGCGCTGACCTGCCGCGACCCGTTCGGGAAGCGCCTCGCCGCCGCGATCACCGCCCTCGTCTGTGGACAGGCCGTGATCAACCTCGCCGCCGTCCTCGGCCTCGCCCCCCTGACCGGGATCCCGCTCCCGTTCGTCTCCTACGGCGGCTCGAGCCTCGTCGTGCAGCTCGCGTCGGTGGGCATCCTCCTTAACATCGCCGGTGGCCATGCGGGAGCCGCGCGAGCTCAGGTGCCTGATCGCAGCCGGAGGGACGGCGGGGCACGTCCTGCCGGCGCTCGCGGTCGCGGACGCCCTGAAGGCGCGCGGAGCGAGCGTGACGTTCGCCGGGTCGCCCGATCGCGCTGAGACGCGGCTCGTCCCGGACGCCGGCTACGAGCTCGACACGTTCCGGATCTCGGGGCTCCCGCGACGGCCGGGGCCGGAGCTCGCGCACGCGCTCGTCGTCGCGGGCCGCGCGCCGGTCGAGTGCCTGCGGATCCTCGGGCGGCGCCGGCCCGACGTCGTCCTCGGCGGCGGCGGCTTCGTGTCCGGGCCGATGGTGCTGGCCGCGTGGCGGCGACGGATCCCGGCGGCGCTGACCGAGGCCGACGCCCGGCTCGGCCTCGCGAACCGGCTCGCGGCGCCGTTCGCGCGCCGGATCTTCCTCGCGTACCCGATCGCCGGGCGCGACGGCGGGAAGTACCGCGTCACCGGGCGGCCGATCCCGGCGGGATCGCGGCCCGTCCCCCGCGAGGAAGCGCGGGCCGAGCTCGACCTACCGCTCGACGAGCCGGTGCTCGGCGTCTTCGGCGCGCTCGCCGGCGCGCGGGCCTTGAACGAGCTCGCGGTCGACGCCTTCGGCGCCGAGGGTCCGGCGATCCTGCACGTCGCCGGCGAGCGCGACTACGCCGCCCTCGCCCCGCGCGTGTCCCGCCCCGACTACCGCCTGGTCCCGTCGACCGACCGCTTCGGCGCCGCGCTCGGGGCGGTCGACCTCGCGCTCTCGCGGGCGGGCGGCACCGTCTGGGAGCTCGCGGCTGCGGGCGTCCCGGCGGTGCTCGTCCCGTACCCGCACGCGACCGGCGACCACCAGTTCCTGAACGCGACCTACTTCGCCGAGGGCGCGGTCGTCGTCCGCGAGGCCGAGCTCGGCCGCGTCCCCGCGCTCGTCCGCGAGCTGCTCGCCGACGAGGAGCGCCGCCGGCGGATGAGCGAGGCGATGCGGCGGCTCGCGCGCCCGGACGCCGCCGAGACGATCGCGGAGGAGCTCGTTGCCCTCGCCGCTTGAGGGCCGGCGCCTTTGGTTCGCCGGCATCGGCGGCGCCGGGCTCTCCGCGTACGCGTATCTCGCGCGCGCGTGGGGCGCGGAGGTCGCCGGCTGGGACCGCGTACGGACGCCGTACCTCGACCACCTCGACGGCGTCCCGGTGACGATCGCGCCCGACCCGCCCGCGCCGCCGGCCGGCTTCGAGGCGATCGTCTCGACCGCGTTCGCGAGTCGCGTCGCCGGCCGCAGCCGGGCCGATTTCCTCGCCGAGCTCGTCTCGCTCCGCCGGTCGATCGTCGTCGCGGGCGCGCACGGCAAGACGACGACGAGCGCGATGATCGCCTTCTGCCTCGCGCGACTCGGGCGCGACCCGGCGTGGCTGATCGGCGGCGAGGTCCCGCAGCTCGGCGGGAACGCCGGCGCGGGGGAGGGGTGGCTGGTCGTCGAGGGCGACGAGTCCGACCGGACGATCGCCGCGCTCCGGCCGCAGGTCGCGGTCGTCACGAACGTCGATCTCGACCACCACGCGGAGTTCGGCTCCCGCGCCGAGGTCGAGCAGCTCTTCGAGTCGTTCCTCGCCGCCGCGCCCGAGGCCGTGCGCGGCTGGGAGCTCGAGCCCGCCGACCTCCGGCTCGCGGTGCCGGGCGAGCACAACCGCCGGAACGCGGCGACGGCGCTCGCGGCGCTCGCGCTCGCGGGGGTTCCCCGCGACGAGGCGGCCGCGGCGCTCGCGGAGTTCGCCGGTGCCGGCCGCCGCCTCGAGCGCCGGGGCGAGGCGGGCGGGGTGGTGGTGTTCGACACGTACGCGCACCATCCGGCCGAGATCGCAGCGGACCTGGCCGCCGCGCGCGAGGCTGCCGGCGGACGAGTGCTCGCGCTCTTCCAGCCTCACCTCTACTCGCGCACGCGCCACCTCGCGCACGAGCTCGGCGCGGCGCTCGCGGCCGCCGACGCCGTGGCCGTCGCGGACGTGTACCCCGCGCGCGAGGAGCCGCTCGCGGGCGTGACCGGCAAGCTCGTGGTGGACGCGGTGGCGGAGGTTCGGCCGGCCGCGGACGTCGGCTGGACGCCGGCGGTCGAGGACGGCGCGCGCTTCCTCGCGCGCCGCGCGCGGCCCGGCGACGTCGTCCTCACGATCGGCGCGGGCGACGTCGATCGGGCCGCCGGGCTCGTCCTCGAGGCGCTCGCGTGAAGGTCGAGCGCGACGTCCCGCTCGCGCGCTTCACGACGATCGGCACGGGCGGCCCCGCCCGGTTCTTCGCGCGGCCGGAGACGCTCGACGAGCTCCGGGAGGCGCTCGCCTTCGCCCGCGGCGAGCGCGTGCCGGTCGTCACGATCGGCCTCGGCTCGAACCTCCTCGTCGCGGACGAGGGAGTCGACGCGCTCGTGCTCAAGCTCGGCGGCGAGCTCGCGACGGCAGGCACCGCGGGCGAGCTGCTCGTGGCCGGCGGCGGCGCGCCGAACGCCGTATGCCTCCACCGCGCCCGCGCCGCGTCGCTCGGCGGCTTCGAGTTCGCGTGCGCGATCCCCGGCACCGCCGGCGGCGGTGTGCGCATGAACGCGGGCGCGTACGGCGGGGAGTGGCGCGAGATCCTGGTGCGGGCGCTCGTGGTCGACGCCGACGGCGCGTCGTGGCGCGCGCCGGAGGAGCTCGACCTGTCGTACCGCCATTCGGCGCTGGCCGACGGGCAGGTCGTCGCGCGCGCGGAGTTCCGGCTCGAGCCTCGCCCGCCGGAGGAGATCAAGGCGCTGGTCGCCGACCTCCAGGCGCAGCGGAAGGCGGCCCAGCCCACGAACAAGCGGACGTTCGGGAGCGTCTTCAAGAACCCCGACCACGAGCTCTCCGCCGGCCGGATGCTCGAGGCGTGCGGCCTGCGCGGCCACCGGATCGGCGGCGCGCAGATCTCGCCGCGCCACGCGAACTTCGTGGAGAACGCCGGCGGCGCGCGCTCGGCCGACGCGATCGCGCTGATGAACGAGGCGCGCAGCCGAGCCCGCGAGCAGTTCGGCGTCGAGCTCCGGCACGAGGTCGCGCTCGTCGGGCCGATCGCGCTCGAAGGGTAGGAGGGGCGGACCGGGCGGCGAATCCGGCGGCGTGGGCGTCGTCCCCTTCCCACAGCGACCGGCGTTCCCACGCCCCCACCTGGCACGGCTTGTCCCCTCCGGGCGGTCGCTCCTCGTCGCCGTCGCCCTCGTGGGCTGCTCGGCGCTCCTCTACCTCGGCGCTCGGGAGACCTCCGTCTTCGCGATCCGGACGGTGGCCGTGCGCGGTGCGTCGCCGGCGGTCGCGGCAGAGGTCCGACGCGCCCTCCGCCCGCTCGAGGGCACGAGCCTGCTCCAGCTCGGGACCGGCGACGTCGACCGGCGGCTCGCGGCGCTTCCCGACGTTGCGTCGGCGAGGTACGACCGCGCCTTCCCGCACACGCTGACCGTCTACGTCGTGCCCGAGCGGTCGGTCGCGGTCCTCCGCCGCGGCGCCGGCTCGTGGCTCGTCTCGGCGCGGGGTCGCGTGCTCCGTCCCGTCCCGCACGGCGCGCTGCCTGCGCTGCCGAGGATCTGGGTCGCCGCGGGGACCGACCTTCCGGCCGGGACGACGCTCGCGCCCGACTCCGGCGCACGGGCCGCGGCGGCGCTCGCGGTCGCCCGGCGCGTCGGCTTTCGCGCGGCGATCGGAAACGTCACGATCGAGGGCTCGACGCTCGCCTTCAAGCTCCGCTCCGGTCTCGAGCTCCGTCTCGGCACTGCCGACGACCTCGCTCTGAAGCTCGCCGTCGCCGTGCGGATCCTGCCGATCGTCGGGAACGGAGCGACGTACCTCGACGTGAGCGTGCCCTCGCGACCGGTGGCGATGGCCTCCGCCGCGGTCGCCACGAACCCTCAAGTCGGAGGTGGAGGTTGAGGGTCGAGCCGGCTCCACGTGCCAAACATCCGATTGACAGCGGCGGTGGGGGCGCGTACCCTCATGCCCAAAGGAAGGCTCGCCTGCCCCACGCTCCACTGAAGCTTCACGTCGAGCCAGCTTGAGAGTGAGAGAGCAAACCGGAAACTACCTCGCGGTGATCAAGGTCGTCGGCGTCGGCGGCGGCGGCACGAACGCCGTCAACCGGATGGTCGACGCAGGCCTGTCCGGCGTCGAGTTCATCGCCGTGAACACCGACGCGCAGGCGCTCTTGATGTGCGACGCCGACGTGAAGATCCACATCGGCGCGAAGGTCACGCGCGGGCTCGGCGCGGGCGCCGACCCGGGGGTCGGTCACGCGGCCGCGATGGAGAGCCGCGACGAGCTGAAGGAGGCGCTCAAGGGCGCCGACATGATCTTCGTCACCGCGGGCGAGGGCGGCGGTACCGGCACCGGCGGCGCGCCGATCGTCGCCGAGCTCGGGCGCGAGCTCGACGCGCTCACGGTCGGCGTCGTCACGCGACCGTTCAGCTTCGAGGGCCGGAAGCGCGCCGAGCAGGCGGAGCTCGGGATCGAGACGCTCCGCGACCAGGTCGACACGCTGATCGTGATCGAGAACGACCGCCTGCTCCAGGTAGTCGAGAAGCGGACGTCGATCGTCGACGCCTTCAAGATGGCCGACGACATCCTCCGCCAGGGCGTGCAGGGGATCACCGACCTGATCACCGTGCCGGGCCTCGTCAACCTCGACTTCGCCGACGTCCGGACGATCATGCGCGACGCCGGGTCCGCGCTGATGGGTATCGGGGCGGCCTCGGGCGAGAACCGTGCCGCCGAAGCCGCGCGCACCGCGGTCTCGTCGCCGCTGCTCGAGTCGTCGATCGAGGGTGCGACCGGGATCCTGCTCAACATCTCCGGCGGTCCGGACATCGGGCTCTTCGAGGTGAACGAGGCCGCCGAGGTCGTGACGAGCGCATCCGACCAGAACGCGAACGTGATCTTCGGCGCGGTCATCGACGAGGGTCTCAAGGACGAGATCCGGGTGACGGTGATCGCGACCGGCTTCGGCGGTGGCCGCCGTCGCCGCCGTCGGGAGGCGGCGGTGACCGGGCCGAACGGGCCCGGACCGCAGGCGCCCACGGCGCCGGAACGCTTCGAGGTCTCGGACGAGGTCCTCGAGGTCCCGTCGTTCCTGCGCGACGAGTAGCTCGCCGGGCGAATCGCCCTCGTCGGGCCGAGGTTTGACGCGAACGGCACGAGGTACATCGCTCCCGTGCCCTCAGGGCCGGGCGTCCTCAGCCCGGTCGAACTAACCGGCCGCCGCTCGGGCTCGGGCTCAGCCCCGGCTCGAGCGGCGGCCTTCGCGTTTTCCGGAGGCGTGAGGACGCCGAGGCTGCGGCCACCAACGAGTAGCATCCTCGGCCGTGCAAACCCTGCAGCGGACGCCGATCCACGACCGTCACGTGGCGCTCGGCGCGCGGATGGTCCCGTTCGCCGGCTGGGAGATGCCCGTGCAGTACGCGGGCGTGATCCCCGAGCACCGGGCCGTCCGCAACGACTGCGGCGTCTTCGACGTCTCGCACATGGGCGAGCTCGAGGTCGAGGGGCCGCGCGCGGCCGAGCTGCTGCAGGGCCTGCTCTCGAACGACGTCGACCGAGTCCAGGTCGGCGGCGCCCAGTACACGTTGCTCACGAACGAGCGCGGAGGCATCGTCGACGACCTGATCGTCTACCGGCTCGAGGACTTCCGGTTCCTTCTGATCGTCAACGCCTCGAACGTGCAGACCGACTACGAGTGGTTGAAGGAGCGCGAGCTCCGCGGCTCCGACGTCCGCGACATCTCCGACGAGTGCGCGCTCCTCGCCGTCCAAGGGCCGCGGTCGATCGAGCGGCTCGGCCTCGACGACGCGCCGGCCTTCACCTGGGCTCGGCGCGAGATCGACGGCGTCGAGTGCATGGTCAACCGGACCGGGTACACGGGCGAGCGCGGGGTCGAGCTGCTCGCCGCCGCCGAGGACGGGCCAGCCCTCTGGGACGCGGTGCTCGAGCGCGGCGCCGTCCCGTGCGGGCTCGGCGCACGCGACACGCTCCGGCTCGAGGTCTGCTATCCGCTGCACGGGAACGACATCTCGCCCGAGACCGACGCGATCTCGGCCGGTCTCGGCTGGGTCTGCGCGCTCGACACGGAGTTCACGGGCGCGGACGAACTACGGCGGATCAAGGCAGACGGGCCGGAACGCCGCCTGGCCGCCTTCGTCATGCGCGAGAAGGCGATCCCGCGGAGCGGCATGGCGATCGCCGAGGGCGGCGCGGTGACCTCGGGGTCGCTCTCGCCGATGCTCGACGTCGGCATCGGGATGGGCTACGTGCCCGCCGAGCTCGCGCAGCGGGGAACGTCGCTGACGATCGACGTCCGCGGCCGGCCGCGTCGCGCCGAGGTCGTCGCCAAGCCGATCTACAAGCGAGAGGAGAGCCGATAGTGGCGGCAGCCGAGACCTATCCCGACGACCTCAAGTACCACGCCGAGCACGACTGGGCCCGGGTCGACGGCGACGAGGCGACGCTCGGGATCACGTGGTTCGCCCAGGACGCGCTCGGTGAGCTCGTCCACTACGAGCCGCCCGAGGAGGGTCAGACGATCGACAAGGACCAGCCGTACGGAGAGGTCGAGTCCGTCAAGGCGGTCTCGGACGTGATCGCGCCGCTGTCGGGCGAGGTGCTCGAGGTGAACGCGAAGGTCGTCGCCGAGCCGGAGGTCGTGAACGAGGATCCCTACGGCGAGGGCTGGCTCGTCCGTATCCGTCTGTCCGATCCGTCGGAGGCCGACGCGCTCCTCGACGTCGAGGCGTACAAGCAGGTCCTCGCCGAGCAGTGAGCGGGCGGTACCTGTCGCTCACCGAGCGCGACCGCGACGAGATGCTCGCGACGATCGGCGTCGCGTCGATCGACGAGCTCTTCGCCGACATCCCGGAGTCGGTCAGGTTCGGGCGTGAGCTCGCGCTCGAGCCGGCGCTCTCCGAGCCCGAGCTCGTCGCGCACCTCGAGGACCTGGCCGCGCGGAACGTCCCCGCCGGCGCCGAGCTCTCGTTCCTCGGCGCGGGCGTGTACGACCACTACGTCCCGGCGATCGTCGACGCGATCCTCTCGCGCGGCGAGCTGCTGACCGCGTACACGCCGTACCAGCCCGAGATGAGCCAGGGCGTCCTCCAGGCGATCTTCGAGTACCAGACCGCGATCTGCGAGCTCACCGGCATGGACGTGTCGAACGCGTCCGGCTACGACGGCACGACGGTCGCCGCCGACGCGTGCTACGTCGCGAAGCACGCGACGGGCCGCTCGACCGTCGTCCTGGCGGAGACGCTCAATCCGCAGGTGCGCCAGGTCGTGAAGACCTACGCCCCGGGCTTCGGACTCGACGTCGTCGAGGTGCCGCACCACGGCGGGACGATCGACCCGGACGAGCTCCGGCGGGCAGCGGACGAGCCGGCGTGCGTCATCTTCCAGCAACCGAACTTCTTCGGCTGCCTGGAGCCCGCGCCGGACCTCGCAGCGGTCGCGAACGAGCTCGGCGCGCTGCCGGTCGCCCACGTCGACCCCGTATCGCTCGGCGTGCTGGAGGCGCCTGGCGCATACGGGTGCGCGATCGCGATCGGCGAGGGACAGTTGGCGGGCAACTTCCCCTCCTTCGGCGGGCCGCACTACGGCTTCATCGCCGCCCGGTCGGAGTACATCCGGCGGATGCCGGGACGGATCGTCGGCGAGACGGTAGACGCCGCGGGCGAGCGCGGCTATGTCCTCACCCTCCAGACCCGCGAGCAGCACATCCGCCGCGAGAAGGCGACCTCGAACATCACGACGAACCAGACGCTCCTCGCGCTCGCCGGGCTCGTCCACCTCTCGTGGCTGGGTCCGCAGGGAATCCGCGAGCTGGGGGAGACCTGCCTCGCGGTAGGGCAGTACGCGAAGGAGCGGCTCCGAGCCGCCGGATTCGAGCTGGTGTTTTCGGAAGAGACAACGTTCAAGGAGTTTGCCGTGCGGGTCGGACGGAGCGGCGCCGACGTGGTGGCGAAGGCTCGAGAGCGCGGCGTCCACCCCGGCTACCCCCTCGGCCGCGACTACCCGGGCCTCGACGACGCGCTCCTCGTCGCGGTCACCGAACGACGCACACCCGCTGAGATCGATCGACTCGCCGAAACTCTCGCGGAGGTCGCGGGCCCGTGAAGCTGATCTTCGAGAAGAGCCAGCCCGGGCGCCGCGCCGGCACGCTTCCGAAGCACGACCTCCCCGTCCCCGACCTACCCGAGGAGCTCCGCCGGACGAAGCCGCCGCGCCTCCCCGAGCTCGCCGAGCCCGAGATCGTCCGCCACTTCAGCGAGCTCGCGACGCGCACGTTCGGGATCGACACCGGCTTCTATCCGCTTGGCTCGTGCACCATGAAGCACAACCCGCGCGTGAACGAGCGAGTCGTCGCGCTGCCCGGGTTCCGCGACCTGCACCCGCTCCAAGAGGAGTCGGGCGCGCAGGGCGCGCTCGAGCTGATGTGGCGGCTCCAGGAGATCCTCGCCGAGGTCGCCGGGCTCGACGCCGTCTCGCTCCAGCCCGCCGCCGGCTCGCAGGGCGAGCTGACCGGATTGATGCTGATGCGTGCCTACTTCTCCGACCGGGGCGAGACCGAGAGGGACACGGTCGTCACCGCCGACACGGCGCACGGGACGAACCCGGCCAGCGTGACGATGGCGGGGTACAAGCTCGCGAAGGTCCGGACGGATGCACGCGGCAACCTCGACCTCGAGCACCTCCGCGTGCTCGTCGACGAGCGCACGGCCGGGCTGATGCTGACGAACCCGTCCACGCTCGGCCTCTTCGACGAGCACATCGACGAGGTCGCGCGGATCTTCCACGACGCCGGCGCGCTCCTCTACTACGACGGCGCGAACCTGAACGCCGTCTGCGGGATCTCACGTCCGGGCGACATGGGCTTCGACATCGTCCACTTCAACCTGCACAAGACGTTCTCGCAGCCGCACGGCGGCGGCGGCCCGGGCGGCGGCCCGATCGCCGTGCGCCAGAGCCTCG
>Ga0081539_10002674_pt1 | contig 24249 bp, 26 predicted proteins | sample TabmetS4T2R2_FD_71023 | JGI IMG/M metagenome (GOLD analysis project Ga0081539, IMG submission 71023) | Tabebuia heterophylla rhizosphere microbial communities from the University of Puerto Rico - S4T2R2 | ecosystem: Host-associated > Plants > Roots > Rhizosphere ...
CGAGCGCCCGATCCAGTTGCGCTGCATCGTCTTGACGTGCTCGGGCCACTCGATCGTGTCGAGGTCGTCGAGGAGGCGGTCGGCGTAGTCGGTGATGCGGAAGAACCACTGCTCGAGCTGGCGAACCTCGACTTCGTGGCCACAGCGCTCGCAGCGCCCGTCGATGACCTGCTCGTTGGCCAGCACGGTCTGGTCGTTGGGGCACCACTTGACCGCGGCCTCCTTGCGGTACGCGAGGCCGCGCTCGAAGAGCTGCAGGAAGATCCACTGCGTCCAGCGGTAGTAGCGCGGCTCGTGGGTGCCGAACTCGCGCGACCAGTCGATCGAGATGCCCCAGTCGACGAACTGCTGGCGAAACGCGGCAATCGACGCGTTCGTCGACTCGCGCGGATGCTGTCCGGTGTTGATCGCGTGGTTCTCGGCGGGCAGGCCGAAGGCGTCGTAGCCCATCGGATGAAGGACCCGGTAGCCCTTGCGCCGCTGGAAGTGCGCGACCGCGTCGCCGATGGAGTAGTTCTTGAGGTGCCCGATGTGCGGCTCGCCGCTCGGATACGGGAGCATCTCGAGCACGTAGGCCTCCTCGCGCCCGTCGCGCTCGTTGGACACCTCCCACGTGCGCTCGTCAGCCCAGACGCGCTGCCAGCGCGGCTCGATCTCCCTGGGGTCATAGCGATAACGGTCGGCCATGTCGCGCGGCCAAGGATAGAGTCCGGTCGCCGAGCGCCCCTGCCCCGTCGCGCCGGTTGCAGACACCACGGAGCCGCGGGCGAGCGTCAGCGACGGCAGCGAGCCGGATGCGCGAGCTGACGCCAACCGAGAAGGGAGCGATAGCCGAGGCGAAGATCTATGCCGCGGCGGTCGAGGCGGGGATCGTCGTCGCGAGGCCGCTGAGCGAAGGCAGCCGGTACGACCTCATCTTCGATGTCGGAGCCCGGCTCCTGCGCGTGCAGTGCAAGTGGGCCAACCGCGAGGGCGACGTGATCGTCCTGCGCACGCGCACGAGTCGCCACACGCCATCGGGCTACGTCTGGACGACGTACACGACACATGAGATCGACGGCGTGGCCGCCTACTGCCCGGACCTCGAGCAATGCTTCTACGTGCCGGTCGAGCAGATCGCCGGAAAGCTGGTCACCCATCTGCGGCTGGCACCGGCGCGAAATGGACAGCTTGCGGGCGTTACAATGGCGGGCGCGCATCGCCTTGGGGCTATAGCTCAGCTGGGAGAGCGCTTCGCTGGCAGCGAAGAGGTCGCCGGTTCGAGCCCGGCTAGCTCCACTCCTCCGGGCGCCGACATCGTGGTCGGCGCCCACGCGTTCCGCGACCGCTTCGGTTACTGGATGGAGCTCGCGGCCGCGGGCACCGACGTGGTCGTCACCCGGCACGGTAGGCGCCGCGTGCGGCTGAGCCGGGCGGACTGAGGCGGCGCGCTGACGCCGTGCCTGACCGCGTCCCCGGCGCTCAGCTCGCCGCCGAGCTCGCCGGAAGCTCGGCCAGCAGCTCCTGCGGATCGAACTCGCGCCTCGGCACGTCGCCCCACAGCGACTCGAGGCGGTAGAAGGCGCGCGTGTCCGGCGTGAAGATGTGGACGACCACGTCGAGGTAGTCCATGAGGATCCACCGGGCTTCGCCGAGACCTTCGACGCGGCGGGGCAGCAGGCCGCCCTGCTTCTTCAGGCCGACGTGGATCGCGTCGTGGATCGCCTTGGTCTGGCGGTCGGTGTTGCCCGAGCAGATGACGAAGAAGTCCGTGTAGCCGGCGACGTCGCGCAGGTCGAGCGCGACGATGTCGCCCGCCTTCCGGTCGGCCGCATGGGCGGCGATGGTGATGGCGAGTCGCTCCGGACTCAAGGTCATGCGGCAGGCCTCCCCGCTGGCTGGCGATACAACCCCTGCTCCACGATCGCCTCGGCGACCGCGTCGGGCACGAGGTACCGGACCGGGCGCCCTTCCGCGACGCGCCGGCGGATCGACGACGACGAGATGTCGATGCGCGGCATGTCGAAGAACACGACCCGGCTGCCATCGTGCAATGGCTCGAGGCGTCGAGCGATGTCCTCGCGGCGCACACCCTCGCGCTCGGCGACCGCGAGCCTGGCGAGCGCGAGGATCGCTTCGGGCTCGCGCCACGCCGGCAGGCTCTGGGCCATGTCGCCTCCGACGATGAAGGTCAGATCGTGCTCGGGCTCGACGTCATGCAGCTCCCTCAGGGTATCGACCGTGAAGGACGCCCCGCCGCGCTCGACCTCGAGCGGCGAGACCTCGAAGCGCTCGTCGCCGGCGACCGCCAGGCGGGAGAGCTCGAGCCGCGCGGCGGCGCCGGGGTCCTCGCGTGCCTCCTTGTGCGGAGGCACGGCGACCGGCATGAACACGACGCGGTCGAGATCGAGCTGGTCGAGCGCCTCCTGCGCCATGACGAGATGACCCATGTGCGGCGGATTGAAGGTGCCGCCGAGGATGCCGATGTCACTCATACGTGAACGCGACGTTGAGAGACGCGCAACCGGCGCGCGTCACGGCCTCACGTGCCCGTCGCCCTGCACCACGTACTTGAACGTGCACAGCTCGCGCAGCCCGATCGGGCCGCGCGCGTGGAGCTTCTGCGTCGAGTTGCCGATCTCGGCGCCCATCCCGAACTCGCCGCCGTCGGTGAAGCGCGTCGAGGCGTTGACGTAGACGCAGGCGGCGTCGACCCCGCGCTCGAACGCCCGCGCCGACTCGACGCTGCTCGTCACGATCGCTTCGGAGTGGCCCGAACCGTGCGCGTTGACGTGGGCGATCGCGTCCTGCACGGAATCGACGACGCCGACCGCGAGGACGAGCGCGAGGAACTCGGTGTCCCAGTCCTCGTCGGTCGCTTCGGTGAGGGTCCCCGCCAGCGCCTCCCCCGCCAGCGCGCGCGCTCGCCCGTCCACCCGCAGCTCGACGCCCGCCTCGCGCAGCGTCCGCAGCGCCCGCGGCAGGAAGGCCGGCGCGACGTCGGCGTGCACGAGCAGCGTCTCGGCCGCGTTGCACACGCCGGGGCGCTGCGTCTTGGCGTTGACGACGATCCGCTCGGCGACGTCGAGGTCCGCGCCCGCGTCGACGAAGACGTGGCAGTTGCCCGAGGCGGCGTAGATGACCGGCACCGTCGCGACGCCCTTCAGCGCCGCCTTCAGCCCTTCGCCGCCGCGCGGCACGATGAGGTCGACGACGCCCTCCTGCGTCGCCAGCTCGGCCAGCTCCTCACGCCCGCCGCCGGCTACGAGCACGATCGCGTCCGCCGGCACGCCGGCACTGGCAGCCGCCTCGGCGGCGATGCGCGCGAGCACGGCGTTGGAGTGCGCCGCCGACGACGAGCCGCGCAGCACGATCGCGTTGCCCGACTTCAGGCACAGCGCGGCGGCGTCGATGGTCACGTTCGGGCGCGCCTCGTACACCACGGCCACGACGCCGAGCGGCACGCGCACCTTCCGGACATCGAGACCGTTGGGCAGCCGGTGGCCGTCGATGACCTCGCCAACCGGGTCGGGCAGCGCGGCGATCGTGCGCACGCCGGCGGCCATCGACCGCACACGGGCCTCGTCGAGCGCGAGCCGATCGAGCAGCGCGGCGTCCAGCCCCGCCTCACGGCCGGCCGCCATGTCGAGCGCGTTGGCGTCGAGGATCTCGGGCGTCCGCGCCTCGAGCGCCTCGGCGATCGCCAGCAGCGCGGCGTCCTTGACTCCGGTCGGCAGCGCGGCGAGCGCGCGCGACGCGTCGCGCGCGGCCCGGCAGAGCTCGGCGACCGAGGGCCGGCTGGCGACGTCCGTGACGACCGATTCCGCGGTGGTGGCCATCGTCCTATTACACCAGCACGAAGTAGTCGCGGTGCACCGCCTCCTCCGTCGCCCGGGGAAGCACCTCGCGCACCTGGGCGCTCTTCATCCCCATGACCCGGCGCAGCTCGCCGGCGGAGTAGTTGGTGATGCCCTTGCCGATGATCGCGGCGCCCTCCGCGACGTGGACGGCATCGCCGGCATCGAAGCCTCCCACGACGTCGACGATCCCCACCGGCAGCAGCGAGGTGCCGCCTTCGCGCAGCGCCCGGGCGGCGCCGGCGTCAACGACCACCGTCCCATGTGACGGCTTCGCGTAGCGCAGCCACAGCTTGAAGGAGGAGTAGCGGGCCTGCTGCGCGGGAAAGCGCGTTCCCGCCACGCCGCCGTCCAGCACGGCCGTGAGCGGCGCGCGCTCAAGCCCGTTGCAGATCACCGCCGGGATGCCGGCGGCGGTCGCCATCTCGGCGGCGACCACCTTCGAGCGCATCCCGCCCGAGCCCAAGGGCGACGTCGTCGCGCCGATCTGCACCTCCTTCAGCCCCTCGAAGTCCCTGACCTCGTCGATGAGCCGGGCTGAGGGGTCGGTCCGCGGATCGGCGGTGTACAGGCCGTCGGTGTCGGTCAGCAGCACGAGCAGGTCCGCGCCGGTGAGGATCGCGACCTGCGCGGCGAGGAAGTCGTTGTCGCCGAAGGAGATGTCGTCGGTCGTGGTGGTGTCGTTCTCGTTGATCACCGGGACGACGCGCCAGTCGAGCAGCCGGCCGAGCGTCTGGCGCGCGTTGAGGTAGTGCGTTCGCGCGCTCATGTCGAAGAAAGTCAGCAGCACCTGGGCGCTGGTGATGCCGCGCTCGCGCAGCAGCTCGTCGTAGACGCGGTAGAGCTTGCCCTGGCCGACCGCGCTGGCCGCCTGAAGGTCCTCGACGGCGGTCGGGCGCACCGCGAGGTCCATGATCTGGATGCCGCGCGCGATCGCCCCGGAGGTGACGACCACGACGTCGTCGCCGGCCGCATGCCGCGCGGCAACCTCGTCGCACACGCGCGCGAGCACCTCGGCGCGCAGCGCGCCCGAGTCCTCGGCCACGATGCTCGATCCGAGCTTGACGACGTAGCGGGCCATGGCCGGGCGGAGGTTAGGCGGTCGGGGCTGGAGCGGCGCGGTCGGGGCGAGAGCGGCGCGGCGGCAGCGGCGAGGTGAAGCGGGCGCCGGATCTATCCCGGGTCCAGCTCGAACACGACGCCGCCGATCTCGACGTCGTCGCCGGGCTCGAAGCCGGCCGCCTCGAGCGCGCGGACGACGCCCATCCGATGCAGGCGGCGCTCGACGTGGGCCATCGCCTCGTCGTTGTCGACGTGGAAGCGGGCGAGCAGGCGCTCGACCGGGGCGCCGATGACGCGGAACGCCCCCTCCCCCGTGCGCTCCACGCGCCAGCCGCGGTCGGCGGCCGGGCGGAAGACGCGGTGCTCGGCAAGCTCGTCCTCGGCGGCGAGACGCTCGGCCTCCGGCGCCTGCTCGATCGGCACCCTGCGCAAGAGCTCGCCGGCCAGCTCGTCGAGCCCGGCGCCGGTCGCGCTCGAGGTCACGATCACCGGCACGTCGGCGCCGAGGCGCCCCCGCCACTCACCCGCGGCCCGCGCCGACGCCTCCGCGGGCACGAGATCGGCCTTCGACAGCGCCAGCACCCGGGGCAGCGACGCCAGCCGCGCGTCATGCATCGCAAGCTCGCGCTCGATCGTCGCGAAGTTCTCGGCGGGATCGCTGCCGTCGAGCGGCGCGAGGTCGAGCACGTGCACGAGCAGCCGCGTGCGCTCGACGTGCGCGAGGAAGTCGTGGCCGAGCCCGGCGCCCTCGCTGGCGCCTTCGATGAGACCGGGGATGTCGGCGATGACGAGCTGGCGGTCGTCGGACTCCAGCGTGCCCAGCACCGGCTCGAGCGTGGTGAACGGGTAGTCGGCGACCTTCGGCGCCGCGCGCGTCAGACGCGACAGCAACGACGACTTGCCCGCATTCGGAAGCCCGACGAGCCCGACATCGGCAAGCAGCTTGAGCCGCAGCTCGATCCAGCCCTCCTCGCCGCCGAGGCCGCGCTCGGCGAACCGCGGCGCCTGCCGGGTGGCGGTCGCGAAGCGCTTGTTGCCGCGCCCGCCCGCGCCGCCCCGCGCGACCGAGACCCGCGTGCCGGGGACGACGAGGTCGTAGCCGGTCCCCTCCCAGTCGACCGCCTGGGTGCCGGGCGGCACGCGCACGACGAGGTCGCCGCCGTCGGCGCCGTGGCGCAGCGCGCCCTGGCCGTGGGCGCCGCGCCGCGCCTTGTAGTGCGCCTTGCGCTTGAACGACTGCAGGTCGCGCAGCGAGTCGTCGCACAGCAGCACGACGTCGCCGCCGCGGCCGCCGTCGCCGCCGTCCGGGCCGCCCCGCGGCACGTGGGCCTCGCGGCGGAAGGACAGGCACCCGTCCCCGCCGGCGCCGCCTTGCACGAAGATGCGCGCCTTGTCGTACAGCATTCGCGCCTCATCGTAGAAAGGACCTCGACATGCCAGACGACGACCGCGTGTTCCTCATCACCGGCGCCAGCAGCGGGATCGGTTCGGCGACGGCGCGCGCCGCCGCGCAAGCCGGCTACCGACTGGTGCTCGCCGCGCGCTCGATCGACAAGCTGAAGGCGCTGGCCGACGAGCTCGGCGGCGACGAGCGCGCGCTCGCGGTGCGCTGCGACGTCACCGAATGGAGCGACCAGGAGGCGATGGTCGCCGCCGCGCTCGAGCGCTTCGGCCGCCTCGATGTGGCCTTCGCCAACGCCGGCTTCGGGGCGTCGCGCGGGTTCCTCGCCGACACGCCCGAGCACTGGCGCGAGATGGTGCTGACGAACGTCCTCGGCGCGGCCTACACGATCCGGGCCACGCTGCCGGCGCTGAAGGAGACCCGGGGCCACGTGCTGCTCACGGGCTCGGTCGCCGGGCGGCGGGCGATCGTCGGGAGCCTGTACTCGTCGACGAAGTGGGCGATCAGCGGCATGGGCGAATCGCTGCGCCAGGACGTCAACGGCACCGGCATCCGCGTGACGATCGTCGAGCCCGGGCAGGTCGACACGCCGTTCTTCGACAACCCCGGCGAGGGGCGCCTGACGGCCGACGACATCGCCCGGGCGGTCATGTTCGCGGTCGCCCAGCCCGCGCACGTCGACGTCAACGAGATCCTCATACGGCCGACCGCCCAGGAGGGGTAGCCTCGTCGGATGGGACGCTTCGAGCGATCGGACCGCGGCGGCGGCCAGGTCGACCCGCAGGAGGCGCTGCGCCGCGCGCGCGAGGCCGTGCAGCGCGAGCAGCGGCGCGAGCGCGACGACGACCCGCCCCGCGACGAGGAGGACGCGCGGCTGAGCGAGGTCGAGGAGGCGCTGCGCGAGCACGACGAGAAGCTCGCGGACGAGGAGTGAGGGCGGCCGCAGCGGCGCGGCCGCAGCAGTACGGCCGCAGCGGCGGAGCGGCCGCGGGCGCGCCGGTCAGCCTGCCGCCACGGCCGAGCGCGCCGGCGCGCAGCGCTCCACGAACGCGCTGATCTGGCGGCCCAGCACGTCGTCGACCGCGTTCAGGTGCAGCACCTCAGTGAAGTGGTTGTGGCCGGGCAGGAACGCCATCGGCGGGACGCGGCGGTCGCGCTCGAAGAGGGCATCGAACAGCGCGGCCGCCTGGCTATGGGAGAACGGCGGGGCGTGCTCGGCGACGGCGAAGAGGATCGGGAGCCCCGATGCGACGAGCCCCGGCAACGGCGACGCCGCGCGCACGGCCTCGGGATCGGGTCCGACGTACGGCGCGAGGAGCGACGAGTCGAAGGCCGGAAGATCGTAGGCGCCGGAGAGCAGCACGACGCCGCGGACCGCGGCATGCCGCTCAGCCCTGCCCGCGTACCCGGCGACGTGCGTGGCCCCCGCCGACGAGCCCATCAGCACGATCCGCGACGGATCGCCGCCGTGCTCGGCGACGTTCACCGCCAGCCAGGCCACCGCCGCCGCGACGTCGTCGGCTCCCGACGGCCAGCGGTGCTCGGGCGCCAGCCGGTAGTTCATCGTCACGCCGACCATGCCCGACCGCGCGGCCCACAGCCCGACGTTGTCGTGGTAGGGAGTCCCCGGCGTCGACTTGTCGCCCGCGACGAAGCCGCCGCCGTGGACGAACACGACCACGGGCAGCTCGCGAGCGCCGGCCGGCGCGAAGACGTCGAGCCGGTGGCGCTCGTGTGCGCCGTAGGCCATGTCGCGCGCGACGGAGACGCCGCCGTACGGCGGCGTCTCGTGCAGCGGAGCGAACAGCTCGCGCGAGGCCGTCGCCTGGTCGGGCCCGACGACGTCGCCGATCGCGGCGACGCGGCGCGCGAGCTCGGCGTCCATCGCCGAGGCGAAGCTACTTGGCGGCGTCGGGCAGGACGCTCACGACGCGTCCGCGGCGGCCCTCGGTGAACTGCACCGTCCCGGCGCCGCGCGCGTAGAGCGTGTCGTCCTTGCCGATGCCGACGCCGTCGCCGGGCTTGAAGCGGGTGCCGCGCTGGCGCACGATGATCTCGCCGCCGGTGACCACCTGGCCGGCGAAGACCTTCACGCCAAGGCGCTTGGCGTTCGAGTCGCGGCCGTTGCGGGAGGAGCCGAGGCCCTTCTTGTGTGCCATTACTCGTCGCCCTCCTGGGTCTTGGCGCTCGCGGCGGGCTCGTCCGCGGACTTCTTCGCCGCCGGCTTGCGCGAGAGCTGCTTGATCTCGGTGACCTCGATGCGGGTCAGGTCCTGGCGGTGGCCGGTGCGCCGCCGATAGCCGCGCTTGGGCTTGAACTTGAACACGCGCAGCTTCTCGCCGCGCACGTGCTCGACGACCTTCGCGTCGACCTTGACCTTGGCCAGGCCGTCGGCGTCGAAGACGACGTCGTCGGAGCGGAAGAGGATCGGCTCGAGCGACACCGTGGCGCCGGCCTCGTCGGGCAGGCGCTCGACGAGCAGGGTCTGGCCCTTCTCGACGCGGTATTGCTTGCCGCCGGTCTTGACGATCGCGTACATGTCGGTTCTCAGTCTGAGGAGGTCGCTTCCGCCTTGGCAGCGGAACGGCGCCGTCCGCCTCTGCGGCCTCGGCGCCGAGGCTTCGATTCTAGGGCATCGTCGTCCGAGCCCTCCGCCTCGGGAGCGGACGCGGCGTCCTCGGCGGGAGCGCCCGCGTCGGCGGAAGCGGCGTCGTCGGCGGCGCGCGAGCGGTCGCGCTTGGGGGCGTCGTCGTCGGCGCGCGAGCGGCCGCGACTGGGGGCGGCCTGGTCGGCGGAAGCGGCGTCGCCGGCGCCGCGCGAGCGGCCGCGCTTGGGGGCGGCCTTCTCGGCCGCGTCGTCGTCCGCCGACGCGGAGCCGCCGCGCTTGGGCGTCTCCTCGCCGCCGGAGCCGCCACGCTTCGCGGCGCCGTCGCCGGAGCGGGCGCGCTTGGAGGCGCTGCTCGAGCGCTTGGCCGCCGGCTTGCTCTCCTTCCCCGCGCCGTTCGCCGACCCGCGGCCGTCGTCGACGAGCACCGCGGTCGCCGAGCTGCGGCCGGCCTCCTCGATGCGCACCAGGCGCTTCTCGCCCACGAAACGCCCGCCGCCGGCCACCGAGATGATGTAGCCGTCGACCTTGGCCACCGCGTCGTCGACCGCGTACATGTGCGGCTCGACGATGGTGACGAGCACCTCGTCGCCCTCGCGGAACGGGATCGCCTTCTCGCGGACCTCCTCCTCGGTGCCCTCGAGCACGACGTCGAAGTAGTCGTGCGGCAGGCCTTCGGAGCCGGTGAAGTGGAAGCGCTTGCCCGTCTCGGCCTCCAGGGCGTGCAGGACGCGCGCCTGGTTGCCGGTGAACTGCGAGCTCACGTGCGGGTGCATGCGCAGCAGGTACGCCTCGACCTTGCGCGGCGAGCGCGAGGCGAGCTCGCGCATGCGGCGCTCGAACTCGATGGCGATCGTCTCCTCCGACAGCACGACCCCGTCGCCGCCGCACACCGGGCAGGTCCGGGTCATGATCTCCCGCACGCCTTCGGTGACGTTCTGACGCGTCATCTCGACCAGGCCCAGCTTCGAGATCTCGGCGGTGAACGTCTTCGTGCGATCCTCGTCGAGGGTCTTGCGCAGCGTCTTCAGGACGGCGTCGCGGTTCTTCGCGCGTGCCATGTCGATGAAGTCGATGACGATGATCCCGCCGATGTCGCGCAGGCGCAGCTCGTTGACGACCGCCTCGGCCGCCTCGAGGTTCGTGCGGGTGATCGTGTCCTCCAGGCGCGCCTGCTTGCCGCGCCCGACGAACGAGCCGGAGTTGACGTCGATGACCGTCAGCGCCTCGGCGTAGTCGATCATCAGGTAGCCGCCGCTGGGCAGGTCGACCCGCCGCGAGACGAGCCCGGCGATGACGTCCTCGACGCCGTAGGCCTCGAAGAGCGGCGTCGACTCCTGGTAGAGCTCGACGCGATCGACCAGCTCCGGTGCGGTGCGCGTGAAGAAGGACACCAGCCGATGGTGCTGCTGCTCGTCGTCGACGAGCGCGCGCTCGAAATCGGCGGAGAAGATGTCGCGCACGACGCGGACCGAGAGGTCGGCCTCCTGGAACACGAGCGCGGGGGCGTTGGCCTCCGCGACGCGCTTGTCCAGGACCTCGTGGAGCTTGAACAGGTACTGCAGCTCGCGCTCGAAGTCGGCGCGCTTGGCGCCCGAGGCCGCTGTGCGCACGATCGCGCCGCCGCCGTGGAGGTCCAGCCCGCGCGCCTCACGGCGCAGCCGGTCGCGCTCCTTGTCGTCGAGGCGCTTGGAGACCCCGACCCCCTCGCCGGTGGGCGTGTAGACCATGTAGCGCCCGGCGATGGTCAGCTCCATCGACAGCCGCGCGCCCTTGGTCTTCAGGGGATCCTTGACGACCTGCACCACGACCTCCTGGCCGGGCTTGAGCAGATCGGTGATCTTCTTGCCGCCGTCCTTGCCGCGCCCGCGGCGCGGGGTCTCCACGCCGGGCAGCACGATCTCGTCGACGTGCAGGAAGCCGTTCTTGTCCAGCCCGATGTCCACGAAGGCGGCTTCCAGCCCGGGCAGGACGTTGTCGACCTTGCCCTTGTAGATGTTGCCGACGATCGAGCGGTTGCCGCGGCGCTCGAAGTAGAGCTCCGCGACGCGATATCCGGCGGCGGGGTTCCGTCCCCGCCGCCGCCCGGACTTCGCGGCGCCGGGCGTGCCTGTTGATTCGAGCAACGCGACGCGGGTCTCCCCACGGTCGACGCTGACGAGGACTTGCTTCTTCAAGTTGAGTACTCCTAGATGGTGGGGCCGCGGCGCTTGGAGCCGTAGATCGCGCGCCCTTGCGCGTAGATCGACTGCAGCAGGCCGACGGCCAGGAAGGTGGTGAGCACCGAGGATCCACCGTAGGACATGAGCGGCAGCGGGATCCCGGTGATGGGCATGATCCCGATGGTCATGCCGACGTTGACGAAGACCTGGAAGAGCAGCATCGACACGATCCCGCCGGCCAGCAACGCGCCGAACAGGTTCTTGGCGATCGTGAGGATGCGCAGTCCTCTCCAGATCATGAGGGCGTACATCGAGAGCACGAACGCTGCTCCCGCGAAGCCCCAGCGCTCGCCGACGACGGCGTAGACGAAGTCGGTGTGGTGCTCGGGAAGGAAGTTGTACTTCGTCTGCGTGGCACGGTCTCCGCGACCGGTCTTCTCGCCAGAGCCGATCGCGATGCGCGACTGGTTCTGCTGGTAGCCCTGCTTGGCAGGGTTATCGGTCGGGTTGAGGAAGGCCGTGAGCCGGTCCTTCTGGTAGCCGTGCAGGACGGTCACGCCGACCTTCGGCGCGACGACCAGGGTGAGCGCGATCGCGATCGCGCCCAGTGCGAACAGCGAGGCGAAGTGGCGCCAGCTCGCGCCGGCGATGAACAGCACGGCCACGCCCACGACGATGTAGACCAGGCCCGAGCCCAGGTCGGGCTGCATGATGACCAGCCCGGCCGGGATCAAGGTGAGCAGCATCACCCGCACCGTGGTGTCGCGGCTGGCGAACGATCGCGAGCGATCGACCACGAACGACGACAGCGCGACCAGCAGCAGGATCTTGCCCAGCTCGGAGGCCTGGAAGGAGAAGAAGCCGACGTCGATCGCGCGGCGCGAGCCGCGGGCGACCGTGCCCAGCGCCTGGACCGCGAGGATCGAGGCGATGAGCATGCCGTAGACGACGTACTTCGTCGCCTTCAGCCGCGAGTAGTCGATGCGGGCGAGGATCACCGCCAGGATCAGCCCGACCACGAAGTAGATCGCCTGGCGGTTGACGTAGTAGTGCGGGTCGCCGGGGATGTCGTCGGAGGTCGCGCCGGTCAGCGTCACCAGCGACGCCGCGCAGATGCCGATCACTGCCAGCAGGAGGATCGGGTCGAACGGCAGCGTCAGCCCGACCGCGCGCGCGGGCGCGACCACGGGGACGTCGTCGACGTCGCGGATCGGGCTGCTGACGGAGGGCGGGGTCATCAGCGCGTGTGCGAGTCCCCGGCGACGAACTTGACCGGCTGGCCGAACCACTTCGAGACGATGGTGCGGGCGATCGGCGCGGCGGCGGTGGCGCCCCAGCCGCCGTCCTCGACGGTGGCCACGACGACGATCGGCCGCGCGCGGTCGGGCACGTAGCACGCGTACCACGACTGGTCGTTGGGCCGGGTCGGGCGCTGGGCGGTGCCGGTCTTGCCGTACACCGGGAACCGGTCCTGGTCCCAGCCCTTCCAGACGTCGGCGGAGGTGCCGCTGAGGGTCGCGTCGTGCAGGCCGTTGCGGATCGTCTCCAGCGCGACCGGATCGAACTTGATCGGCTTCGAGGTCCCCGGCTCGATGCGCTGCAGCAGGCGGCCGTTGGCGTCCTCGACCGCGGCGCCGAGGTGCGGGCGCACGCGGCGGTTGCCGTTCTCCAGCGCCGAGTAGGCGACCGCCATCTGAAGCGGCGTGGCCTGCACGTCGCCCTGGCCGATCGCCAGGCCGACCTCGTCGCCGATCGTCCAGGGACGCATGTCGGAGATCCCGCACCCACGGGCCGCGGCGACCGCCGGCAGCGCGCCGAGCGGGATGTGCTTGCGCTTGCGACACGCCTGCTCCTTCTCGGCGATGTCCACCCGCCATTGCCGGTCGGGGACGAGGCCCTGGAACTCGCCGGGTACATCGATGCCGGTGGTGTGGCCGAGCCCCATGCGCCGCGCCCACTTCTGCAGCGGCTGGCCGCCAAGCGGGTTCAGGCGCTCGCCCATCATGTAGAAGTAGACGTCCGACGACTTGGAGATCGCGCTGGTCATGTTGACCGCGCCCATGGGCGTCTTGCCCGCGTTGCAGCGCGGCTCCTGGTTGGCGCCGATCTTGATGCAGCCGTTGTCGTCGATGACCTCGTCGGGCGTCACCACCCCGGTCGACATTGCCGCCAGCGCGGTGATCGGCTTGAAGATCGACCCCGTGGGATAGGCGCCGCCGATGGCGCGGTTGAACAGCGGCGCGCCGTACTTGTCGCTGGTGAGGTGGTCGTACTGCTGGGTCGAGAGCGGCCGCGACAGGACCGACGGCTTGAAGGTCGGGTAGGAGCCCAGGCCGAGGATGTCGCCGTTGCGCGGATCCAGCGCGACGAACGCGCCGGCGCTGCCGCTCCCCGAATCGATGACCTGGCGCAGGTACTGCTCGCCGGTCTTCTGGACGCCCATGTCGAGCGTGGTGCGAACGGTGCGTCCGGGCACCGGGTTGCGGCCGGCGGCGACGCTCTTCGGGCGCCCCAGCGCGTCGATGGTGATCTTCGTCGAGCCGTCGACCCCGCGCAGGTACTGGTCGTAGGCGCGCTCCAGACCGCCCTGCCCCACGACCGTGCCCTGCTTGACGCCCTTGAAGCGCTTCATCTTGAGCTCTTGGTCGTCGATCTCGCCGATGCTGCCGACGAGCTGGGCGGCCATCGTGCCTTCGGGATAGCGGCGCACGTACTTGCGCTCGACGGTCACGCCGGGGAACCGCTCGGGCTGCTCGACGAGGTAGTTGCGCTTGGGCACGTCGACGTCGACCTTCACGGTGACGTTCGCGTAGGGCAGCCTGGACAGCGACTCGACGACGCGCTCCTGGATCGTGCGCGGCGACATGTCCAGCACGCGCGCCAGGCTCTTGAACCGCTGCTCCAGGCGTGGCGTGGCCGGCGGCGGCATCGGGACGAGCGGCCCGCGCTTGCCCTTCGGGCGCTTCGAGCGCGCGGTCATCTTCTGGCCCCAGGTGGCCGCGGCATCGCGCTCGGCCTGCGGCAGCGACTCGGGGTCCAGCTGCACGACGGTCGCCGCGCGGTTCTCGACGAGCACGTTGTCGTTGCGATCGCGGAGGTCGCCGCGCGGCGCCTGCACGGTCACCTGGCGCACGCGGTTGTCGCGCGCCTGCTGCAGGTACTGATCGCCCGAGAGCACCTGCAGGTACCACAGGCGGAAGAAGATGATCGCGAAGAGAACGAGCGCGATCCCGCCCAGGATCGCGATCCGCAGCGCGAGCTGCGGCGTGATCGGCGGGCGGCGCTCCTCGGCCGAGGCGGAGACCGGGTCGATCATGCTCGCGAGAGCGGCGAGAGGCCGCCGGTCGTGTAGGCGCGGCGCCGGCGCCGGCGCGGATCCTCCGGCAGCGCGGGCAGGAGGATGCGGCGCACGGCGGCGTACACCGGCGTGGCGATGATCGCGTTGAGCAGGATCGTCGCCAGCAGGTCGCGGGCGAGCAGGAAGCTCACCGGCGCGTCGACGCCGAGCAAGAACTGCATGAGCGAGTAGCCGATCGTCCCCAGCGCGGTCGCCGCGGCGCCCACCGCGAGCGGCACCAGCGCGCCCTGCGGGTCGCGCAGCTCGCGGAAGCGCCCGGCGCCGTAGCCGATGCCGACGTACACCAGGGACGACAGCCCGACGGTCTGCACCAGAGCGAGGTCGAGGAAGAGCCCGACGAAGAACCCGAAGCAGGCGCCGGGGACCGAGCCGGCGAGCAGCCCGACGGCGGCGATGACCAGCGGGACGAGGTCGGCGTTGGTGCCGAAGAGCTCGATCTGCGTGATCGCCGAGACCTGCAGCAGCACGACGAGCACGCCGACGATGGCCAGGCGCAGGATGAGCTGTGGGACCGCGATCCTCACTTGCCCGGCTCGTCTCGCTTGGTCAGGACCTCGACGAGGTCGATCCCGCGCAGGTCGGCGAACGGCGCGACGTGGGCCTTCTGGTCGTCGGTGCCGAGGTTCTCGACGCCGGTGACCCGGCCGATCGGGATGTCGCGCGGATAGGGCGACGGGAAGCGATCGACCTTCGAGGTCGTCCCCGCCGTCACCACGATCTGCCCGCGCGTGACGACGTCCTTGCTGGACAGGTCGTCGAGCACGAGGTCGGTCGGATGGCCGGCCTCGACGCCGACCAGGCCCTGCACGCCGCTGTCCGAGACCTTGGCCCCGATCTGCGTGGTGTGGTTGGTGATGAGGGTGACGATCGCCGTGGAGCCGGTCACCTCGGTGACGCGGCCGACGAGCCCCTGACCGTTGACCACGGCCTGGTTGCGCTCGATCCCCGAGCCGCTGCCCTTGTCGATGGTCACCTGGTCGAACCACAGATTCGGGTCCTTGGCGATCACCCGAGCGCGAACGGGGGCGTTGTCGCTCAGCCCGGCGGGACCGCGGTTGAGCTGGTCCAGGCCGTTGAGCTGGGCGCTGTCGCGCAGCTTGGCCTGGGTCTCCACGAGCTCGGCGCGCAGGTTGTCGCGCTCCTTGCGCACGTCCTTGAGCTGCCCCTTGGCGTCCAGGGTGTCGCCGGCCCAGCCGAAGAGGTCGCGCACCGGCTTCAGGGCGCGGCTGGCGCCCTCCTGCACGGGCGAGACGACGTCCAGCACGCCGCGCTGGACCGAGTGCAGCCCGCCGCCGGCGGACTCGCCGAAGTACACCGTGAGGAGGATCAGGGAGCTGGCGACGAGCAGCCCGAGGACTGCCCGCCGCCGGCGGACCGTCTTGTCGTACACGTGGAGACGTTCTCCAAAGCTTGGTTTCGGTTGCGCGGCCGTCGCCTAGTAGCGGGCGTTGCGGCGGCGATTCCTCGAATTCTTGTTCGTACGGTGGATGACCTCGAACTCCTCGAGCGAGCGTCCGGAGCCCACCGCCACGCACGTCAGCGGCGACTCCGCCAGGTGCGCGGGCATCTGGGTCTCCTCCCGCAGCCGCTCGTCGAGGCCCTGCAGAAGCGATCCACCGCCGGCCAGCATGATGCCGCGGTCCATGATGTCGGACGCGAGCTCGGGGGGCGTGCGGTCGAGGGTCTCCTTGACCGCGTCGATGATCTGCGACAGCGGCTCCTCGAGGGCCTGACGGATCTCCTCGGAGGTCAGCACCACCGTCTTGGGCAGGCCGGAGACCATGTCGCGTCCGCGGATCTCGGCCTGCACCTCCTCCTCCATGGGGTACGCCGAGCCGATCTCGAGCTTGACCTCCTCGGCCGTCTGCTGGCCGATGAGCAGCTTGTACTCGCGCTTGGCGTAGTTGATGATCGCCTCGTCGAGCTCGTCGCCGCCGACGCGGATCGACTGCGACACGACGATGCCGCCGAGGCTGATGACCGCGACCTCGGAGGTCCCGCCGCCGATGTCGACGACCATCGAGCCGGTCGGCTCGCCGACCGGCAGCCCGGCGCCGATGGCCGCGGCCATCGGCTCCTCGATCAGGTAGGCCTGGCGCGCTCCGGCGCTCAGGCAGGCCTCCTCCACCGCTCGCTTCTCCACGCCGGTCACGCCCGACGGAACACAGACCACCACGCGCGGGTGCGCCCAGCGGTTCTGGTGCACCTTCTGGATGAAGTGGCGCAGCATCTCCTCGGTGACGTCGAAGTCGGCGATGACGCCGTCCTTCAGCGGCCGGATGGCCTGGATCGTCCCCGGGGTGCGCCCCAGCATCCGCTTGGCCTCGATGCCGACGGCGTGGACCTCGCCGGTGCGCGAGTCGATCGCCACTACGCTGGGCTCGGAGAGCACGATGCCGCGCCCGCGGACGTACACGAGCGTGTTGGCGGTCCCCAGGTCGACCGCCATGTCGCGGCCACCGAAGCCGGTGAGGTAGCTGAAGAAGCCCATGAGAGAGGCGCCGCGGTCGTTGCACGACAGGCGTCCTCGTTCGCGAGAGCACCGACGGCCGCGGTAACCCTCAGTGTATCGGAGAGTTGGCCGTCAACTGCGCTCAGACAAGCCGCAAAATGCGCTGCAAACGGCACATGCGCAGCGTCTTACGCTCAGGTTCAGGTCGAGAGATCCAGCAGTGCAGGCCAAAGACGGATGAGGGTTGCCACAGGCAGGCCCACAACGTTCAAGTAGTCGCCGTCGATTCGCTCCACGAGCGCGGCGCCGCGGCCCTGGATCGCGTACCCGCCGGCCCGTTCCTCCCACTCCCCGCGCGCCACGTACCACTCGATCAGGGCGTCATCGAGCGCCCGGAAGGTGACCTCGGTGGTCGCGGTGGCCGACTGGACGTCGCCGCCGGCCCGCAGCAGCGCGATGCCGCTGATCACGAGGTGCGCGCGGCCCGAGAGCCGGCGCAGCGTCTCGCGCGCCGCGTCGGCGTTGGGCGGCTTGCCCCAGATCTCGACGCCGGTGGCCACCACCGTGTCGACACCGAGCACGATCTCGCCCTCGCTGGCCCCGGCGGCCAGCGCCTTGCGCAGCGCGTTCTCCTCGGCCACCGCGGCCGGCGCGCCCGCGTCCTCCTCGACGACGTCGACCGGCCGCTCGACGAACGCCACCCCGAGCTGCTCGAGGATCGCGCGCCGCTGCGGCGAGCGGCTGGCCAGTACGAGCGTCACAGCTCGGGGAAGAAGAGCCCCACCTCGCGCTCGGCCGACTCGTTGGAGTCCGAGCCGTGGACCATGTTCTGGCCGACCTCGAGGGCGAAGTCGCCGCGGATCGAGCCGGGCACGGCCTCGAGCGGGTTGGTCGCGCCGATGATCTGCCGGGCGGCGACCACCGCCTCGTGGCCTTCGAGCACGAGCGCGACGAGCGGCGCCGAGGTGATGAACTCGACGAGCTCGCCGAAGAACGGCTTGCCCTCGTGCTCGGCGTAGTGGCGCTTGGCCAGGTCCTCGGTGACCTGCATGTGCTTGAGCGCCGCGATGCGCAGGCCCTTGCGCTCGAAGCGGGCGAGGATCTCGCCGGTCAGGCCGCGTGCGAACGCATCCGGCTTGACCAGGATGAGGGTCCGGTCCATTGAGTCGGGTCTCCTATGTCGGGATTCGGAAAGGGGCCCGCCTCGCTCGGCCACGTGGCCGGCTCGGCACCCCTACTGAGGTGGCGCCTCGTAGGAGGCGGTCGCCTCGGGCTCGAGCTCCTCGGAGCTCGAACGCCGCCGGCGCCGGCGGCGCGCGGTGGGCGTGACGCCCGGGATCTCGGCCTCGCAGTACGGGCAGATGGCCCACGACGGGTCGAGCGGCTTGCCGCAGTTCACGCACGGGTCCTTGAGCTTGCGCATGCAGTTCGGGCAGCGCAGGAACTCCTTCTCGACCTCGTGGTCGCAGTGCGGGCACAGGAAGTAGTTCATCGAGTGCAGCCGCGCCTCGGCCGCCTGCATCTCGAGCTCGCGCTCGCGCACGTCGTCGAGGTACTCCGGCGGGCGGACGATCATGTAGACCACGGTGCCCACGAACGGGAACAGCGACGCGGCGGTCGCGCACGCGACCAGCATCGGGTCGGCGATGCGCCGCCGCGCGTCGGCGTAGGTGTAGTACACGAGCGCCAGCCACACGACCACGAGGACGAGGACGAGGAGCTTGACGGCCGTGTCGAGCGCGTCGTTGTGAATGCCGAAGACGGCTATAGGCACCATGAGACGCGTCCAAGGCTAGAGCAAGGGGCGGCGGCAACGCTCACAGGAACAGCCGCCCGAACCCGTAGCCCAGCGCGAAGAAGATGAGGATCACCAGCGCGACGATGAACGCGACGGCGGCGATCATGGCGGGCACGGACGGGCCGTCGTCGTTCACAGCGTGCTCCTGCGCTCGGCGCCCGCGGGCCGCAGCAGGTCGGCGATGAGGTAGATCGAGCCCGTCGCCAGCGCGACGCCGTCGGGTCCGGCGAGCTCCCGGGCCTCGCGCAGCACGCGCTGCGGATCGGCGACCGTGCGCGACGGCGGGCCGCCGAGCTGGTGGCACAGCGACTGCAGCGTCGCCGGCGGCAGCGCGCGCGGGTTGGCGTTCGTCGTGCAGACGATCTCGGCGCACAGCGGCAGCAGCTCGCGCAGCATCCCCGCCGCGTCCTTGTCGTCGAGGATCGAGATGCAGGCGACCAGGCGGCGCTCGCCGACGAAGTCCTCGAGCGCCTCGACGAGCGCCGCGATGCCGCCCGGGTTGTGCGCTCCGTCCAGGACGGTGTCGGGCTCGCGGTCGACGATCTCGAAGCGGCCGGGGACGAGCGTCGCGGCGCCGGCCGCGCGCACGGCGTCGTCGTCGAGCTCGCCGAGGTAGGCCTCGGCCGCCGCGCGCGCCAGCGCGAAGTTGCGCCGCTGGTAGGGACCGCGCGCGAGGACCTCGACGCCCGGATCGGTTCCGGCGACGACGAGCCGCGCGCCGCGCTGGTCGGCGGTCTCCTCGGCGAGGGCGAGGGCGTCGGGATCCAGGTCGGGCGCCACGATCAGCGTGCCGCCGGGCTGCACCACGTCGAGCTTCTCGGCCGCGATGTGGGCCACCGTCGGCCCCAGCCAGCGCGTGTGCTCGAGGCCGACGTTGGTGAGCACCTGGACCTTCGAATCGATCACGTTGGTGGCGTCGTAGCGACCGCCGAGACCCGCTTCGACGACGGCGACCTCCACGCGGGCGGCGGCCAGCTCGTCGTAGGCGGCGGCGGTGAGGGCCTCGAACTGCGTGACGCGATCGTCCTCTCCCAGCGTGCGGTCGACCTTCTCGGCCGCGCGGCGCGCCCGCTCGACCGCGGCCGCGAAGCGCTCGGGCGCCACGTCGGCATCGTCGATGCGGATGCGCTCCGCGAAGGACACCAGATGCGGCGACAGATAGGCGCCGGTACGCAGGCCGTGCCTACGCAGGATCGCGGCGATCATCCGCGTGGTCGACGACTTGCCGTTCGTCCCGACCACGTGGATCGTGCCGTAGCGCTCCTGCGGCGAGCCGAGGACGGTCATGAGCCGGCGCATGCGGTCCAGGCCGAACCGCATGCCGAACAGCTCGAGGCCGAGCAGATAGCGCTCCGCCTGCTCCAGGGCACCAGCGCGCCGCAACTCGTCCGCGGTGGGCGGTCTGCCGCGACCGCGGTCGCTCGCAGTCATAGCTGCGCGAGCTCCCGGCGCAGGCGTTCGAGCTTCTCGCGCTCGGCGGCCACCAGCTGCTCGGGTGCCTTGGCGACGAAGCCCTCGTTGGCGAGCTTGCCCTCCGCCCGCGCGATCTCCGACCGCAGCCGCTCGCGCTCGGCCTCGCGCTTGCGCGCCTCCGCCTCGGGGTCGACGAGCGAGCCGGCGCGGATCTCGACCATGCCCCCGGCGAACGGGATCGCGGCGGTGTGGTCGCCGTCGGCGACGAGGTCCAGGCGGGCCATCCGCGCCACGAGCTCGGCGTCGCCGTCGAGGCCGTCGACGCGGGCGGGCAGCGTCTCGCTGGGGCGCACGCCGGTCTCGTCGCGCCACGAGCGCAGCGCGGTGACCGCGGCGATCACCGCGCCGACGCGGGCCTCGGCCTCGGGGTCGCGCAGCGCGTCGTCGGGGCCGCTCGCCTGCTGGATGGCCAGCAGGTCCTCGGCGCCGGGCACGTGCGACCACAGCTCCTCGGTGACGAACGGGATGATCGGGTGGGCGAGCAGGAGCGTCTCGCGCAGCACGTAGAGCATGGTGGCCGAGAGGTCCTCGTCGTACTCGCGGCCCTTGTTGAACTCCAGGTACCAGTCGCACAGCTCGCCGTAGACGAAGTCGTAGAGGCCGAGCGCGGCCTTCGAGAAGTCGAAGTCGGCGACGTTGGCGTCGAACTGCGACTTTGCCTCCTGCAGGCGGCTGAGGATCCAGCGGTCGTGCACGGTGGTCGGCCGCGGCGCGGGCTCGGTGGCGGCGGTGACGTTGAGCAGCACGTAGCGCGCGGCGTTGAAGAGCTTGTTGGCCAGCGCCTGGCCCTGGCGCACCTTCTCGGAGGAGTACTTGACGTCCTGCGAGGACGACATCGCCAGCAGCCCGAAGCGCACGGCGTCGGCGCCGTGGGCGTCGATCTCGTCGAGCGGATCGATGCCGGTGCCCAGCGACTTGCTCATCCGCCGGCCGTCCGGGGCCTGGATGACCGAGTGGACGTAGACGTCGGAGAACGGGATGTCGCCGGTGAACTCCAGGCCCATCATCACCATGCGCGCGACCCAGAGGAAGAGGATGTCGCGTGCCGTGGAGAGGACGTCGGTCGGGTAGAAGGCGCGCAGCTCGGGCGTGTCGTCGGGCCAGCCGAGGGTGGCGAACGGCCACAGCGCCGAGCTGAACCAGGTGTCGAGCACGTCGGGGTCGCGCTCCCAGCCGGCGCCCTCGGGCGGTTGGGCGCCGACGTAGGTCTCCTCGTCCTCGCGATACCAGACGGGGATCTGGTGGCCCCACCACAGCTGGCGCGAGATGCACCACGGGCGGATGTTCTCCAGCCACTCGATGTAGCGCCGCGACTGCGATCCGGGGTGGATCCGAATGCGGCCGTCGCGCACGGCGGCGATCGCCGGCTTGGCCAGCTCGTCCATCGCCATGAACCACTGCAGCGAGATCAGCGGCTCGATGCGCTCGCCCGAGCGCTGGCTGAACGGCACCTCGTGCGTGTACTCCTCGGTGTGGCGGATGAGCCCCTGCTCGTTCAGGGCGGCGACGACCCTCTCGCGCGCCTCGAGCACGGTGAAGCCGGCGAAGTCGGGGCCCGCCTCGGCGGTCATCCGCCCGTCCTCGCCGATGACGGTGACCTCGTCGAGGTCGTGGCGGCGGCCGATCTCGAAGTCGTTGGGATCGTGGCCGGGGGTGATCTTCAGCGCGCCGGTGCCGAAGTCGGGCTTGACGTAGTCGTCGGCGACGATCGGTAGGTGACGGCCGACCAGCGGGAGCACCGCGGTGCGGCCGATCAGGTCGCGGTAGCGCTCGTCGTCGGGGTGCACGGCGACCGCGGTGTCGGCCAGCATCGTCTCGGGCCGGACGGTGGCCACCACGATCTCTCCCCCGCCCTCGAGCGGATAGGTGAGGTGGTAGAGCGTGTCGGTGACCTCGCGGTCCTCGACCTCGAGGTCGGAGACCGCCGAGCGCAGCCCCGGGTCCCAGTTGACGAGGTAGTGATCGCGGTAGATGAGGCCCTTGTCGTAGAGGTCGACGAAGACCTTCAGCACCGCCCGCACGTACGCGTCGTCGAGGGTGAAGCGCTCGTCGTCGTAGTCGCAGGTCGCGCCCAGGCGCTTGAACTGCTCGATGATCGTGCCGCCGTACTGCTCGCGCCACTGCCAGACGCGCTCCACGAACGCCTCGCGCCCGACGTCCTCGCGGCTCGTGCCCTCGGCCTCGAGCTGGCGCTCGACCTGCTTCTGGGTGGCGATGCCGGCGTGGTCGGTGCCGAGGATCCACTTCGTCCGCTGCCCGCGCATGCGGTGGTAGCGGATGAGCGTGTCCTGGACCGAGCCGTTGAGCGCGTGGCCCATGTGCAGCGCGCCGGTGACGTTCGGCGGCGGGATGGCGATCGAGTAGTTCTCGGCCGCGGTCCCTTCGGGCTCGGGATGGTGCAGCCCGGAGCGCAGCCAGCGTTCGATGATCCGAGGCTCGACCTCGGAGGGCTCGAAGCGTGTGCGGTCCTGCAGGCTCATCGGGCGCGAGAGTCTACGCAGCGCCCCTTCGAAGCTACCGCCTGCGACGGCGGCGCCCGGCGACGCCCGCAGCCGCCATCGACGCCACGAGGCTTCCGAGGCGCAGACGCCGCCCGAGGTCGCGCAGCTCGCTGCGATCGGCCGCGGTGAGGTTGCGCGGGTTGCCGTGCGTGCGGCGCATGAGCGCGCTGACCCGCGCGCGATCCCCCGGGTCGAGCTTGTCCCAGTGATCGCGGCCGGCGCGCAGGACCTCGAAGAGGATCAGCCAGGGCGCGAGACGACGGAGCATGTCCCGACGTTACCCGCCCCGGAGGATCGCTCACGTCACGTGCACTCATAACCCTTGGGTTATAATGCACGTGTGGAAGCAGACACCCTCATTCGGAACGCGCGCACCGACGCCGGACTCACCCAGGCGCAGCTGGCCGCCCGCCTCGGCACCTCGCAGCCGGCGATCGTCAAGCTCGAGCGCCCGGGGGCGAATCCGACCGTCCGAACGCTAGATCGAGTGTTGCGTGCCACCGGACACCGCCTCGAGCTCACCGCGCCGACCTGGTCGCCCGGCGTCGACGAGTCGCTGATCCGACGGCAGCTTGCGCTGGCGCCGGCGGAGCGGCTGCGTCAGCTCGAGCGCCAGGCCATGCAGGCGCGCCGCCTCGCTATCGCCGGAGCGCATGGTCGTGGCGAGCTTCCCTGAGTTCCATCTGGAGTCGTTGCTGCGCCGCCTCGCGCGGGCGGAGGTCGACTTCGTCGTCATCGGTGGCGTTGCCGTCGCGTTCCAGGGCTACGGCCGCACGACGAAGGACCTCGACATCACCTACTCGACCGAAAGCGGCAACCTCGAGCGGCTCGGCCGCGTGCTCCTCGATGTGCACGCGAGGCTGCGCGGCATCGACGAGGAGGTGCCGTTCGTGCCCGACGCGCGCGCGCTCGCCCGGACGCGACTACTCACGCTGGACACCGACGACGGTGGGCTCGACCTGCTTGCCGACCCACCAGGAGCGCCGCCTTACAAGACGATGCGCGCGCGGGCCGACCGCGTCGAGCTCGACGGCATCGTCGTCGCCGTCGCCGCCCTGGACGACCTGCTGGCGATGAAGCGCGCCGCAGGTCGTCCACAGGATCTCGCCGACGTCGACGCGCTCGAGGTCGCGCGCGGGCTGCGAGCCCAGGACGGCGGTTGACGTCAGGCTTCGCGCCCGCGCTGGGCCACCTCGCGCGCTGTGTCCTGCGCCTCGCTCTCGGCCGCCGTGGTGGGGTCGCCGGCGACGACGCGGTAGCGCAGGTGGGTCACGCCGGTGCCCTCGACGACGTCGGGGCCCTCGAGCTCGACGGGCCGCTCGATGCCGTCGAAGAACGGCACGCCTTCGCCGAGGACGATCGGGACGACGTTGACCTGCAGCTCATCGAGGAGGCCGGCGTCCAGGCACTGGCGCACCGTGTCGGGCGTGGCGATCCCGACGTCCTTCGTGCCCGCCGCCTCGCGCGCCTGGGCGATCGCGCTGTGCAGGCCGTCGGTGACGAAGTGGATCGTGCTGTCGGCCGGCCAGTCGGCCGGGCGCTCATGGGTGAGGATGTAGACCGGCACGCCCATGGGATGCCGCCCGCCCCAGCCCTGGGC
>Ga0081539_10002675_pt1 | contig 24248 bp, 22 predicted proteins | sample TabmetS4T2R2_FD_71023 | JGI IMG/M metagenome (GOLD analysis project Ga0081539, IMG submission 71023) | Tabebuia heterophylla rhizosphere microbial communities from the University of Puerto Rico - S4T2R2 | ecosystem: Host-associated > Plants > Roots > Rhizosphere ...
GGTCGCTCGGGCTCGAACACCTGATCGGATCCGTCGAGCCAGGGAAACGGGCGGACCTGATCCTGATCGATTCGACAACGCCACGCCTGGCTTCCTGCCCCGACCCGTTCTCCGCCGTCGTGTACGCCGCTCGTCCGGACGAGGTGAAATTGACGATGGTCGATGGTGAGGTACTGGTGCGGGACCGCACGGCCGTGCACCTGGATGCGCGGGAGATCGCGGCCGATGCGAAGGCGCAGGCGGAGGCCCTTGCCAGGCGCGCTGGGCTATAATTTCAGGACAGTCTCCCTAAGCATTTGACAGGCAATGGGTTCCCACGAACTCTCTGATCGGTCGCGCCGCCTGCTCGCCACGCTCGTGCGCGAATATGTCGACTCGGGCGAGCCGGTGCCATCACAGGTCCTCGCGCGAACGAGTGGCCTCGGCCTGTCTTCCGCTACGGTCAGAAACATGCTGGCCCAGCTCGAAGACGGGGGCTATGTGCATCAGCCGCACACCTCGGCTGGTCGGGTGCCCACCGATCGCGGCTATCGCGCGTTCGTCGATCTGCTCCTGGTGGGACGCAAGCGGACGCGTCCGCCGGCGACGGTCGAAAACCAGCTGCGCCAGCAGGCGGAGCGTTCGCCCTTGTTCGAGGATCTGCTGGCCAGCGTGTCGCATCTGGTCTCTCGCGCGGCGCGGCAGGTTGGATTCGCGCTCGCGGCCACCCCGGCGGCCGTGCTCCACCGGATCGAGTTCGTTCCCCTGGGCGGCGCCCGTGTGCTGGTCGTCGTGGTCGCACGCGGCAATCAGGTCACGCAGAAGGTGGTCGACGCCGGCGAGGACGTGCGTCAGAGCGATCTGGTGCAGGCGGCCAACTACCTGAACACCGAGTTTGCCGGACTGCCGCTGCTCGAGGTGCGTGAGGCGGTGCTCGCACGGCTGGAGCAGGAACGAACGTTGTACGATCAGCTGCTGTCTCGCGCGCTGCGGCTGGCGCGATCGACGCTCGAGGAGTTGCCGTCGGCGCAGGCGTTTCACGTCGAAGGCGTCGCCTCGCTGCTCGACGGTTCGCCTCACGACGGCGTGTCGCTGCCGACGCTGCGCGCCTTGCTCGAGATGATGGAAGAGAAAGAGCGGATGGTTCACCTCCTGAATCAGTACATCGACGGTCCAGGACTGACCATCGTCATCGGCGCCGAACACTCGTCGCCCGACCTTCGTCCTTTCAGCCTGGTGGCATCGACAACGGTGGACAGCGGTGCGCTGCGGACGGTGGGGCTGATCGGACCGATGCGGATGCGGTATTCGCGCGCCATCGCGCTGGTCGACGGCACCAGTCAGGCCGTTTCACGAGTGTTGCGCGCGGCCAACTGAGAAAACCAATCGTCAATGAACGAACAATTGAAAGATCAGGAAACCGAGAACCTGGCGCCGGCCGATGGCGCAGGTGGCAACGCGACAGGTGCCGGCAATGCGACGGCGAGCGCGGATGCCCAGCCCGCCAACGAGGCCCCGTCGATCGAGGATCTGCAGCGCGATCTCGCGGGCCTGCAGGATCGGCTGCTGCGAACGGCGGCGGAGTTCGACAACTACCGCAAGCGGATCGATCGCGAACGGCGCGACCAGGCGGAATACGTGGCGAGCGACGTGCTGTCGGAGCTGCTGCCGATCATCGACAACCTGGAGCGCGCGCTGGTGACAGGCGTCGCCGAAGACGATCCGTTCCGCAAAGGGGTCGAGCTGATACACAAGCAGATGCTCGATCTGCTGCGCAAGCGCGGTGTCCGCCCGATCGAGGCGGCCGGCACGATGTTCGACCCGAAGTTTCACAACGCCGTGATCCACGAGGAGAGCAGCGAGCACCCCGACGGTGAAGTGATTCAGGAGCTGCAGCGCGGCTACATGCTCGGCGAGCGGCTGCTCCGCCCGGCGATGGTGAAAGTGGCGAAGAGCTCGTGAGCAAGCGCGATTATTACGAAGTGCTCGGCGTGCAGCGCACCGCCACCGAGCAGGAGATCAAGAGCGCCTACCGGAAGCTCGCGCTGAAATTCCATCCCGATCGCAATCCGGGAGACAAGCAGGCCGAAGACAAGTTCAAGGAAGCGGCGGAGGCGTATTCCGTGCTTGCGGACACGGACAAGCGCCACATGTACGACCGCTTCGGTCACGCCGGTCTCGGCGGTGCCGCGACCGGTGGTTTCGATCCGACGGTCTTCACCGGCTTCGAGGACATCCTGGGCGGCCTGGGCGACATCTTCGGGTTCGGCGACGTGTTCGGCGGCGGCGGACGACGCCGCAGCGCTCCCCAGCGCGGCGCCGATCTTCGTTACGACCTCGAGATCTCGTTCGAGGAATCGGCGAAGGGTGCGGAAACCGCAATCCAGATCCCGCGTCACGAAACGTGCGAGAGCTGCAGTGGAAGTGGCGCCGCGCCTGGTTCGAAACCGGCCACCTGCCCGCAATGTCAGGGACGCGGACAGCTCCGCTATCAACAGGGGTTCTTCACCGTCGCCCGCACGTGCGGCCAATGTCGCGGCACCGGACAAGTCATCACCAAGCCGTGCCAGACGTGCCACGGCGCCGGCCGAATCGAGAAGCAGCGGAAGATCACCGTCCGCATTCCGCCGGGCATCGCCACCGGCCAGCGTCTTCGACTCACCGGCGAAGGCGAGGCAGGTCCGAAAGGCGGGCCGGCCGGCGACCTCTATGTCGTCGTGCACGTGCAGGAGCACGCGTTCTTTCAGCGCGACGGCAACGACCTCTACTGCGAAATCCCGCTCAACTTCCCCACGCTCGCCCTGGGCGGCGAGATCGTGATTCCGACGCTCGACGGTGACGAGGCCTTCGAGGTCCCTGAAGGCACGGAGAGCGGTGCGACGTTCCGCGTGCGAGGGAAAGGCATGCCGGATGTCGCCGGCCGCGGACGCGGCGACCTGCTCGTGACCGTCAAGGTCGTCACGCCGAAAAAGCTGAACAAAGAGCAGCGGAAGCTTCTCGAGCAGTTGTCGGGCGCGTTGCCGAAGGAGCAGTTCGAGCCGACGCCGCGCGACGAGCACGAGGACAAGGGACTCTTCGAGCGGGTCAAAGACATCTTCGGATAACGATGCGCACGTGGCCGGCGCTGGACGCGGGCCGCCTGAAGGCGGCCTCTACGCCCGACCATGTCACCGGGGGCAGCGATGTCGCGCCTTCGAAGCCGAATGGCGACGGCGGAGCCGATCTGTTTCAGGCTGCTCTGCTCGACTACGACGTGATCGCGATCGACGAGCACTCCGACAGCGATTGGCGCATCTTCTTTCAAACTGCCGGCGAGCGCGACCGCGCGCTGACGGCGCTTCGCACTCAGTTCCCCGACGTCACGCTCGCGCCCGTCGAGGTGCCTGACGAAGATTGGGCGGCCCGGTCGCAGGCCAATCTGCGCGCGATTCAAGTCGGCGGCATCGTGGTCGCGCCACCGTGGGACGTGCCCGAATCCGCGCACACCATCGTCATCCAACCGTCGATGGGATTCGGGACCGGGCATCATGCGTCGACGCGCCTGTGTCTCGCCGCGCTTCAGCGGATCGACCTTCGCGACAAGACCGTGCTCGACGTCGGGACCGGATCCGGCGTGCTCGCCATCGCGGCGCGGATGCTCGGCGCCGTCGACGTGCTCGGGATCGACAACGACCCCGACGCGATCGCGTCCGCGCGCGAGAACGTCGCGGTCAATCCTGGCGTCAGAGTGGAACTGCAGGTCGTCGATCTCAAGACGATCGTCGCGACGCCGTTCGACGTCGTCATCGCGAACCTGACGGGCGGTCTGCTGATGCAGGCTGCCGATCGGCTGCAGGAGCTCACGGCACCCACGGGCCACCTGGTCGTCGGCGGCTTTACCCAGACCGAAGAGGTCGGTGTGCTGGCCGCCTTCCGCGGCTTTCATGTCGTCGACCGGCAGCAGGAAGACGAATGGATATGCGCGAGTTTACAGAGGCGGGCGGGATTCAACTAACTCCCAACCGTCTTACGCAGCGCCAACTCCCAACTTCCAAAACCCAATGAACGTCAATCCCTTCAGGGTCTCTTCAGGAAGTCTTCAGATCGCGCCGGGGCGAGACAGGTTTATTCTGAGCCCAGGATTTGGCGATGAGATGCACCGTTCCCGCCGTAGCGTGCCTGGTGATCCTGCTCGCGACCGGGGCCGCGGCGCATCACTCCTACGGCGAGTTCGATCGTGAGCACCCGGTCACGGTCGAAGGCGTCGTGCAGCAGGTGATCCTGGGGAATCCGCACGCGATCATCCAGGTCCGTACCGACAAGGACATCATCTACACCGCGGAATGGGGCAACGCGCTTCAGCTGGCGCGCACCGGCGTCAAGGTCGGAACACTCCGTGCCGGCGACCGCATCATTCTCACGGGTTGCCCGTTGAAGGACCCGGCGTTTCATACCCTCTCGCTCGTGTCGCAGATTCGCCGGCCCGCTGACGGCTGGCGCTGGGAGCGCACCGCTCTCGACACCGGCAAGCGCTGACCGTCTCCGACCCCACACTACGCAACTCGCCGACGCATGACGTACAGCGTTCGCGTCGAGCCGTCGATCGGCGTCGCGGAGTCGATACTGAACGGCTCGCTGAATGCGGCCTCGAAGGCGACGCGGTCGTAGCCGGAAAAGACGTCGGCGCGACTCGCGAGCATCCGCTGCACCTGCGAGTCCTCTTTTGGAACGAACTCGACGACGAGCGCGCGAGCCAGCGAGGCGAAGAACGCGGCGATGCGCGGCAGCGGAACGTTGTGACCGATGGCGAGGTGGTGCACGAGCGCCAGCGCCAGCGCGAGATCGGCCGGACCTCGCTCGGCCAGTGACATCCGCTCCGCATTGCCCCAGCCGAGTGCAGCCGTCGGATTGGTGAGATCCATCAGCAGCGGCAGCAGGTTCCGCTCGCCCCGTTCCTTGACCTGGCGATAATTGTGCTCGACGGCCGCGGGATCGACGTCGAAGGCAATCGTGCTGATTCCGGCCTGCGACGCCAGGCGACTGAACGTACCGTCGTTGGCGCCGAGGTCCCAGACGACCGACGGCCGGAGTGTGGCGATTGCCGCGTCGACGAGCTCGCGCTTTCGCGCAAACGCGGCTTCCGTATAGTTCGTTCGCTGGTAGTAATCCCCCCACGTCGTTCCCGATGGCGACCATTCGAGACGGCGAATCGCGCGCTCGAGACTGTCGACGAGCGCCGCGACGGCGTGCGTCCCCTGGCTGCTTGGGCGCGACGCTTCGCCGTTGCGGCGCCGACCTGTATGGTCCGCGAGTCGCCGATGCGCCGCGGCATGCATGTGCAGGTGAATGAGCAGGCCCGGCGAGGCCCACGACCGAAACGGCAGCATCGCCGACGCCATCGGGAGCGGGATCCCGTCGAGAAAGGATCGCAGCAACTGATGCGCGCGCGGATCGGCGCGGCTCATGAGCGCGAGCGGCGCGAGAAACATCTCGCAGAACTGCCGATACGCGATCCACGGCTGCCCCGGCCGCAGCGCCGCGAACGACAGTGTGTCGATCCACACCGGCCGGCCGCCGGCGAACATCACGTTGAACGCCGTCGCGTCGCGCAGCGACAGGCCCCGCTGCATCGCCGTCTTCTGCAGCCTCAGCGTGAGCAATGCGGCATCCTTCAACTGGCCGAACGACCACTCGAATGGATACGACACAAACGGTACGCGCTGCGGACGAATGACTTTGTGCGCGTCTGGCGCCACCGCGAGCGCCGGGTCGACTTCCTCGTGCGCGATCAGATCGCCCGATGCGACGAGCGCGTCGTACAGACCCGACGACATCAGCAGCTCATACTCGGCCCTGCCCTGCTGATTCACCTGGCGGTACAGCACCCCGTCCCGCGTGAACACGAACCCGGCGGGATCCCGGAAGGACGAACCGTGGATCATCTGCGATTCGTGATCTGCGATCTGTGATTCATGTTCGATTCGTGATCTGTGATTGCCGATCCATTTGTGATTCAATCACACAACGCATGAGGACGCTTCTTTTCGTGCCTGCATCGCGTCCGGCGATGATCGCGAAGGCGGCGGCGAGCGCCGCCGACTCCGTGTGCCTCGATCTCGAGGACTCGGTCGCGCCGGCGGAGAAGGCGCCCAGCCGTGAACACGTCGTGCGCGCGCTGCGCGAGATCGATTTCGGCCATCGCGCGCGTGTGGTGCGCATCAACGGCCTCGACACGCCCTATGCCTATCGTGACGTCGTCGAGGTGGTCGAAGGCGCCGGGGATCGGATCGATCTGCTGATGGTGCCGAAGGTCGGCCGTCCGCGGGACGTCGAGTTCGTCGAGACGCTGCTGTCGCAGATCGAGTCGCACGTGCAGCGATCATCGCCCATCCGCATCGAGGCGCAGATCGAGACGGCGGCGGGGTTCCTGTACGCGCGTGAAATCGCTGCCGCCTCGCCGCGGCTCGACGCCCTGATCTTCGGGCCGGGCGACTACTCGGCATCGATGCAGATGCCCTCGTCGGGCATCGGTGAGCACGACCAGTACGACGAGCTCTATCCCGGCCACCGGTGGCACGCCGTGATGCACACGATCGTCGCCGCCGCGCGAGTGCACGGCCTCCGCTGCATGGACGGCCCGTACGGCGCCTACAAGGACGCGGCTGGATTCGAGCGCTCGTGCCGTATCGCCCGCGCACTCGGGTTCGACGGCAAGCAGTGCATTCATCCAGCGCAGGTGGCGCCCGCGAACGACATGTTCTCGCCGAGCGAGGAGGAGATTGCTCGCGCGCGGGCGCTGGTGCAGGCGTATGAGGCAGCGATCGGGTCGGGTCAGGGCGCCGCGACGCACGACGGCAAGATGATCGATGCGGCGAATCTGAGGATGGCGCGCGCGACGTTGCAACGGGCTCGAGGCTGACGATTTACCGGGGAGCGATGTGATGGCGGTGAAGGAAGGCTGGACAGGACGTGTGTACGAGGATTTCGAGATCGGCGACATCTACGTACATCCGCTTGGTCGTACGGTCCTGTCAGTGGACAACAGCTGGTTCACGCTGTTGACACAGAACGTCAATCCGATCCATTTCGACCACGCGTACGCGGCACAGACGGAGTTCGGGCGTCCTCTCGTCGACTCCACGTTCACGCTGGCGCTCGTGACCGGCCAGTCGACGATCGACCTGTCGCTGAACGTGATGGCAAACCTCGGGTGGGACGAGGTGCGCCTGCCGAATCCCGTGTTCGAGGGGGACACCATTTACTCGCGCAGCGAGGTGCTCGAGAAGCGCGAATCGAAATCCCGCCCCAACGTCGGCATCGTCCGGGTGAAGACGACCGGATTCAACCAGGACGGCACGATCGTGATCGAGTTCCTGCGCACGTTCATGGTCTACAAGAACGGCCACGTGCCGCCGAGAGCACACATCCCCGAGCCCAAATCCAAATAGCGGCAGCCTTCACCCTGAAACGAACCACGGGGACACGGAGACACGGAGGAATTTGATCAAATCTTGGTTTCCGAACAGGCGAATCTTACCGGACAGACGCATGTCACAAGCGCGAGCCCAGCTCCGTTGTGATCTCTGCGGCCGGGCGCTCCTGGCAACCGGTCGTATTTTGGCCGGCCCACAGCGGCGAGAAGTCGCCGCTGCCGCGGCTCTCGGCTTTCGCACGAAGCGGCATGATGGCGGCCGTAGCCAGTGGGAATGCGGGAGCGGCGCCATTGAGCGGACCCACCTCCGCGACGATGCGATTGACGATGCCGCGGGCCGGCCGGCCGGTGAACACGTTGGTCAGCGCGGTGTGCCGCGCGGCCGGTGAAACGAGCGCAGCGCGGTGCAGGGGCGAGGTCGCCGCTTCGGGACACAGGAGATAAGACGTACCGATTTGAACGCCGGCTGCGCCAAGCGCCAGAGCGGCCGTCACGCCAGCAGCATCGGCAATACCGCCGGCGGCGATCACCGGAGTCCGCACCGCACGCGCAATCTGCGGCACCAGCGCGAACGTGCCGATCTGCGTTGTGATTGCCTCTGTCAGGAACATCCCACGGTGCCCGCCGGCCTCGACGCCCTGCGCAATGATGACGTCGACACCGTGTGCCTCGAGCCACAGAGCCTCGTCGACGGTGGTCGCGGACGACATGATCACCGGACGCCACGCCCTGATCCGGCCGAGCAGGTCCGCCGACGGCAGTCCGAAGTGGAAACTGACGACCGGCGGTTTGAACGTGCTCAGGACGTCGGCCGCGTCGTCGTCGAACGGCGCGCGCCCGGGGCCCGCGGGCACCGACATCGGGTCGATGTCGAATTCCTGGTAGTACGAAGCGAGGAGATGCCTCCATCGTGCCTCGCGCTCCGCGTCCGGCGATGGCGGCACGTGACAGAAGAAGTTGATGTTGTATGGGCGGGACGTCTGCGCGGTGATTCGGGTCACTTCGTCGCGGATACCGTCCGGCGTGAGCATGGCGCACGGCAGCGACCCGAGTCCGCCCGCGTTGGATACGGCAATCGCCAGCGCACTCCCCTGGACGCCGGCCATCGGTGCCTGCACGATCGGCAGCTCCGTGCCGAGCAATTCACGTAGCCTGCCTTGCTGCCCTGCCATGCCTCTCCTCGCACCAACCTGCGACGACACTATTCGCTGTGAGCCTGGTCGCGGGCGATCAGGGGCTCGAGTGCGGCGCTCGAAATTCCTCGCCGCATCGGGACGCACTCCTCGGGAAATTCCTGGCGGAATCGTGCGCCCGCCTCGCGCGCCAGCGGCAGGAACTGCTCGAGACCGGGCAGGACGCGCCCGTGTTTATCGTGCAGCACCATCAGGCTCCACGGCTGCGCGGCGCATTGCTCGAGCGCGATGTGGACCCAGTCGCTCCGCTCCCAGTCCCGCGGAACCGCGTTCCACAGGACGATGGTGAAGCCGCCGGCCGCGAGGTAGTCGACAGCGCGCGCATTGAAGACGCGGCGATCCAGCACGCCTCCGTTCGCGTACGGTCGGAACAGCCGCTCCGGATGCGACAACTCGCCGATTGCGGCTTTCGTATTGGCAATCTCCGCCACGGACGCGTCGAGGTCGTCGAACTGTCCCAGCGCCCGCGAGTGCGTGTAGGTGTGATTGCCGATCCAATGGCCTTCCGCAACGGCACGCTTCGCGTACGCGCGCAAGTGAGGCTGCGCCATCTGCGTGCCGAGCACGAAGAAGGTGGCTTTCGCGTCGTACTCGGCGAGCAGATCGAGAACCTGAGGTGTCGCGTCCGTCGGGCCGTTGTCGAAGGTGAGAGTGAGATCGAAGATGGTAGCCAAGTGGAAAACTGGAAGGGTAACTTTGAAAGTAGTGGCCTACTTACAAGTTACGTTTCCACTTTTCCACTATTCAACTTTTCCACTTTCATTGGTTCTGCCCCGGCGGCGGCGCATCGCCTCCCGAGGATCCGGCGAACACGCGGCGCCCGTCGCCGAGCGTCACCACGCGCGCGTTGGCCATCTTCGATCCGTCCTTCGCCGCTGATCCCTGAACCGTGACCTCGTCACCCACCGTGAGCGACTTGCGCGTCCAGCCGTTGCGCACGAGCACGTTCGGGCTGGCCAGTTCGAGGTTCCAGTTGGTGACTGTTCCGCGCTCGTCCTTGACGTCCACGTAGAAGCGGGCATGCGGGTTGGTCCATTCGACCTTGGTCACGGTCCCCTTCAACGTCACCGGCTTGTTCGCATCGTACTCGGCGGCGAAGGAGTGATGCGCGATCACCGGCCCGGTTGCGAGCAGCGCCGCAGCCGCGGCGAAAACGCCAATTCTGTGCCTCATCGCATTCCCTCCGCGAACGTCCCGCGCTCCGCGCGACACTTGGGTAGCTGGGTCGATGGGTAGATGAGCGGCTGGGTAAATGCTACAAATTGCTTCAACAAGCGTTTACCCAGCTACCTGTCTACCCAGCGACCTATCCGCTTAGTGTAGAGGAGTCCGCCAGACAATGACATATCCAACGGGGGCCTACAGGGAGGTCCAGGAGCGAGCTGACGCGCTCGTACGGCGATTGACTGAATCGGAAACACCGGTCGCGGAGCTCGACGCCCTGCTCCACGCCATCCGCGCGCTCGGCTCGCGCTTTCAGTTCGATCGTGAAGGCAGGCCCGGCGCCATCGAAGCCGTGCGCCATGCCCTGCCGGCGATGGAGGCGGACCTGTTCGGCGCCATCATCGAAGACCACGCGTGCGAGGTCGCCGCGCTGACGGAGGCGGTGTGGCAGGTCGCGGCCGCGCTGTCGCGCGGTCGCGCGTAGAAATTCCGCTTACGAGTTGGCGGTGCGCTGAAGCAGCACTTGATAGGACGCGTGGGCCCGCGCGAACAGCGCGCCAAGTCTCGCCTTCTCTCCTTCGCTGCTCGCGGGATGGCGATCGGGATGGTAGCGTCGCGCCAGTTGCCGGTACGCGCCGCGCAAGTCGTCGTCGCTGAAATCAGCCGTCAGACAGGCGCCCAGCGACATCATCTCGTCGACCGCCTGGCGTTCGACCTGCGTCAGGCGTCGCCTCGGTTTCGGCGTGGAGAAGCCGGGCGCATACGTCCAACTGCCAAACGTGTGAGGCCTGGTCGGGGGGAATGGGCTGTTGACCTGCTGCTCCGAGACGATCCGGTACGTCGTCTGGTTCGAAGGAACGATCCGCGGCGGCTGGGCGCCGCGGACCGTGAACTCGAAAAACCCGATGGCGCGGGGGAGCGCCGACGCCGAAGACGGCCGCGGGATGGCCGTCGCCGCGTCGGCCGCGGCAACGGCTTCATCGAGAACCTGGGCAAACGGCACCGCATGCCGCATGCCCTTTGAATCGACGTCTAGACGGGGTTCTTGACCGACCCTTCGGCTGTGCTCAGCGCAGGCGCCAGGACGCCGTCGGCAATCTCGCGGAACTCGTCCTGCGAGATCAGACCGCGTTTCGCAATGCTGCGCTCTTTCACAATCCGCAGCATCTCCGACACGGCCTCGTCATCGGCGCTGGTAATCCCCAGTTGTTCCAGGGTGTAGGTGATCGACGCTTTGCCGCTCTTCTTGCCGAGAACCACGTCGCCCGCGCGACCCGTCAGTGCGGGATGCGTGCCGAACATCGCCAGCGGCTTTTTCACCACGAGATCCACACCGATGCCCGACTCGCGCGTGAAGTTGCGCGCACCCAGAATCGGCTTGTTGACCGCGATCGGCAGCCCGCTCAGACGGCGAACCACCTCGCCGAGCTCGGGAAGCTTGTCGAGACGGTACCTGGTCTCGTATCCGTAGAGCACGTGCAGCGCCACCATCAGCTCTTCGAGCGCGGCATTGCCGGTGCGCTCGCCCAGACCGTTTGCGCAGCTGTGCACGACCTCGGCGCCGGCTTCGACCGCCGCCAGTTCGGTGGCCACTGCCATCCCGAAATCGTTGTGCGTATGCGCCTCCACCGGCAGGTTCGTCAGGCGTTTCACCAGTCGCACGAGGTACTTCATCGCTTCGGGCAGCACGCAGCCCATCGTGTCGACGATGCCGACCGAGTCGGGCGGCGCGTCCTGGACGATGCGCGTGAGCAGGTTCGTGAGGTCCTCTTCGCGGGCGCGCGTGGTGTCGTAGGGAAAGTAGACCACCTCGAGGTTGCGTGCTTTCGCGTAGTTGATCACGTCCACGCTCTTGCGCAGCACGTCTTCCCAGGTCCACTTGAACTGCCACAGGAGCTTGGGATAGCCGATCGGCACTTCGAGGATGACCCCCTGCGCGCCGCATTCGACCGACTTGTCGATGTCCGCCGTCATCGCGCGAACGAACGTGTAGATCTTCGATTTCAGCCCGAGTCGTGAGATCTGCTTGATCGCCTCGAAGTCCTGGTCGGAGACGGCAGGCATGCCCGCTTCGATGCGATCGACACCGACCTCCGCCAGCTTTTCCGCGATGGCAACCTTGTCCTGGACGCTGAAGACGACGCCCGGCGTCTGCTCGCCGTCACGCAGCGTGGCGTCGTGAAGCTGCACGCGCGGCGGCAACTGGAAGGTGTTCCGCACCTCCGGAATCAGGTTGTACGGACTCACCCACCACTGATCTTCGACGTGATACTCGGGCGCCATCTGTTCTCCTTGGTCGTAGTGTCCGGCTTCAGCCGGACCTGCGTGCAACGTCTGCGAATTATAGCGGTCCCGAATCACTTGCGGGGCGGCCCGCGCGGACCGTAAAGGTCCGCGCCGCATCGGTGGCAGCATGCGGGTCACCGTGATCCGGATGGTTCGACCTGAGGACGCGGGAAGAACACGGGGTCATCCGCCGGCCACGGGACGCGACACGGCTGGCGCTGTTGATAGCGCGCGAGGTTGTCGCGCATTCGATCGGCAAGGGGTTGCTGGCGAACGGTGCGGGCCAGCGCCATCGCCTGCCGTTGAGTGGCAATGGCCTCGTCATAGCGGCCCAGCTCCGCCTGTGCCATCGCCGTCGTCTCCAGCAGCGCGGGGCTGCGCTGTGCCTGCAAGAGTTGCTGCGCAATACGGAGGGCCTCGCGACCGTTGCGGACACCGTCGTCGGGCGACGCCGCGAGAATGCGGGCGAGCGCGTGCGGAAAGCCAAGCTGTCCGGGATAGAGCTTTACGGATTCAACCAGCCAGTCGCGCACGTCGACCCAGCGCCCAAGCCTCACCAGGCCCATCGCGTAGCCAAAGCGCGCCGTCGCCGCGGCGGGATCGAGGGCAAGCACCTTTGCGTAGTGCTGCAACGCCTCTTCAACCCGACCGGTGCGCCTCAAGGCGTCGGCGAGGCTCGCGTGCGCTTCGGCGTAGTTCGGATCGTCGGTGACGGCGGCGGTGAAGCGCTGGATCGCTGCGTCGTCGTGTCCCTCGTCCTCGTCGAGCAGTCCGAACGTGTACTGGGCCTTCGGTAGATGCGGTGCCAGTTGAATGGCCGCGGCGAATGCCGTCCGTGCATGCTCGCGATCGCCGGAGAGGTACAGAGACGTCCCCAGATTCAGCTGGATCGTGCCGTCGGCAGGGGCAAGCTGGCTGGCGGTGCGGAAGTTCGTGATGGCCGTCGTCCAGTCACGACGGTCCATCGCCTGGACGCCGCGCACGACGTAGGACGCCGAGCTCTCGCTCAGCGCCGGCAACGCGTCCATCAACGGGTCGACCGGCACGACCGATTCCGCGTCGGCGCGATAACGCAGGTGGCCTTCCGCCTCCTTGAGATTGCCGACGCCGCGGTATGCGAGACCCAGCTGATAGTGGATCGCATCCGCCTTCGGATCGAGCCGGAGGGCGCGCGTCAGATATTCGATCGCGCGCTGATGCTGTCCCATCGCTTCAGCCGCGCGCCCGCGCTGGAACCATGCCGCCGCCGACCGGGGATCCTGTGAGACCGCGTTGGCGAGCACGCCGTCGGCGTCGGCCGTTCGTCCGAGCGCGAGATAGGTCTCGCCGAGCCACACGAGCGCCGGGACGTCAGCCGGTTTGACACGAAGAGCCTGCTCGAATGCGATCGCCGCTTTCGCCGGATCCTGTGCGCGCCGATGCGCGTGACCCAGGTAGTACGGCCATCGCCCATCGCCCGGCATGAGCGACTGCGCTTTCTCCAGAAACGGTCGCGCCGCATCGGCGTAATCAACCGCGAGCAGTCGGCGCCCCATCGCCCCGTTTGCTTCGCCTCGCTCCTGCGCCGATCGCGAAGAGTCCTTCTCGATTGCCGTCAGCGCGGAATAGTCGTTGCGAACCTGCTGCTGCACTTCATGAGCAAGAGCCGAGATATCGGGCAGCGCCGGCACTGCATTTTGCTGTGGTGTGACGGCGGTCGGGTCGTTGGCTTTGCGCTCGCACGCTAAGAACACAAAGGACGAATCAGCCACGAAGAACACAAAGACGACAAAGGACACAAAGGGAGATCGACGCCGTCGGCCTGCAACGCAGGCCGACGTGTCTCGTGTGAGCGTGGTCAACGAGCGACCGCGGAACATAGCATCGGTCGTTCGTCGATCACGCTCGCACGAGACATGCGCCGCTTCGCGGCGCGGCGTCGAGATGGTCTTTCCCGACATGAGCCTTAGTGTCCTTGCTTTTCTGCCCTTTGTGTCCTTCGTGGCAAAAAACCGTCTTCGTGTTCTCGAATCAGCGCACTGCCGATCCACTTCCCTGCTTCAACGTCGTCCACTGGTTCGCGCCAGGAAACGGCCACTCCTCGACGGAACCGTCCGGCCACTGCACGCGAACGCCCGTATAGCCCTTTGCTTCGCCAAGACCGAACAGCACGCGCGGATCGTTGGCCGACGCGTAGCTGCCATCCGCGTGCGCATGACGCACCGGACCCGTGCGGTCCTCGCGCATCAACATGATTTTGGCGCCAGGCATGTCGCGGCCGCCCGCGCCTGTCGCGCGGACGCCGAGCCACGGCTGACGGTTGCCGCGGTGATTCACCAGCAGACGCAGCGGTCCATTGTTGTTGCCGACGACCACGTCGGTGTCGCCGTCGTTGTCGATGTCGCCGAACGCCGCGCCGCGGCTCACTTCCGCGACCGCCAGCACACCGCCCGCGTCACCCGTCATGTCCGTGAAGCGCCCATCGCGCGAGTTGCGAAAGAGCTGCTTCGGCTGGCGCAGCGGGAAACGGTCGCCCGCCTGCGCGAGCGCCTGAATCGTCTGCACCGCGCCGTTGACAGTCAGGAGGTCAAGGGCACCGTCATTGTCGACATCGATCCACATCGCGCCGAAGCCGGTGTGTCGGAGTGTCGCGCTCCGCAGACCCGTCATCGCCGCCACGTCGGTGAAGAGCCCCGAGCCATCGTTGGCGTAGAGCGTCGTTCCCTCGCCAGTGAGGTTTGTGATCACCAGGTCCTCGTCGCCATCGCCGTCATAATCGGCCGCATCGACGCCCATGCTGCCTTCGGCTCTGCCCGCGCCGTTGACCGCAACACCGGCCACCACGGCGCGGTTTTCGAATGTCCCGTTCCTGCGATTCACCCACAACTGATTATCCGAGCCGTCGTTGGCGACGTACAGGTCCGGCCAGCCATCGTGGTTGGCATCGAAGGCGATGCTCCCGAGCGCAGGCCCGAATTCGCGCGACAGCCCCGCGGCCACCGTGACGTCCGTGAACGTGCCGTTGCCGCGATTGCGATACAGGCGGCCGGGCACGGTGGCGAAGTTCTGCGGCCTGCAGTAGTCGGGCGCTCCGGTGGATGCGAAGCAGCCGACGTCGGATTCCGTACTGTAGCGGATGTAGTTGCCAACGTAGAGATCGAGCCACCCGTCGCGATCGAAGTCGAAGAACGAGGCCGGTACGCTCCATGTGCTGCTGGTCACGCCGGACTTCGTCGTCACGTCGCGGAATGTCCCGTTGCCATCGTTCCGGAGAAGCACCACGCCGGTCAGACGGGTGAGCAGCAGATCGGTCCATCCGTCGTTGTCGATGTCTCCCGCCGCGACGCCCATCCCGTATGTCTGCTGATCGATTCCCGCTTGTTGCGTGACGTCGGTGAAATGCAGCGCCGGCCGGCCGTCGGGACCGGCGCGGAGGTCATTGCGAAACAACCGGTCGCCGCGCCGTTGGTTGGCGGTTTGCGTCGCAGACGACGCCGATCCCAGCGGCTGCCCTTGCACGACGTAGACGTCGAGATCGCCGTCGTTGTCGAAATCGAATAGCGCAACTCCCGGCGCCATGATCTCGGCGAGGTATCGGCGCCCGGTCATGCCGTTCTCGTGAACGAACGTCAGACCCGCTGCTTCGGCTTCGTCGGTGAACCAGGCGCTCTCGCGATTGGAAGGAGCTTCGGCCTTGCGGTCGCAGCCAAAGAGCACAAGGGACGAATTGGCCACGAAGGACACGAAGAGTACGAAGGACACGAAGGCGGAGCGACGCTGCCGCCCATCCCGTCTGATTTTGTGATCTTTCGTGATCGTTGTGTTCTTCGTGGCTAAAACCGTCTTCGTGCTCTTGGTGGGGATCAGAAGCGGAACAGCCGGTTCACTTTGACGACGAAAGAGCGGTTCTGCAGGTCGGCGAAGCCGTGCGGGTCGAGCGTGCCTCGTCCCTCGTTGTAGACGACGAACAGTTCGCTGCCCGGCTGATACTCCCAGCGCAGACGCACGTTGGTGCTGAACGAGCTGTTGCTCGAGTTGTACTGGACCAGACCGCTGACGAACATCAGCGGCGAGATCGTGTACGTCGTGCGGGTGCTCACCAGTTTGCTGACGAAATCGCCGTATGGCAGCTCGACGCGATTGATCTGCAGCGACGGCTCGACGGCCAGTTGCTGCGTCAGATTGACGCGGCCGCTGTTGTAGCCAACCGACGTCCGGGTGCCACCATAGAACGGGCCGCCCTCGGCGAACACCGTTCCAGATACCAATCGCTGCTGGCCCATCTGATACGCGACGCGCAGCTCGCCCATGTCATAGCTGCCCGTCGGTATGATGACGCGCGACGCCGCGCTCCTCGCCAGTTCGAACGGCTCGGTCAGCAGCTCGTAGCCGTTGGTGAACTCGACGTTCAGACGATCGCTGTTCTGAAAATCGATGCGAAAGTCCGCTTTCCGCTCGCGCGTCTCCATCTGCCCGAGGTGATTGTCGAAGACCTCGATACTGGCCTGGTACTCGAACTTGCGAACGCTCTTGAAGCGACGGGTCGGACGCGGACTGAAACGAAATGCCGCGCGGCTCTTCGTGAAGTCGTGCCGCCGCATGAACCCGATTTGTGGATTGAAATTCTCGCCGACGTGGAGGCGCTCGAGATTGGCGCCGTACCGATCGGCGTTGTAGTTCATCTGGCCGCGATACGAGATGTCGCCGTCATGGACGCCGGGCGTCTGCGTGCGAGCGACGAAGTTGTTGAAATACAGGTTCTGGAAGAACGCCAGGTTGTTGTCGATGCCGTAGCTCTCGGCCGCCCGGGTGCCGCCGACCGCGATCGAGCGACGCGTATAGATCGCGCCGAACGAGCTGCGACGCAGGAAGTCGCGCTTGATGCGCGTGACGGTGAAGTCGGTCGACGGCGTCCCGAACCGCGTCGACTCACCGGCCCTGATGTTGAGGACCCCGACGGTGAACTTCCCGACGCGACCGCTCAACCGGCCACCGACGTCGATGGGCACCTCGTGGCCGTCGTCGAGTCCAATCCGCCGGCTGTAGAACAGATTCGGGACTTCGCTGTTGTTATTGTTGTTGTTGTTATTGTTCGCGTTCTGGTTCTGCCCGAACGTGAACATTCCCTGATTCTCGAGGAAGAAATCACGCTTCTCCGGAAAGAAGAGGTTGAACCGCGTCAGGTTCACCTGCTGGTCGTCGGCTTCCACCTGCGCGAAGTCGGTGTTGACGGTGACGTCGGCGGTGAGATTCTGCGTGACGCTGTACTTCACGTCGAAACCGGCGTCGCGCCCGAAATCGTTGTTGACCGATGGGGTTGCGGTTCGGTCGGTCGTCACGTCCGACGTTACGTACGGCTTGACGTCGAAGGTACGTGTCCCTCTCGGTACCTCGAGTCCGACCATCGTGGCGTATTCGGACACGCGCTGATGGCCGTTGTTGCTGGTGTTGGCTGGCAGCCTCGTCAGATACGACACTTCGTTCTTCCACCGATTGATCCGCCGCGCCTGGAAGCCCCACACCTGCGCCGAGCCAGGACGATAGCGCAGCGACTTGAACGGAACGGCTGCTTCCGCAGTCCAGCCGTCTGGCGTCCGCCTGACTTGCAGCCGCCAGATCGGATTCCAATCGCCGTTGAACTGGCTCTCGTTGGTCACCTGACCATCCATGCGTCCGCCAATCGGGTTGAACTGAAAACTGACGGAGTTGCGGTGGTCGAAGAACGTGTCGAAGCAGAACTGGAAGTTCTCGTTCTGAAACAGGCTGAAGCTGTCGCGCCGCATCTCGTTGACGATCATGCGGTCGGGCTGGCTTTCCGACGCGCGCAGCGACACGTAGATGTTTTCGCTGTCGAACGACAGCCACACCTCCGTCTTTTCCGTGCCTGCGGCGCCATGCACCGGCTCGACCTGGATGAAGTCGGAGATTGGCGACACACGCCGGTAGAGGTCCTCGTCCAGGTTCCCATCGACTCGCAACGGGGCACTGAGCTGGACGATGCGCACGGTCGTGCGACCCTCGTCGTCTCGGGCGACCGTTGCGGGAAGCGTCGGCGGAGCGGCGCCGGCAAAGTCGGGCGGCAGCGTCACGTCGGCGAGAGATGCCACCGTGCCGACGGCTTCAGGCGTAATCGGCTGCTGCGCATACAACGGCACGGACGCGGCTAGCGCCGCGAGGACAAGACTGGCGATTCGCATCAAGCAGGATCCGGGGATGCCGAGGACACGCCACCTTCGCGCGAGGCTTCGGTGGCCAGGAATCGGCCGAACCTCAATGGTATCAGGAGATAGGCCGTCTCCTTTGTGCGTTTTCGGTATGAAATCGCTCTCATGGCGGAATACCTGGCGCGGCCGTATCGTGTCCATTCCATGCGGTAACCGGGATACGATTTCCGGCACCCAGGTATTTATCGGAGCCACGGCATGATTACGATTCGCCGCAGCGAGGACCGGGGCCACGCCGACCGCGGCTGGCTGCAGTCCCACCACACCTTCACCTTCGGCAGCTACCACGACCCGAATCACATGGGCTTTCGGGCGCTTCGCGTCCTCAACGACGACCGGATCGCCGCCGACAAGGGTTTCGGTCCGCACGCCCATCGCGACATGGAAATCGTCACCTACGTGCTCGACGGGGCGCTTGCCCATCGTGACAGCATGAACGAGCGACACACGCTCGGACCCAACGAGATCCAGACGATGTCGGCAGGGACCGGGGTAGTGCACAGCGAGTTCAATGCGTCGGAGTCGGAGCCGGTGCATTTGATCCAGACCTGGATCGAGCCGTCGGCCGAGGACCTTCCGCCGTCGTATCAGCAGATTGCGTTTCCGCCCGAGGAGAAGCGGGGGCGGCTGCGGCTCCTTGCCGCGCCGTACGGAACAGAGGCGCCCGGCGTCACGTTCATCCATCAGGATGCGCGCATGTTCGCCACCGAGGTCGGGCCCGACGATCGCGTCGAACACCGACTCGCGTCCGGCCGGCACGCGTGGGCGCAGGTGGTCCGCGGCTCGATCGCGTTGAACGGGACGTCGCTCGTCGAAGGTGACGGCGCCGCGGTCAGCGACGAGGAGCTCATCACGCTCGCTGGCAACGGAGTGGGCGGCGAGGTCTTGCTCTTCGATCTAGCCTGACCGCCGATGTCACAGCTCGTCGTCCTCGTCACGTTCTACTCACGTTCCGGCGCCACCGAGACGCGTGCGCTGTCGCTCGCGGTCGGGGCGGTGCAGGAGCGCGCGCTCATTCGTCTGCGGCGACTGCCCGATCGCGACGCCGCGCTGGTGCTGGCACATAGCCCCGATCATGCCGGCGCGCTCGAACGCATGTGGAAGGAGTACGTCCCCCCGACGGAAACCGACGTGCGTGGTGCGGATGCGGTCGTCGTCGCACCCACATCCCGGTGCGACCCCGCCTCTGCCGAGTGGAGCAGCTACTTCGAGGTCCTTCACTCGCTGGGCGCCGCCGGTGCGCTCACCGGGAAAGTCGGTGCAGTGGTCCGCAATCGCGACGGCGCGTCCGTGCAACGGTTCGAGCAGGCGTTGCAGGCCACCGGCCTTTCGATCGTTGCCCCCGGAGCGCCGCCCGCAGATGCCGCGACACCCGAAGCCGCCACTGCCCATGGACGACGCGTGGTGACCACGGCCAGGCGCAGGAATCAGGATTGATTCCTGGCAGGGAGCATGGTGTGAGCAATCGCGTGCACGTACAGGCGCGACTCACCGTTGCCGATTACCGCCACGACAGTCGACTCGCCGCTGACGGCACCATCGACGCAGAACAGAACGACACCGGCACCATGAGCACACTGCGTCGCGACCGAGACGTTCCGTTCCCGCTCGCCGACACAACTGCTACCGATTCCGCGATCGACCGCTGGCGCGTCGTCACGCCACTCCTCCGATTCGAGAATGTCCTGGTCCGCAGCCTCCGGCGAGACGACGCCCCGGCGTTGTGCGCGCTGTGCGCGACCGAGGCCGTCGGGCGGTTCCTCTGGCCGCCGCCGTCGACAACCGAGCGGTTCACCGAGTTCATCGAGTGGACGCGCGACCAGCAAACGGGCGGATTGCAAATCTGCTTCGCACTCGTGCCGGCCGGGCAGGAGACTGCCGGCGGCCTGATTCAAGTGCGCCAGCTCGAAGCCAACTTCCAGACCGCCGAATGGGGCTTCGTCGTCGGCCAGCCGTACTGGGGAACCGGCCTGTTCATGAACGGCGCACGGGTGGCGCTGACCTATCTCTTCGAAACCGTCGGCGTCCGCCGGCTCGAGGCGCGGACGGTCGTGACCAACGGACGCGCCAACGGCGCGCTGCGAAAGCTCGGCGCCAACCGCGAGGGCGTGCTGCGTCAGGGATTCAGCTACGGCGATCGCCGCCTGGATCAGTACCTGTGGTCGATCCTCGCCAGTGAGTGGACGATGCAGCCGCTAGCGGACGGACTGCGGCTCCATTAGAAACCCACCCCTGTTCCAAGTTCCCGGTGAACGCCGGAACTCCTCACCACGGAACCGCGAACCCGGAACCACGGAACCAGAACAGGAACCAGCGCAGGAACCAGGAACTCCTGGAACCCGGAACATGGAACCGGGAACCAGGAACCGGAGTGTGGTTCAGGATGCCTTCTGTACGGGCGCCGCCGTCTCGCGGTCGCGTGTGCGAATCGCGTTCGCGGGATTGCGGTAGGCCGCGACCGGCAGATTGCAGTTGTGCTGATACAGGAACGCGTGAAAGCGTTTGTAGTCGGTGGGCGGCATGTTGAACACCTTGAGCAGGGCGCGATAGCTGCCGTGCGTATGCCGCAGACCGCGATCGATGAGCGTTGCCAGATCGGTCCGCGTGATCTCGTGCGCGCGAAATGCCTGATGGACGCTCGACCAGAACTCCTCGCCCGCCATCAGCCGCGACCAGAGCTGCTCGCAGACCGGCGACGGCGCTTCCTTGCGGCGCATCGGCGTGACCGATTCGATCGTGTCGCGCGCCGCCCGCACCGGCATCGGCGCCGCGCCGTCGGTTGTCCCGCGGACTTCGTTCGGCAGATCGGCTGGCGTGATCGGCCGGCGAAAATCGCGCAGCGCGAGACGCTCGGCGACGTTGCGCAGCTCGCGGATGTTGCCCGGCCACGGATACGTCAGGAGCAGCTGCTCGGTGTCGCGTGACAGGCTCGGCGCCGGCACGGCGTGCGCCTCGCTCGCGCGCTTCAAGTAGTACTCGAGCAGCAGCAGGCAGTCGCTTCCCCGTTCACGCAACGGCGGAATCACGATCTGAATCACGTTGAGGCGGTAGTAGAAATCCTCGCGGAACGCTCCCGCGTCGATCTGGGCGCGCAGGTTGCGATTGGTGGCGGTGATCAACCGCACGTCGGTGCGACCGGTGGGACGATCGGCGCCGACCGGCTGGATCTCGCCGGTCTCGGTGAACCGCAGGAGCGCCGCCTGCATCTGCAGGCTCATCTCGCCGAGCTCGTCGAGAAACAGCGTGCCGTGGTCCGCCTGGCGCACCAATCCAATCTTGTCGCGATAGGCGCCGGTGAAGCTCCCACGCACGTGGCCGAACAGCTCCGAGGCGAGCAGCGTCTCCGGAATGCCGCTGCAGTTCACGGCGACGAACGGACGGAGACGCCGCGCGCCGCCCAGGTGAATCAGCCTGGCGACCACTTCCTTGCCGACGCCGGTCTCGCCGAGGATCAGCACCTTGGCCTGCGTCCGCGCCGCGCTCTCGATTTCGAGCCGCAGCGTTGCCATCGCGGTGCTCTCGCCAATCAGAACCGGTTGTTCCAACGAAGCCTGTCCGTCGCGCGTCATAGGTGCTCTTTCCGCCTCCACACGGAATTTCGCAACTGAAGTCCTCACGCAGGTGGAAGACAGTTCCCGTCGAGCAAAACGGTCTCCAGCGTGTTCCCGACGTAGCGGGGCAGAAAATCCAACCTTCGCAGGGAGGAATCGGCATCACGGCGAGCCGGCATGAACACAGAAATCCTGGGCGCGCCCGGATTGACCGGCCGGCGCACGACTTTGCGCGGACGAAATGAGAACTAGGGGGAAACGGTGTCGACGTCGGTCGACGCCGGCAGCATCGACGTCGCGCGCACGACGCGATTCTTGCCGCTGCCCTTGGCGTGGAGCAGCGCGCGGTCGGCGCGATCGACGAGCTCGCGTGCCGCGATGCCAGACGAGACGGCGAGACCGATGCTGGCCGTGACGCGCAGCCGCATGAATTCCGGCGCTTGCGGTTGATAGGTATCGAGGCGTTGGAGGATGCGTTCGGCGATGCTGGCGGCGTTCTCGCCGCCGATGCCGGGCATCACAATCGCGAACTCGTCGCCGCCGTAGCGTGTGCAGACGTCGAAGACCCGGACCGAGCGGCGCACGATCTCGGAGATGTCGCGGATCACCATATCGCCAGCCACATGACCAAATTCGTCGTTGATCCGCTTGAAGTCGTCGACGTCGAGCATCAGCAGCGCCACCGACATGCCATGCCGCTGCGCCCGTTCGAGCTCCTCGCCGAGCCGCACGTGGAAGTAGCGGCGATTGAACAGCCCGCTGACCGGGTCGATCGTGGCGGCGTGCAGGAACCGCCGTGCCTCGCGACGCGCCGATTCGCGACCGAGCGCCAGCGCCGTCGGTGCCATCAGCGCGCGAATCGCCGCTGCGTCCTCGTGCGTGTACGGCTGGCCGTCGATGCGGTCCGAGAGCGACAGCACGCCCAAGGTTTCGTCGCCGGCTCGCACGGGAACCACCAGGAACGAGTCGGTCTTGTAGCGCGAACGGCGCCGGTGACCGACCGGAAAGCGCGCCGCGTCTTCGACGCGCAGCAGCGTGCCACTCGAATACACGGATCCGAGAATGCCGGCGCCCGGCGCGATCCGGAGATCCTGCACCAGCGGCGCCGGATAGCCGTGCGTGGCGACAATCATCAGGGCGCCGGTCTCGGCAGGCACGGCAAACGCGCCCACGCGGCTGGGCACCGTCCGGCTCGCCTGACGGAGGGCCGCCGCGCAGACGGCGTCCACACCCGTCACCCGCATCAGGATGCGGGTCAGCCGGTGTGCCGCGACCCCTTCGCGGGCGCGAGCCGAATTGGAGCGAGGGAGCGCCACCTCGCGGAAACTCGAGTCCTGTCCGATAAGTCCCATGGGGGGAAGACAATCCTCAGGCAAACGACGACCGCTTGCCCTATTTGCCGTTACTTAAGGACGAGCTTTGACCCGCGTCCGCAACAAACATGCCTCGAGTGCCATAGTGGCAGCCGGGTTGCTCGATTTATTGTCGTTATTGTCGGCCGCATTGGACAATAGAACTTCCGATTCCCCAAGGCCAACTTTCATGACGCGCGTCCGCACGCGCCGGGGCGGTCTTCAGATGATTCGATTCCGCACGATTTTCGCGGCCGTCGCCGCACTTGCCACCCTGGGGATTGCCTCCGGGCCGCACGCCTTCGCGCAGACGCCCGACAACGTGGCGGTGGTCATCAACGACAACAGCGCCGCGTCGCAGGTGGTCGGCGAACATTACGTCCGCAAACGCGCGATCCCGGCGGGCAACGTCATTCGGATCCATGCGCCGTCCGACGAGACGATCAGCCGCGAAGTCTACGCGGGCACGATCGAGGGCCCGATCATCGCCGCGCTCGCGCGCGGCGGGCTCCAGGATCGCATCCTCTACATCGTCCTCACCAAGGGCGTCCCGCTGCGGATCGCCGGCAGCGTCGGCCAGGAAGGCACGATGGCCAGCGTTGATTCGGAGCTCACGCTCCTGTACCGGCGGATGTTCGGGCTGACGTTGCCCGTGTCCGGCCCGCTCCCGAATCCGTACTTCCTTGGCGCCGGAGCCGTGAAGGAGGCCCGCCGCTTCTCGCATCGCGACTACGACATCTACCTGGTCACGCGCCTCGACGCATTCACGGTCGAAGAAGCGACGATGTTGATCGATACCGCGGCGTCAGCGGTGTCGGAAGGCCAGATCGTCCTGGATCAGCGGGGCGCCCTCACTGCGCGAACAGGAGAGGAGTGGCTCGAGCGGACGGCGCAGGCGATTCGATCGAGCGACGGTGAGCAACGGGTCGTCCTGGAGACGACACCCAAGCCTGCCGCTGTCACCGGACCGGTGCTCGGATATTTCGCCTGGGGGTCAACCGACCCGCAGTTGCGAAAGCGCACCGTCGGCATGCACTTCGTACCGGGCGCGATCGCCGGCACGTTCGCCGGTGCGGACGCTCGCACGTTCCAGCCGCCGCCGCAGGCCT
>Ga0081539_10002676_pt1 | contig 24240 bp, 25 predicted proteins | sample TabmetS4T2R2_FD_71023 | JGI IMG/M metagenome (GOLD analysis project Ga0081539, IMG submission 71023) | Tabebuia heterophylla rhizosphere microbial communities from the University of Puerto Rico - S4T2R2 | ecosystem: Host-associated > Plants > Roots > Rhizosphere ...
CATGTTCATTGGCGGCGGGATTGATACCATCTGGAAAAGCAAACGAGATGAAGCTGTCTTTTACGAAGGCTATGGAAACGCGGATATTGATTTTCGTGTAATGGCGTATTATCGCTATGAACGAGTGATTGAAGATTTAGCTGCATATGGTGAGCAATTGTTATTAAGTGATGAAGGCGGCGCAGACCGACCAGAGGCTTATGAGCGATTTACGGGTAATTTTGACCCGGGTCAAACGATTGAGATTGCAGAGACTACAGATAGGTTACTGACGAATCAAAGGAATGTATTGTGAGTTATACCCAGCGGGCATTATATATCGCACGGGGTTTCAGGAATGAGGGAGTGCTATAATTCGTGCTGGAGTAAATTCTATGGAAACCATACGAGTCAACGTATCGTTTGACCAAATCAAACAAGCCTTGCGGCAACTGCCTCCACAAGAAAAGATGGCGCTGTGGCGTCTGCTGGATGCCGATTTGGATCGTGCGGCGATTGCGCGGAAATTTTCTTCCACCGTGAATGCTATCCGAAAAACGTATTCTCGCGTGAGCGAAGAACAGGTCATGTCGGATGCAGTAAAAGCGACGCGCGAGGTCCGCAAGGCGCGACATGGTAAAAGTCGTTCTTGATACGAATGTACTGGTCAGCGGAGTCATTGCTGCGGGTCATTCTGCTCGAATATTGGACGCGGCGCGTAAGGAAGAAATAAAGCTCATTACTTCTGCGCACATGCTGGAGGAATTCGGCGATGTCGTTTCACGCCGTCGTATTGTCCGAAAATATCCCGCTGTTACGGAAAATGCCGAAATTTTGCTCGATTTTATTCGAGCCTTCGCCGAGTTTGTTTCAGGGACACCAGAAGAAAACCAGATAAGCCCAGACCGTGATGACGATTTCGTCCTTGCATGCGCCGTTGATGGAAAAGCGGATTATATCGTTTCAGGCGATCCACATCTGCTTGACTTGAAATCGTTCAAGAAAATTCCGATCCTTTCGCCGCGAGAGTTTGCCAAAGAAGTTTTGAAATAACCATGCCGAACCGAAGATGCTCCCCTCCTTGCACCGAAAGAACGTGACCTGATGTTCATCAGCGGTGGGATTGATACCATCTGGAAGACTAAACGGGATGAAGCCTTGTTTTACGAAGGCTATGGAGAAACAACTATTGATTTTGCTGTGCTGGCATATTATCGCTATGAACGAGTGATTGAAGATTTAGCCGCGTATGGTGAGCAACTCTTATTGACTGACGAAGGCGGCGCAGACCGACTAGAAGCCTATGAACGGTTCACAGGCAATTTTGAGCCTGGTCAAACGATTGAGATTGCTAAGAAGACACTCCTACATTAATCATTGTGCCAGTGACTAAATTAAGATGTGGTAACATGCTTTCAGATTTATTCTATTTCGATAAAACATGAAACAATCTATGCTTACCTCTATCAAATATTTCTTATCCTTCCTTAAAAGCGAATGGAGTTTTTACGACTATCCCATTCACGTCAAAAAGCAAAATAGTAAAACCCCAGAGTTGGGGAGATTCAGATCTATAAAGTGGGTTGCGAAGATTTCGAACTGGCCTCAACTATTCGGTGGAGGAGAAACCAAAGAAGAAGCCCTCAACATGCTTAAGGGGCGGTTTGAAGAATATAGACAAAAAAACAAGGTGCTTCCAAGACCAGGTGTTAAAGTACCAATAGTTTTCGCATCGGCAACAGCAATCAGCAAGCACAAACTTATAGCTCGCCACTTTTTCAAATATGTATTGAACAGAGATTTTGATAAGGGTTTTATTTCTGACAAATCCAGCATCTGGGATTTCCCAGAAGTCAATGAACAAACTTATAAACGTATTCAGCAAGTTTATGGTATTGATGTTTCAGATATTACAAGCGGGAATTTTGTTGAAATATTTGAACGACTTGGCAAAATACCCGAGAGTTAGAAATCCTGGGCTTCAGGTCACTGATTTCAGCTCTTTTCTAAAACTCCCTTGCCACCTCAACAGGACTTTCACTCTCCCCAAATCATCTTCACACACGCTGACTGAACACAGCTCCTCAGTCAGCGTGTGTGATCATTTTCCATTTGACTACGGCAAAATATTCCCAGCCGCCAAATAAATTTGATACCATTCCTCACGAGTCAGCGTAATACCAGAAGCCTGACAAGAATCCCTGACTCGCTGCGGGTTCGTCGTGCCAAGGATCGGCTGCATGTGGGCGGGATGACGCAGCAGCCAGGCAATCGCAATAGCTGTGTTGGTCACACCCTTGTCCGCGGCGATAGCATCAATCTTCTTATTCAGTTCGGGGAATTTGGGGTTATCCAAAAAGACACCTTCAAAGAAACCATATTGAAAGGGTGACCAAGGTTGAATGATGATTTCCTTCAATCGGCAATAATCCAGAATGCCGCCATCCCGGTTAATGGAGCGGTCAATTTGCATGTTCACGTTGATCCCCGCATCGATCATACCGGTATTGGTGATGCTGAGTTGAAGCTGGTTGAAGTGGATTTTCTGCTTCACGAATTTGGTCAGCAATTCGATCTGCATCGGGTTCTGATTGCTGACCCCAAAATACTTCACCTTGCCGCTCGTTTCCAGAATCGTGAACGCCTCGGCGACCTCTTCCGGCTCCACTAACGCATCTGGGCGATGGAGCAGGAGCACGTCAACATACTCGGTTCGTAACCGCTTCAAACTGCCATCCACGGCATTCAAAATATGTTCTTTGGAAAAGTCGAAACTGCCCTGTCGAATGCCGCATTTGGTTTGCAGGATCATCTTCTCCCGTAAGCCAGGGTTCATACCCAGCGCTTCGGAAAATTTCTCCTCACATTTCCCACCGCCGTACACATCGGCATGGTCAAAGAAGTTAATACCTTCATCCAGGGCGGTGTGGATCAACGTGGATATTTCCTGATTCGTCATATCGGAAATCCGCATGCAACCTAACGAGATCTCCGACGCGTTCATATCTGTGTCCGGGATTTTGATGTATTTCATTGAAACACCTCTGTTTGGGATGGAATAATTCGTTCGCAATTTGCGCTGGACGATGTTATACCATAGCAGTCATTCACTTGAGACGGTCAATGCGCTTCGAAACTCAGACGCAAACTGTTTCGCGGTTTCGACTGGTGTTTTACTTTCCCCAATTGTTCTTACACAAGCCGTCCCAACAATAACACCATTCTGCCATCTTCGCTGGGCTACACCTGCCCTGGCGGGCGGTGCCAGGGAAGCCGCTTGCTCAATACATGAAAGCCCAGCCGGCTTCCACGAACTGAGGCAGGACTTTAGTCCGCCGAATCATTGCAAAGCACTTCTAAAACTCTTCGCAAACTCCCTCGCCGTCTCAACTGGCCTTTCACTCCCTCCAATCGCCTTCACACACGCCGAACCGACAATGACCCCATCCGCCAGCGCACCGACTTGCTTGGCTTGTTCGGGCGTACTGATGCCAAATCCCACACAGACAGGCACGGACGTGTGCCTCCTCACTTGATCGATCAAATCACCCAATCCATCTGAAATAGATTTACGTTCCCCTGTCACACCTGTCACGGAAACGAGATAGATAAATCCCTTCGCGTTGCGGGCGATCATTTCCATCCGTTCGGGAGGTGTCGTCGGTGCGAGCATTTGAATCAACGGTAGGGGCGGACGGCCGTCCGCCCCTACAATAGACATCAATTCCTCCGATTCCTCCACCGGCAAATCGGGGACGATGAATCCATCCGCGCCGGCATCCACCGCGTCGAGAACAAATTTCTCCAATCCATATGCCAACATGGGGTTGTAATATCCCATGAGCACTAACGGGATAGCTACACCACGCGCTCGTAATTCCTTTAAAGCTTCAATAGACTTTTTGACAGTGATGCCATTTTCCAGTGCAATCTGTGTCGCATGTTGAATCACGGGTCCATCTGCGAGCGGATCTGAAAAGGACAGGCCCACTTCGATCAAGTCTGCGCCATTCTTCGCAAGCGCTTCGATTACATCAATGGACGTATCCAGGTCAGGGTAGCCCAAAGGAAAATAGGGCATGAAGATGGGTTTGTTTTTGAAAGCATTTTCGATTCGGTTCATAATAATTCCTATTTCATTCACACGCTGGTGGTCGAGTAGCCCTGAGCGATTTTTGCGAATGGCATATCGAGACCACCATGTAAGCAAAGTAATTTCTGTTACTGGTGGTTTCGATACGGGCGAGAAAAACACTCGCCCTACTCAACCACCGATATTGCCCATTTCTCTAATAACAGTGTTCAAATCCTTATCCCCTCTCCCAGACAAATTCACCAAAATCACCTGATCTTTCTTCATCGTCGGCGCGCGCTTGATGACCTCCGCCACTGCATGAGACGACTCTAGCGCAGGGATAATCCCTTCAGTGTGGCACAGCGTTTGAAACGCGTTCAACGCTTCTTCATCCGTTGCAGAGGTATAAAACGCCCGTTCGTTATCGCGCATCAGCGCGTGCTCAGGACCGACTGCCGCGTAATCCAAGCCCGCAGATACGGAATGCGTCTCTGCAATCTGGCCATCTTCATCCTGCAACACATACGTTCTCGTTCCATGGATTACTCCAACTCGTCCCTTCGACGGGTCGCCAAAGCGCGCGGCGTGTTTGCCCGTTTCAATTCCACTTCCACCGGCTTCGACTCCAATCAGTTCCACTTGTTCATCATTCACGAATCCGCTAAAGACTCCAATTGCATTAGATCCCCCTCCAACACATGCGATCACTGTATCAGGCAATCGTCCCACTTCCATCAGTATCTGTTCGCGCGCTTCACGCCCAATCACCGACTGGAACTCGCGCACCATCGTCGGGTACGGATGCGGTCCCAGCGCCGAGCCGAGCAGATAATGCGTATTACGCACATTCGTCACCCAATCGCGTATCGCTTCGTTGATCGCATCTTTCAATGTCTGTGTGCCCGATGTCACTGGTCGCACTTCCGCGCCAAGTAGCTTCATGCGGAACACGTTCGGCTCCTGCCGTGCGATGTCCACCACGCCCATATACACCACGCATTTGAGGCCAAGCAACGCCCCAGCAGTTGCGGATGCGACACCATGCTGTCCCGCGCCCGTCTCGGCCACGATGCGTCCCTTCCCCATTCGCTTGACTAGCAACGCCTGTCCCAACGCGTTGTTGATCTTGTGTGCGCCTGTATGTGCCAAATCTTCGCGCTTCAAATAGATTTGTGCGCCGCCCAATTTTTCCGAGAGTCGTTTTGCATACGTCAACGGGGTAGGGCGTCCTACAAACGACGCCATTAATTTGTTAAACTCCGCTTGAAACGCAGCGTCTACCCTCGCCGATACGAACGCCTCTTCCAACTCGATCAGGGCAGACATCAACGTCTCTGGTACGAATTGTCCTCCATATGGACCAAACTTGTGAGGTAATAAAGTCATATTATGTCATTGCGAGTGGCGCTGTAAGCGCCACGAAGCAACCTCATCTTTCTTCTGGATAATTCAAACTTTTATTTATGCTGATTCTGGAATATCGAGTATTGCTTTGACGAACGCCTTCATCTTTTCCGCATCTTTCTGACCTGGAACTGATTCCACCCCCGAAGCCACATCCACGCCCCAGGGCTTGACTCTGCTAACTGCCTCCACGACATTCTGGGGAGTCAAGCCGCCCGCCAGTAACAACGGATATTTCTTCGCTAACTCTGCCGCGCCATTCCAATCGGCAGTGACTCCCGTCCCGCCATAAGCGCCTTTTACAGAGGCATCGACTAACAACGAGGGAGCATCATGCCTTGCAAAGCCATCCAGTATTAAAGGAACTCCTCGAAATGCTTTGAACGCTTTGCCATTTAGAGATTGCATGATCTCTGGTGTTTCATCTCCATTTAACTGGGCAAGACTCAAATTGCAAGTCTCCATAGTCGCGTAAATCTCTGTCACTGACGCATTGACGAACACACCAACTAAAGTGATGTGTGTATACCTCCGCATTACAGATGTGATATTGCGACACATACCAACGTCAATGTAACGTGGGCTTTTCGGGTAGAAATTGAATCCGATGAGGTCAGCGCCTGCATCCATAGCAGCGAGGGCGTCGTTAACAGTTTTGATTCCGCAAATCTTTATCTTTGTCACGATTTCTCCCTCACCCTAACCCTCTCCCGCTGGGAGAGGGGACTCGTGCCACTTAATTCGCGTACCTTTGCACCAATATCGTCTGAAGTCACTAAAGCTTCCCCAACAAGAATTGCATCCACATTTGCACCGGCCAGCTGTTCAACATCGTTTGCTGTGAAAATTCCTGATTCGGCGACAACAGTGATTTCAGAAGGTATCATAGGGCGTAAACGTTCTGTTGTTTCGAGAGAAACTTCAAATGTGGCAAGATTGCGGTTGTTGATTCCAATCAATTTCACATCTTTCAATTTCAAGGCTCGTTCGGTCTCGGCTTCATTGTGGACTTCGACCAGTGGAGTTAGTCCAAGTTCTAGAGCAAGAGCGTGCAAATCAGCAAAATGTTCGTCATCAGCTAACGCGGCGGCAATGAGAAGGACAGCATCAGCGCCATTAACTCGCGATTCGTAAAGTTGGACTTCATCGATGATGAAATCTTTTCTCAGCAAAGGTAACTCCGATTTGCGTTCAAATCGTAACTCGCGAAGTGTTTCCAGTTTGCCCGTGAAGAACTTTTCATCAGTGAGCACAGAGATAGCGGATGCACCATTTTTGGTATAAATGTCAGCTACTTGAAAGAGATCAAGGTGCGGGGCGAGAATCCCTTTGGAGGGAGAGGCACGCTTGAGTTCGGCGATCAGGCTCGGGCTGAACCTCACCCCCGACCCCTCTCCTACAAGGAGAGGGGAGATGCGACGCTTGATTGTGGAAAGAAAATTTCTAGGCGCAGGAGCAGACTCTGCGGCACCTCGTAATGCTTGAGTGTCGAGCGCTGTAATTTCCGTTTTCTTGTGTTCGATGATTTGGGCGAGGATACTCATTGGATAGTCTGGAAACTCTGTGAAAATTCAACCAGGGCATTCATTTTAGCAAGGGCGTTGCCACTATTGAGGGAGGATATCGTTTCATCGAGCGCAGACTTAAAATCGCCAGTTTCTGCAGCGAGGGCAGCAGCAGCATTGAGAAGAACTGCGTCGCGGCGCGCACCGTTGAGTTTATTGCTGAGCAGGTCACGCATCATCACAGCGGATTCATCAGGCGTACCACCGCGTAAATCCTGAACGGTTGATGGCGCGAGGCCCAGGTCGATAGGATTGAGGTCATAAGTCTCGACTGCACCATTCTTGAGATGACTGACACGGTTGGCGCCCGTGGTGTTGAGCTCGTCAAGTCCGTTCGCGCCGTGAATGACAAGCGCGGCTTTGGAACCAAGTTCATTGAGGACTTGCGCGAGAGGTTCGGTGAGGCTGGGAGAAAAGACACCTGTGAGTTGGATATTCGCGCCCGCAGGATTGGTAAGTGGACCGAGGATATTGAATATAGTACGCTGACCGATCTCCTTGCGCGGCCCGATGGCATGTTTCATTGCAGGATGAAACTTGGGAGCGAACATAAAGCCAATTCCGACTTGTTCAATCGCTTGGGCGACCTGTTCAGCGGTTAATTCAAGGTTGACACCGAGAGCAGAGAGGACATCCGCGCTGCCGCATTGTGAGGAGGCGGCGCGGTTGCCATGCTTGGCGACTTTGCGACCTGTGCCAGCGAGGACAAATGCCGCGGCAGTGGAGATATTAAAAGTATGCGCGCCATCGCCGCCCGTGCCGACAATGTCATACACAGGTTCGTTTGTATCGAGTTTGACTTTTACCGCAACATTACGCATGGCTCGGACAGAACCTGTGATTTCTGGAATCGTCTCACCTTTCATACGAAGCGCCACAAGATACGCGCCAATTTGCGCTGGCGTGGCTTGACCTGTCATGATGATGTTCATCGCTTCTTCTGCTTCAGCATCCGTGAGGTCAGTGCGGTTAATCGCTTTGGCAATAAATGGTTTGAGCATAGCTTGTTCTCCTTTCGCGGGAGCAGGATTCAGATCTAAAAAGTTTTTGAGGATTTGTTTTCCGTGTTCGGTGAGGATGGACTCGGGATGGAATTGCACGCCGTATGTTTGGTGCTCGCGATGTTTCAATCCCATGATCTCTTCTTCAGGCGTGATGGCAGTCACCTCAAGCTCGGCGGGGATGGGATCGTAGACTACGAGCGAATGATAGCGCATCGCTTCAAATGGCGAAGGCACACCCTTGAAAATTCCCTGCCCATTGTGGGTCACCTTGGAGGTCTTGCCGTGCATCAAACGTTGCGCACGGTCCACTTTGCCGCCGAAGACAGCGCCTAAGCTTTGATGACCAAGGCAGACACCGAGTACGGGAATCTTGCCGTCGAAGTATTTGATCGCCTCAGCGGAGATGCCATCATCTTTGATTGGTTCACCCGGTCCTGGCGAGATGACGAGGTGACTCGGGTTAAGGGCAATCAATTGATTCATGGTGACTTGGTCGTTGCGAAAGACTTTGATGTCCGCGCCCAGTTCGCCGAAGTATTGGACGAGGTTGTAGGTGAAGGAGTCGTAGTTGTCAATTAGAACAAGCATAGTAGTTATCCTTACTCTGTTGGTCGAGACGCAAGCAGTCGAGACCAACAATGGGCAAAAGTATTTGTGTTACAAGGATTGCTTTGCTAACTAGTGGTCTCGATACGGACAGGAAAAGCACCTGCCCTACTCGACCACCGCGCTAATCATATTCTCCAAAGATATCCACTTGATCAGCAAACAAATCGAGTGAGTATGCCAAGCCTGTCTTCTCACGGACCAGTTCCATCGTCGCTTTGGCTTCGGCTTGCATACGGCGGATTCCGTTCGCGAGCACGTCACTTGGAATCGTTGGATGGGCAAGATAATAGGAACGTTTTTCGCGGAATGGTTCGAGGAAATTATTGATAGCAACCACGAGTTTCTGCTTGACTTCCACATCACCAACTTTGCCGACGCGATAACGTTCTTTGAGATCATCTACTTCGGCTTTGGAGGGATTGAACGCGTCGTGATAGATAAAGACCGGATTACCTTCGACTGTCCCTGGGTCGGTGGCGCGCAGACGTTTGGGGTCGGTATACATGTTCATCACTTTTTGTTGGACAGTCTCCGCATCGTCAGAGAGGTAAATAGCATTGCCGAGTGATTTGCTCATCTTGCCTTGTCCATCTGTGCCGACCAACAATGGAACATCACCGATGATCGAGTCAGGTTCAGGGAAGACTTCACCATACAGGTTGTTGAAGCGACGTGCCAATTCACGCGCAAGTTCAACATGAGATTGGTTGTCGCGTCCCACAGGGACAACTTGTGCGCGCGGGAGCAGAATATCCACAGCTTGAAGGACAGGATAACCAAGCAGTCCAAACGGCATCGAGTCGATATTCGCGTCGCGCGCCATGTCTTTGAGCGTGGGCATGCGTTCCAATCGCGGCACGCTGACAAGCATTTCAAAGAGCAGATTTAGCTGATAGGTTTCTGGAATTGCCGATTGCACAAAGATGGTGCTGATATCTGGATCAATGCCGACCGCAAGATAGTCCAACACGGTTTCACGGATGAATGTTGGAATCTCTTTGATATATTCTGGCTCGGGTTTGGTTGTCAGTGTGTGCAAATCCGCGACAATGAAGAAGGATTCGTATTGGTGCTGCAGTCGCACGCGATTGGCAAGCGAGCCAACATAGTGACCCAGATGCAGTCTTCCTGTTGGACGGTCACCGGTGAGGAGGCGAGGTTTGTTTGTCATAAGTTAATTCCTTTCATTCATACTCCGTTGGTCGAGCGCAAGCAGTCGAGACCAACAAGTAACAAAATTATTTTTCTTACGAGATTTATTTTGCTTATTGGTGGTCTCGATATGCCCTCACCTGCACTTGCGCCAGGTGCAAGTGTCGCAACCAACGCTCAGGGCTACTCGACCACCGAGGTTTATTGATTCGTTTCTGCGATCTCAATTGCTTTCAACATAGCAGAAGCCTTATTTACAGTCTCTTGATATTCCGTGTTTGGATTCGAATCCGCGACGATGCCTGCACCTGCCTGCACACTGAACGTGTTACCGCGCGCGATCATCGTGCGAAGAGCAAGACAGGTATCCATGTTGCCATCAAAACCAAAATAGCCAACGGCACCTGCATACGCGCCGCGCGCATCAGGTTCGAGTTCGGCGATGATCTCCAAGGCACGAACCTTTGGCGCGCCGCTGACAGTCCCTGCTGGGAATGCCGCGCGCACCAAATCGAAGGCGGTGAGGTCAGGTCGCAGCTTGCCCTCGACATGCGAGACAATGTGCATGACATGTGAATATTTTTCGATCGTGAAGAAGTCTGAGACCTTTACTGTACCATATTCGCACACGCGGCCGAGATCATTGCGACCCAGGTCTACCAGCATCACGTGCTCAGCCCGTTCCTTGGGATCAGCCAGCAGTTCCTGTGCAAGGGCGGCATCGGCCTCCGCGTCGGTTCCTCGTGGGCGCGTCCCGGCGATCGGTCGGAGCGAGGCGGTTCGTCCCTCCAAACGAACGAACATCTCAGGCGACGATCCAACAATAAAAAGCGGTTCCTCATCTACGAGTCCGAAATCAAAAAAGAACATATACGGCGACGGATTGAGGCGTCGCACCGCCCGATAAACATCGAACGGCTCGACGTTCGTTTCGCGCGTGAAGCGTTGCGAAAGCACCACTTGAAAAATATCACCTGCCGCAATCAGTTCCTTGGCATCGCGCACCATGTCTTCGAAACGCCCCTGCGTCATGTTGGAACGTGTTTTCGAGGAATGCACATCGCGATGTATCGTTGACGGAAGCGGCCGATGGATACATGACTCGATCTCATCCAATTTGTGATTTGCAGACTCGACATCGCCATCAAGTACATTAGCAATGAGGGATAAACTCCGCCGCGCATGATCGAACGCGACGACAGTATCCGCGAGCAAATAAATTCCGTCAGGGACTTTCGCGCTGAGCGGAGCCGCAGGCGAAGACGAAGCGCGTTGCATGCCTGACTTTAGGGTTGGCTCAAAGAAGCGCACTGATTCGTACCCGAGATAACCGACCAGCCCACCGATGAAGCGCGGTGCTCCGGCTTGCGGAGTAAACTTGTATTTGCTCATTTCCTCTTGCAAAAAATACGTTGGGTCAGCATGTTCATCGAATGTGACGACACGTGTCGAATCAGATTCGATAATTTCGATTTCATTTCCACGAATGATGTATTGTGCCTTGGGCTTGATTCCAATAAACGAATAGCGCGCGATCCGCTCCCCACCTTCGACGGATTCGAGCAGGAACGACGCCCTTTCCCCGCGCAATTTCATATAGACGCTGATAGGAGTTTCAAGATCTGCGGAAATTTCGCGGATGATGGTTTGAGTTTGAGTCGTAGGTGTTGCTTCTAATAACATATTTTCTCCTTGTTACAGACCCTAAAGGTTTTTCTTGCTGAACTAGAATATTGATGGTAGGGTTCCGCCAAATAATGACACGATAATTAGTGGAGGAAACCTTTAGGGTCTCAATGTTGATTAAATTAAAATCCCCTCCTGTCCATTGGGACGAGAGGGGAATCTCGTGGTGCCACCCAAGTTAACGCCATCTAAACAAAAATCCCTGTCGTGATGCAACAGGGAGGAAGCCAGCGTCACTCTTGTAGTCAGCTAGTGGGCTAGTTGGTTCGTCTTCTAGTCACTAAGTAACTCTGCGGGGTAACGGGTGCAGTTCCCGTCTCTGGTACTCGCTCTGACCAGCCGACTATTTGACTAGCGACTAGCAGACTTTCACTTCAAACTCGGAGGTCCATTCAGTTTCTGCGCTTTTGCCTTATTCACACCACTGCTATAAGACTCTCTGAAAATCGCTTTGAAACATACTCGTCCTCGTCAGCGTTTTTAATATTTGATTGGCGGGATTGTATGACGGAGGAGGGAATGTGTCAAGAGGTTGCATGAGATTAGGGAAATTCCTTATTGTTCTTGTAGAGGTTTCCCGATACTATATTTTTAATAATTGATACAAGAATGTTCTTTGTAGGACAAATTCTGGAGTAAATTGCTCAATCAAAGAAGAAATCCAATGTTACTCAACGGTTCTACAGGGCTTAATTCAGCTTGGCGCATATACAGGCTGGCTGCCATCATTGGGTTGGCGTTCAGTTTGTTAGGTTACGTTACCCCTGCCAGGGCTGAGACTAATTTTATTCAGTCGCAGCTATGTGGCAATGGCTCTCCTCCCGATTATGGTTTCTCGTATAGTTTGCTGCAGCCACATTGGACAGTAGGCTGGGAAGATTACGCCACGGAACAGACGGTTAACAGGGTGGATAGGGTCCTTGATCGGATCGATGAAGACGCGATTGCGCAGACGATGATTCTCATCCTGCCGCAAGACCAGGTGGGTATTCGCACCAACTGCGCGGTACACTTCCTGCGTTATATGGAACTTGGCTTGCCAACAGGCAACCGCAAAGACAATGGTTTTGTTTTTTTGATCGTTGTCGAACCCGATAGTATCGATGTACACTACGCGGTCGGGCTGGGCTTGCCGGCACTTACTGCTCCTGAATTGACGAACATCAACCGCGCGGTTGAGGATACTTATCAATCCACCCATAGTATGGATCAAGCCTTGTTAACTTTGGCAACTGAGTTCAGCAAGGTTGCGCGCGAAAACTATGAGCCTGAGCCTTCTGCCGCGTCGACGCCAGAGGTTATCGATCAACCTACTGGACCTGCAGCTGCTGTGGCACTCTGCGGTCAATTATGTTTGGGCATTCTCCTGTTTTTGTTTCTCATGTGGATGTTCATCCAAATGGGAGGAGGTGGGAGAAGATATTATTCTCCTCATGCAGATCCATGGCAGAGCAATCCCTGGGGAGGCAATCCTTGGGGAGGAAGTCCCTGGCGAGGTGGGGTCGGAGGATTTCCATCCCGCGGTTTCCCCTCAAGCGGAGGTAGAGGCTTTCCAAGTCCACGTATGCGAGGTGGAAGCGGTAGTGGTCGCTCAGGACGCACCAATTAATAAATAAGGAGCTAAAAGATGAAACATTACACAAAACATGCTATTTCTATTTTTGCCGCGCTCGTTATTGTCGTCCAGTTAACCAGTTGTAATCTGCTCAGGTCTGGCGCGGACGAATATAACGACCTGATTGCGCTGGTGCAGGGTGTGCAATCCTCTGCCTCTAATTTTCAATTAGTGACGGATACACAATACGCGAAGATTCAAGCCAAAACGCAAATTACCAAAGATTATTATGATGCGGTCAGTAACAGCGGTGAAGTATGGACTGGTAACTTTCGCTCAGAGCAGGAAGCACTGAACGAACTGCTGAGGAACTACAGGGACGAAAACGGCCAGCCGCTGGACCCCACCCAGCTTAATCTGAACGATCTGCAAAATAAGGGCGCGTTACCCGATGGATTGGGACAGGGTTTTACACTCTTTGTCAACGCCGTTGTGCAGGCACCTCCACCGGTGCCAGCTCCAGAAGTTACTCTGGCGCTTGGTGATACCATCGATGAGGGAATGAATACCATTCAACTGGCTGGCACAGATTGGAATGATGCCGTCCAGGCGTACAACACCCGCCGGGCACAAATCCCGGGTGAAGTGGTGGCACGTGTATCGGAGTATTTCGGTTTTGACCTGCCAGTCGCCTTTCCCTATTATCAAGGCGCGAATCCTGGCGCGCCTGTCCAGAATCCATTGGGAACGCCATCAACACCTACACCGTAATATTTGCGCTGCAATAATTCCAATAGTCAGGCGTTCACCGAGCCATGTCAGATCCAGGAATGACGTTAGCTTTATAATCAGACCTGACTACAAATTGGACTAATCTTCATGAAAATCCACTTCCGCCTCCTTCTAACTCTATTTTTTCTTCCAATGCTTACCCTAAACGCCTGCGCAGCCAAACCGACAGCTTTGAGCCCAGGTATCGTCCCAAACTCGCTGCTCACAATCGAAGCCGCGGCCGAAGATATTATCGATTTTGCCCCGAGTGGTAATTGGGATAAAATCAGCAAGGACATCACAGATATTGAGAATGCATGGAAATCTTACCAACCACAAGCTGAGGAGAATGGTGTCTCACAAGAAATTCAAGATAGAATGACATCAGCCATAGAAAGGTTGCAGACGGCATCGGAGGCAAAAGATTCCGCGGCAACGATGCAAGGCTCAAACGATGTCAGTGCAGCAGTGGTTGAATTGTTTGAGCTTTACACTCCGAAAGTCCCCGCGGATATCGGTCGTCTGGATGTGCTCGAACGGCAGATCATTCTCGATGTGGCCGCACATGACTATGAAGCCGCTATGACGAATCTTGAACAGACAAAGTCAGTTTGGGAAGAGGTCAAGCCTTCCGTGCTGGAACACGATGGCAAGGATGTTGCGGCAGATTTCGAAGCCAGCCTGGCCGCGCAAGAATTAGAGTTGAATGCAAAAGATGATGTCGCTTTGACAAGTGATGCGAGAGATGCGCTTGAGATTGTCGATGCATTAGAAAGTCTGTATTAAAGGACGAAGTGGACGAGTCGAATGACAGGCCGACTTTATTTTTATTTTTGTCTATTAACTAATCGAAACTATCCCTGTAATCTTCGTCATCCAAAACGCTGCCATAGGGATAGACAGGGCGGTCCTTTCTTCCACTATGAAAAATTCCAGAGAAGAGCGGATGAATGCATAATTCATCGTCCTGGCTTAAGACCAGTTCATGCGCGACCGTATATTCAAAAAAGCCTTTAATATACAGGTCCGATTCCTTCCCTGGAATAACCCTCCCCAGCGCCCCAATCTCCAATAACATGCGCTGAAAGTCGAAAAGGCTGTCACTGCCAAAGACAGCTTTTCCATGACGTGTAAACACTTTGTGCAGATCAGCCTGTGTAAACTTATGACCCAGTTCAGGCAAACAGCGCCTGCATGTTTCTTCAGCATTTGGATAGATCAGTTTGAATGCCACAAAAATCTCGCCAATCATAAACTCTTCCATCTGCCGGATGCCATTGACTATTCTCTCCTGGCTGACCGGGAATGGCTGTCTACGCTGGGTATTATTGGAACCCTTGAAAATTGAATTTAGCAGCATCAAGAAATGGCGTGGTAAAAGCTGCGTGTGCCTGAGGAGGTACGAAATTGTTTCTTCCTGAAATCCTGTCTGGTTAGTTATCTTTTCGGGAAGCACCGCTTGAAAAAGCTTCAAAGCGTCATTACGCCTGGTTGGGTCAAGGGGAAGGATTCCCTTCAAAAAATCCGGATAATACAAAGCGAGGTAAAGCATCAGCCGTTGGGCCGCGATCAGGATCAATTCCCCTGCCGTCCACTGAAGCTTGAGGGCGCGGCGAAAGTCCTTGTTTGGGTTGGAGGATATTTTGATGAATCTGTGATACACCTCAGAGGGAAGACAGAACCGAATATCGACCACATCCCTGGGCTTGTTCATCGCTCCGACTACTTTCAGAAGGCCCTGGAGAGAGCGGGCCACGGAATCGATTTCCAGTTGGAAGTCATCCAGCGAATCCATCAGAATGACAAAGGTTTTCTTTGAGGATTCGAGATTCTTTACAACCGCTGTTTTGGCATGGTCAATCGTAATCCTGTTGTACCCCCTCAGGATATCGGAAGCCTCTCTCGGATTTTTGCTTATGATATCCTCAAGCATGACTGCGACATTCCAGAGGACATCTTCCACATCATCATTTTCGAGGACTCTCATCTTATCCAGATAGGCATTGATCAGATTGAGGTCATCAGGAGATATTACCCGAGATTTTCGTATCTCTGAAAATACGGCGATCCACAATATGGTGTCCCAAAGCTCAGAGACCATTTCCGGAAAGACGACCTCTTTCGTCATCTTTTGAATAACCCTGGCGATATATCCCAGCACCCGCGCCGTCCGAATCTCAACATAAAAATCATATTGCGCATCGAAGAAAACACTTCGTAAATAATATGTCTTTCCCGACCCTCGTCGTCCAATAATGATGGACGGCCGGTTGCGCAGATTCTTATAAATCCAGTTGTGCTGTTCGAATAATAGCTTCAATGCCTGAATATCATTTGCATCGATATCCCCCGAATCAATAGGGCCAAATGGCTCGTCTCTGGTGATGTAAGGGCTGATTGTATTTAACACTGGGCTATCCACCTTTGCTGTGATTCATGAGAAAAATTATACAACAAAAAAAGGAAAAGACCTGACAGGTCTTCTCCTACTAGCAGCCCACAAACACGGTTGCATTGACAGAGATCATCTGGAGCAGGCTTTCGCGGAGACCTGTCAGGTCTACTGATCTATTTATATCTCGGATACGACCCCAACACGCGCAACATCAACGCGTATTCATTTAGGTGATCAAGCGCCCTACTTGCGGTATCTTCGTGCGCCGCGCCGATGAAGTCAATGTAAAACAGATATTCCCAGGGTTTACCTTGCAATGGGCGTGACTCGATCTTGGTCAGGTCAATATCTCGCAGGGCAAAGACGCTCAATGCCTTGAACAATGCGCCTGGCTGATTCTTCAGCGTGAACACAATGGATGTTTTTGATTCACCCTCTGGCTTCTTAGCTGTTTTTGAAATTGCAAGGAAGCGGGTGTAATTTTCGGCATTGTCTTCGATTCCCTCTTCGATAATCTGCATTTGATAAATTTCCGCCGCGCGGTGAGATGCAATCGCGGCAGTATCGCGCGCACCCGTTTCCCTCAACATTTTCACACTACCCGCCGTATCATAGACCGGTTCGACTTTTACACCCAGCCTGCGCAAATAAGCCGCACATTGTCCTAAAGCTTGGGGATGACTGATGACTCGTTTGATCTCATCCTTTTTTACGCCAGGCTGCACAATTAAGCAGTGTTGTACTCTTAAAAGATATTCGCCTACAATGTGCAAATCATGGTGCAAGAGCAGATCATAATTCTGATGAATACTGCCCGCCAGAGAGTTTTCGATGGGGATCAATCCAAATACACAGCTATCAGAGACTACTGCATCGAAAACAGCGTCGAATGATTCACAGGGCTGTGTTTCTACATTGCCAAAATAATTGAACGCAGCTTGCTCGCTATACGCACCTGGTTCTCCTTGAAAGGCAACTTTCATGAAAGGACTTATCCCCACCAAAAGGAGATTGTGATCATTATATAAAGCCCAATCAAAGCAAGGCCTTCGAGCCAATTCGACTCACCGTCATATACAATCAAGGCACTCAGGATGGCTGTCAATGCCAGGCTGACGACGAGCAGTGGTGGCAGGACGAGGGTCAAGGCCACAGGGGTGAAAAAGTATGAAAGCAGAACCAGGATCGGCGTCAAAGCGAGAGCAATTTGCAGTGAACTATTCATCACGACACTGATCGCAAAATCCACTTTATTCTTGACTGCCAGGCGAATCCCAACCGTATTTTCAACCGCGTTCCCCGCAATAGCAACGACCACCAACCCTGCAAACGCCTGCGAGATGCCCCAGGATTCAATTGTAGGCTCAAGCGCCTGCACAAACCAATCCGACACAAACGCAGTGGATACCCCCGCAATCGCCAACACAGAAACGGCACGCGTCAATGACCAGGGTTTTTCCTCAAGCTCTGTTGCAGGCGTGTCTTCCACGACCGGCCCGCCTTGTAACGAGAAAGGAATACTCGCAATGAATACCACCAGTAAGACCAGCGCACTGGCAATGCTCAACGTTTCTTCATGAGCGGAAGCAGGCGTATGAATTGTATGCGCAAGCGTGGGAACAACCAGAGCAGAGACCGCCAGCACCATCAAGATGACGATTGCGCGTGGGCGCTCGGAATGGAATCGTTGTGTGCCGTTTTTCCACCCACCAAATAGAAATGCCAGACCCATCACAAGCAAACTATTGGCAAGAATAGAGCCGACCAACGCAGACTGCACCACGGTAATCAAACCCGCTTGTAGAGCAAAGAAACTGACAAACAACTCCGGCATACTGGCAATACCTGCCTGCACGACGCCTGTCGCGCCGGGCCCCATGTAATTTCCGAGTTGTTCTGTAGCATGGCCGACAACAGTTGCAAGTGTCCCCAACGCAATTGCGCTAATTAAAAATGCTAAAACAGCATTTGCCCTCGCGAAGGTAAGCACGGCGGTCAGAATACTGGTAACCAGCGCGATAACAAAGATGGTCCATTCATTTCGAAGTAATGCACGCATATATTAAGTTCAACGGTGGAGAATGAGGCGTTTGGGAAATTATACTTTATGGACTACATTGATTCATTCGCTATTCTGCTTCTCTGCCCACTCTACGATTTTTCTAAATCCTGTCTCCACCTCCTCATCTGAAGCTGCGATCGTCATGCGGACAAACCCCTCTCCCTGCTCACCAAACGCGGAACCAGGGACAAGCCCAACGCCTGCTTCTTCGAGAATCCGCTCGCAGATTTCGAGCGAGGTCCTCTCCAACGGACGAAGATCAAGGAAGAAATAAAAAGCACCCTGTGGGGGCTTGACTAGAACTTTTTCACTTTCCATTTCATGTGAAATTCGCAGGACCAGATCACGGCGACGCGCGTATGCCGATCGCATCTCTTCAACCGATTGCTGAACTCCATCATCGGTTAGTGCAAAGGCCGCGGCCTTTTGAATGAACGGTGCGACACAGGTAATGGAATTTTGTCCGGCTTTCAATGCATTATCAATGATACGCTTCGGCGCGCCGAGAAAGCCCACGCGCCAGCCTGTCATGGCATAGGTCTTGGACAGGCTGTTGACAAGGATCGTCCGTTCTTTTGCGCCATCGAAAGACGCCGCGCTGGTTGGCTTTCCTTCATAATAGAGACTTTCATATACCGCATCATTGATAATCCACAAATCATGTTCCGCAGCAAAGTCCTGTAATTTTTGCAAATACTCACGTGTCGGATATGCACCAGTCGGATTCGATGGATAATTCAATACGATGACGCGCGTCTTTGGAGTCATGGCCTTCTCCCAAGATTCGAAATATGGAATAAATCCATTTTCCGCAGGTGCGGGGACTCGATTCACATTGCACCTTAACATCACCGCCATATTACTATGTGTCCCCCAACTAGGATCAGGAATCAAAACCTCATCGCCAGGATTCAAGATGGATTGCATCGCAAGGTAATATGCATGAATGCCCCCATGTGTGATCAGTATCTCGGTCTGTGGATCATAGGAAAGATCATTGTCACGACTCAGCCTAAATGCGGCGGCCTGTCTCAAGTCTAAAAAGCCCCGGCTCGGTCCATAATGCGTCAAGCCATCTTGCAACGCTTTCATTGCAACATCAATGATGGGCTGTGGCGTCCCAAAGTCCGGATCGCCTACTTGAAGCCCGATAATGTTTTTTCCATTGGCTTTGAGTGCAATGACACGGTCACCCATGGCAATAGTAGGAGATTGACGAAGCGCATCCAATTGAACGTTGAGGCTTTGCATAGACTCACCTTCGTAAGTATGGATAAGTATGGATTGAGATTGCAGTGTATCATAATTCGTCATTCGTCAATCCGTATAATAACTTGTTACAATAAACTTATCTTCTATGCTCTGGGCGGCGTCCTCGCCGCCGAGGATGGCGGCTTGAGCATTAATACGGAAATTATTGAAAATATTACAAACACGTTCTCCCAAACTTTTGGAGAAAAACCTGCACATATCGCTCGCGCGCCTGGACGCGTGAATCTCCTTGGTGAACATGTGGATTACAACGACGGATTCGTCCTGCCGGCCGCGATCGACCGCGCCACGTACGTTGCTTTCTCGCCAACAGATTCGGATCAAACTACGCTCATAGCTTCAGACTTAAATCAACAGGTCTCTTTCTCCCCGCCAACCATCCCATCCAAAACCCAACTGGATTCTTCCCCCCTTCCCGAATGGGCGCATTATCCTGCAGGTGTGATGTGGGCGCTGACTGAAGAGAAGCTATCAACTCGTGCGATGAATGCAGTGTACGCATCGAACGTTCCGCGGGGCTCAGGCTTGAGTTCATCGGCCTCCGTTGAGATGGCTTTTATGATTGCATGGCAAACGGTGGGAGGTTGGACTCTGCCTGCCTTGCAACAGGCTCTTTTGAGTCAAAAGGCGGAAAATCAATATGTGGGTGTCAACTGCGGCATCATGGATCAATTCGCATCTGCCTGTGGTGTGGAAAATCATTTACTTTTGCTCGATTGTCGATCACTCGAATGGAGGAGTATCCCCTTACCAGATTATGTCGCTATTGTCATTGCAGATACAAACGTGCGTCGCAAATTGACATCAGGCGAATACAACAAACGCCGCGCCGCATGTGAACAGGCAGTACAACTGCTTCAAAAAGAATTGCCTATTATTAAATCCTTGCGCGACGTCAGCGTAGATGACTTCAATCGGTTGGCAGAAAAACTTCCAGAGGAGGTATCGAAGCGGGCACGTCACGTAGTAGAAGAGATCGAGAGGACGAATCAGGCTGAGGCTTTGCTGGAGGCGGGAAATATCCAACGCTTCGGCGAGTTGATGAATGAATGTCACATCAGCTTGCGCGATCTGTATGAAGTCTCATGCCCGGAGTTGGATGTCATGGTTCGCATCGCACAATCGCTCGATGGTTGTTATGGAGCGCGTCTAACCGGCGCAGGTTTTGGAGGGTGCACAGTCAATCTGGTCGCGCAGGAAAAAGCGGAAGGTTTTGCTCGATCACTTGCTCAAGGTTATCAATCTGAAACAGGATTTCAACCAGAAATCTATATCACTCATGCATCGAACGGAGCTGAATTAATCGATTAGTTCAATGATCAAACTCCCAAAGTTACTTTCATATCAACGCAATTAACTCGCTTGGCTGGATGACCGATAGCGGGGCAGGTTGAAAATCGCGAACATTGCGAGTGACGAGATATTCCGCTTTGCATTGCACTGCTGCCATCATTTGCACTGCGTCCTCAAAATCCTGATATGGCAGACTTAATGCCTGTTCAATCGTGGATTGGTCAACTGTGGCAACTTCTAGTACTTGCAACAGACTCGTAATTGCCACTTTTGCGTGCGCGGAGGATTGATCTTTTTCAATTAGGTAGAACAAGGTTGTAAGAGAATGTGGAGCGATGTATCCGTAGATCTTCCTGGTTTCTGCATACGCTAGTAACTGTGCTGAAGTTTCATAAAATGGTTCGCGCTCTTGTAAAACATCGAGAACGATGTTCAAATCGAACAGAACTCTAATTTTTTGTGCCATACTTTTCTTCCAGATGCTTCTTATAATCTAGAATCGAAACATCTTTTGAGAGTGTGCCAGAAAGCCTGCGAACAATAGGCGCATCATCCAAGGCGCGGATTGGTGTAGGGATGTGATAGAGATATTCGTTGATCAATTGAGTGAGAGTTGTATTTTGTTGACGCGCATAACGCTTTGCATTTTCCAATAATTTGCGGGGTAACCGAATCGTAAGTTTTGTTTCTTGCATATTTACCTCAATTCTTTGCCGTACAGAATAGCATATTTTTGTACGGCTGTCAATTCCTTCTTTATCCATATGGACTTTACACGATGATGAAAGAGTTATGAAACAAGAGTAATACCCATGAAACGAATCCTTGCAATTGTATTTTTACTTCTTCTCAGCGGATGTAAAGCGACAAAAATTTCCCCAACATTATCTTCCATTCCAAATGATTGCACATCACTTGGAAAAATCATCCGCGCAGAACTTTCCCAGTCGTCAGGTGGATATGTATATAGCTATCGGGTTTACCTCCCACCCTGCTTTTCTGCCGAATCAGAATTTCGATATCCTGTTCTCTATCTTGTTCCTGGTCGTGGTGGTGGGCCAGATAGCTGGTTCGCAGCTGGCTTAGCCAAAATTGTTGATGCACTGATTCTGAACAAAAAGATTCCTCCTCTCATCATTATCACTACAGAGAGCATCGACGGTGATCCGTTTGGCGAAACAATGCAGGCGCGATTTCAGGTGAAGAGAAACGAATCAATTCATGGTTATCAGCCATCAATGATGGAAACCGCGTGCGCGTTTTTATAGACTGCGGCGATGAAGATACTCTTATGCTGGAACGTGCAGAAGTAATGAGACGCCTGCTTGATGAAGCTGGCGTGGAAAATCAACTCCATGTGGGCAGTGGAGGGCACAACTATACGTATTGGTTGAGCAACTTTGAAATTTATCTCAAGTGGGTAAGCAAAGATTGGGAATAGCTGAAGAATATTTCAGACCTTGACCTTCTCTTCTACATAGTCACACCACTGCTCGTATTTCTCCAACTTACCGCGAATCGCGTCATGATACACGTTCTGTATCTCGCGGGTGATCTTACCTGACTTCCCATCTCCAATCCTGCGGAAGTCGATTTCGCAAAGACCGATCACCTCCGCTGCTGTGCCACAGACAAAGACCTCATCCGCATTGTAGAGTTGGTCGCGCGAGATAGGTACTTCCAACACTTCATATCCGAGGTCATTGGCAATCGTATACACCGAATGGCGTGTGATGCCTTCCAACACAGGTGCAGTAGAGGGTGTGAAGATCTTGCCCTTCCGCACCACAAAAAGATTCTCTCCGGTGCACTCGCCCACATACCCTTGTGGGTCAAGCATAATGGCTTCTTCAAACCCGAGCCGCACTGACTCGGTCTTGGCCAAGATGCTGTTGACATAATTGCCTGCGATTTTCGCCTTGGTCATGCTCACGTTTGGATGGTGCCGCGTGTACGATGAAATATTCGCGCGGATTCCCTTCGCCAGCGCCTCTTCGCCCAGATAATTTGACCATTGCCACACAGCGATCATCATGGCAGGTTTGCCCGCGTCGATATTCAAATTCCACGCGCCGCCATCAAGATATAACAATGGACGAATGTAACATTCATCGAATCCGTTTGCGCGGACGGTATCTTTTACGGCAGTCACCACATCATCTGTCGTGTAAGGCAAGTTGCGAAAACCGAAAATCTCCGCTGATTCAAGCAGCCGTTCTGCATGCTCGCGCAATCGAAAGATGGCGGGTCCCCTCGCAGTTTGATATGCACGTATCCCTTCAAAGACTGCCGCTCCATAATGCATGACCGGCGTCAACATGTGGACGGTAGCTTTTTCGTACTCTACCAACTCTCCATCCTTCCAGATGAATTTGGATTCCATGCCCATCACTCACTCTCCTATTCTATTAATAATTTCATCCGTCATCTGACGGGTGGTTAACTTGCCACCGATGTCCACAGTACGTGCTCCAGCGGTGATAGTTTCATCCACTGCTTTTTCAACGGATATCGCTTCTGCTTCCAATTTTAGGGAATACCTCAATAGCAATGCACAAGACAATATTGTACCAACCGGATTTGCGATTCCTTTGCCTGCGATATCTGGTGCGGACCCATGGATCGGTTCGTACAACCCGACACCTGCTTCCGATAAACTGGCAGAGGGCAACATCCCCATCGACCCAGCCAACACTGAGGCCTCATCTGTAAGGATATCGCCAAACATATTTTCTGTAACGACTACATCCATCCAGGCAGGACCTGTGATCAGCCTCATGGAAGCGGTATCTACCAAAACATGCTCCAACTCTACATCAGGATTATCTTTTCCAACCTGAGTCGCAAGTTGTCTCCACAGCCGCGAGGATTCGAGCACGTTGGCTTTATCTACCGAGGTAACTTTCTTTTTTCTACCTCGCGCGAGGTTGAAAGCTAATTCCAACACACGACATATCTCGTAGTCATAATATTCAAGCGTATCAACCGCGCGTTCCCTGCCATCTTTCATCTCTCGCATTTTGGGTTGACCGAAATACAAGCCACCTGTCAACTCACGCACGACGAGGATATCCACGCCCTGAAGGTTCTCGGGCTTGAGGGGAGATGAGTCAATCAAAGCCGGGTGCACTTTGACGGGACGAAGATTTGCAAATACACCGAGTCCTTTACGCAACGCGAGTAGTCCGCGTTCAGGGCGATCTTTCGCACTGGGGTCATCCCATTTTGGCCCACCTACCGCGCCGAGCAGAACGGCATCTGCCGATTGGCAATCGGCCAGCGTTTCATCGGTGAGTGATGAGCCATGCTTATCAATCGAGCACCCGCCCATCAGGCGTTCTTGAAAATTGAACGTATGACCAAATTTGCTAGCAATGACATCCAGTACACGAGCGCCTTCACCGACCACTTCAGGTCC
>Ga0081539_10002677_pt1 | contig 24223 bp, 21 predicted proteins | sample TabmetS4T2R2_FD_71023 | JGI IMG/M metagenome (GOLD analysis project Ga0081539, IMG submission 71023) | Tabebuia heterophylla rhizosphere microbial communities from the University of Puerto Rico - S4T2R2 | ecosystem: Host-associated > Plants > Roots > Rhizosphere ...
ATCCCACCGACGACGTTGGTGGTACTTGAATACTCAGCCTGGCAGTTTTGTAGTTGAAGTCTCAGCATCCCACCGACAACGTCGGTGGTACTTGAATACTCAGGCTAGTAGGTTTGTAGTTAAAAGGTATCCGCGTCCCACCGACAACGTCGGTGGTACTTGCAGGCCCGACCTAAATTAGATCTCGTGCCGGTTGGCCAGCGCCTTGTCCATCGTTACCTCGTCCACGTATTCAAGGTCGCTGCCGACCGGCATCCCCATCGCGATTCGCGTCACTCTCAATCCCAACGGTTTCAAGAGCCGGCTGATGTAGTTCGCGGTCGCTTCGCCTTCCGTCGTGGGATTCGTGGCCAGAATCACTTCCGTCACTTTCACCCCATCATTGTTTTCCGGCTTCAGTCGCGGCAGTAGGTTCGCCAGGTGCAGTTCGCTTGGCCCAATGTGCCGGATCGGCGAAAGACTTCCGTGCAGCACGTGATAGACGCCTTTGAAGCTGCGCGTCTTTTCCACCGCTACCAGACTGTGCGGCTCTTCGACCACGCAGATCACCGAATGATCGCGACTCGGTGAAGCACAGAACCGGCACGGGTCAACCTCCGTGAGGTTGTTGCAGACGGAACAAAGCACGATGCGCTGTTTCACTTCGCGCATCGCGGCTATCAATCTCTCCAGATCCGCATCCGGAACGCGCATGAGGTGAAACGCGAGCCGCTGCGCCGACTTGTGTCCGATACTCGGCAGGCGTTTCAGTTCGTCGATGAGTTTGGTTACTGGTTCCGCGTACTCCAGCATCGCTCGTAATTACCCGAAGAGACCTCCGAGTCCGGGCGGCAGCATGCCGCCAACCTTTCCTTTGATCGCTTCGTCCACTTTTCGATTCGCCTCGTTCGCGGCCGCCACGATCATGTCCTGCAGCATCTCGACGTCGCCTTCTTTCACTGCCTCGGGATCGATCTTGAGCGAAAGGATTTCATGATTACCTTTCATCTGAACGGTCACGACGCCGCCACCCGCTGAAGCATCGACGCGCAGTTCTTCCATCTCTTTCTGCATCTTTTCCTGCATCTGCTGCGCCTGCTTCATCATCTGCTGCATGTTGAATCCGCCTGGAAATTTCATCACCCACCTCCGTGGCGCCATCCTAGCCGCCAACAGTTTTGAGTTCAAGCAAGCCGCCTGCACTCCGGTATAATGAGCGCCCAAATGGCGAGCGTCGATCCCAACCTTGACCGCACTCTCACGGCTCAGATCAAGCTCTACTACGATCTGCACGTCACCTCGTCTGGGCCAGCGCCGCTGCTGATTGCGTTGCACGGTTACGGCGCGAACAAGCGGCAGATGATGCGCGAGGCGCAGCAGATCGCGCCCGAGGGTTTTACGATCGCGTCGCTGCAGGGTTTTCATCAACACATTCGCGAGCCTTGGGTGCCGGGTCCATTGCGTTTTGGCTTCGGGTGGTTGACGAATTTCCGGCCCGAAGAATCCGTTGCGCTTCATCATCAGGCACTGTTAGATCTCATCGACCAGTTAACAAACGAAGGTGTGGCTGATCCTGCTGAAATCTCCTTACTTGGCTTCTCGCAGTCGTGCGCGTTGAACTACAGGTTTGCGTTTACGCATCCGGAACGGCTCAACCGGGTCATAGGTATCTGTGGAGGTATTCCGGGCGACTGGGAAACAAACCACGGATATCACGGATCGGAGCTCAGGGTTTTTCACCTCGCTGGAACACGAGACAAGTTCTACACGCCCGAACGAGTCCGCGATTACAAAACACAACTCGAAACACGCGCCGGCAGCGTGAAATTCAAAAGCTATGACGCCGCGCACGAGCTCGTTCCCGAAATGCGCGAGGACATACGCCAATGGTTGCAGAGCTAGAGCGCGACGTCGAAAAACGCAGCGCCGTCCTGAAAAAAGAACTCGGGCTGTTCGATCTCGTGCTGGCCCAGGTCGTCTTCGTCGTCGGCACGATCTGGGTCGGCTGGGCCGCGAAGCTCGGCTACGATCAGAACGTCTTCTGGCTTATCGCCATCGCCATCTACTACCTTCCGCTCGCCGCCGTCGTCATTTTTCTCAACCGCCTCGCGCCGCTCGAAGGCGGTCTCTACCAGTGGGCCAAGATTGGTTTCAACGACTTCGTCGCCTTCATGGTCGCGTGGAACCTCTGGGTGTTTGCAATTTCGATCCTCGCCGGCATCGGTCTCGTCGTCACCACAAACTTTTCTTACGCGATCGGACCGCGCGCTGCCTGGATGCGCGAACACACGCTCGTAATCACAACCGTCAGCACCTTGCTGGTGATCGGCATGGTGCTGGCTGCCATGCGCGGGTTGAAGGTCGGAAAGTGGGTGCAGAACGCCGGCGGCCTGATGCTGCTCCTCACGTTCACAGCTTTGATTTTCCTGCCGCTGCTCGGCGTGGTGCAGGGTAATGCCGGTGCGTACCGGCCGTTTGCTTTTCAGATTCCGAGTCTCAGCGCTTACAACGTCAACGTCGCCAGCAAGCTCGCGCTCGGCGGCCTTTCGGGTTTCGAGTACATCGCGATTCTCGCGGGCGAGACGAAAGCGCCTGCGCGCAACATCGCGCGCTCCGTGATCATCGCGGCGCCCATCATCGCCGTGATGTTCATTCTCGGCACGAGCTCGGTGCTCGCGTTTGTCTCGCCGGATCACGTGGACTTGATCGGACCGATTCCGCAGGTGTTGTCGATTGGGTTTGGCTCGTACGGCTGGGTCGGCAAGGTTGTTTCGATCGCGATTCTCGGCGTGGTGATGCGGCAGGTTGCGCTGATGAGTATGTACTTCGCCGGCAACACGCGTCTGCCGATGGTGGCGGGCTGGGATCGTTTGCTGCCGGCGTGGTTCACCCGTCTGCACCCGAATTACAAAACGCCGATCAACTCGATCCTGTTTGTCGGGGCGGTGACGCTGGTGATGGGCTTGTTGAGTTTGACGGGCGTTGGCGTGCAGGAGGCATTTCAACTGCTCGATAATGCGGGCGGTGTTTTCTACGCCGCGACTTACCTCGTGCTGTTTGCGATTCCGATCGTCGGGATGAAAGGTTTCGGCGGGCGCTCGCCGTGGTGGCTGAAGCTTGCGTGCGGCTCGGGCTTTATCGCTTCCCTGATTTACATTTGCTTCACGATCGTTCCGATAATAAGTGTGACCAGCCGGTTGACGTTTGCACTCAAAATCATCGCCACCGTCGTTTTGGCGAATGCCGTCGGCGTGACGATTTACACGTTGGGCAAGCGAAAAGCGTAGTTTCAAAACTCAAACTCAAAGGAGAAGTCCCCCATGGGTAACATCAACTACGGACGTGCGATCCTGGGCGGTTTGCTTTGTGGACTAGTGCTGAACATCGGCGAGTTTTTGCTGAACGAAGTCGTGTTCAAGCAGCAGATGGAGGAGATGTTTCGCCGGCTCTCGGTTCCTCCTCCGGGCAGCAACTTTATCGCGGTCGCGGTTGTCATGACGTTTCTGCTCGGGATCCTGATCGTTCTCTTGTACGCGATGATTCGCCCGCGTTACGGTGCGGGCCCAAAGACGGCGATCTGCGCGGCGCTGGTTATCTGGTTCTGTGTCTACATCTATTGCGGCGTGCTCAACGCGGCGATTTTCGGCATCTCGACCAGTTTTCTGATCATCGGCATGGTTTGGGGGTTAGTTGAGTACGCGCTCGCCGCGATTGCAGGCGCGTGGCTTTACCGCGAATGACACTCGCGATCGTTAACTGTTCGCAGGTGGTGACGCTTGCCGGGCCGGCGCGGCCGCGCGTTGGTGCGGAGATGCGCCAGCTCGGCATCGTCGCCCCCGGCGCAGTATTCGTCCGAGATGGCCTGATCGAACAGGTCGGCGCTCCGGCTCACATCGACAAGCTAATAGACGCGAACTGCGAAGTAGTTGACGCAGGCGGCCGCATTGTCTTGCCGGGTTTCGTCGATGCGCACACGCACCCGGTCTTCGCGGGTACGCGCGTCGATGAATTCGAGGAGCGGATCAAAGGCGTGACTTACCAGGAGATCGCCGCGCGTGGCGGTGGCATTCAGTCGACCGTCAACCGCACGCGCGCGGCGAGTCTCGATGAACTGGTCGCTGCCGGCAAGCGTTATGCGGCCTGGTTTCTGCGCGGCGGCACGACGACGATCGAAGCCAAATCAGGCTACGGTTTGTCGCTCGAAGACGAACTGAAAATGCTGCGCGCGATCAAGCGGCTCGGCGAAGAGACTCCGCTCAGGTACGTGCCGACGTTTCTCGGCGCGCACAGCGTCCCGCTGGAGTATCGCGCCAGACGAGGCGAATACGTTTCGTTGCTAATCGACGAGATGCTGCCGCAGATCGCGCAGCAGAAACTGGCTGAGTTCTGCGACGTGTTTTGCGAAGAAAACGTGTTCACCACGGATGAAGCCTGGCGAATACTTTCCGCCGCGCGCTGCCACGGCCTCGGACTGCGGATTCACGCGGATCAACTCTCGCTCGGCGGCGGGGCGCAATTAGCCGCGGAGTTAGTAACTGCGACCGCGGATCATCTCGAGCATACAGACTCAGACGGAATCGCTGCTTTGCAGAAGGCGGGCGTGCAGCCCGTTTTGTTACCGGGTTCGGTTTACGCCCTCGGCTCGTCGCGTTACCCGGCGGCGCGCGAAATGATCGACGCCGGTCTCGCGGTGGTGCTGGCCACCGATTTCAACCCCGGCTCGTCGCCCACACCTTCAATGCTGACGGTCCTCTCGCTCGCGGCGACGCACCTGAAGCTGACCTCTGCCGAAGCGATCACTGCTTCCACGATCAACGCCGCGTACAGTTTGCAGCGCGGCGACAAGCTCGGCTCGCTCGAACCCGGTAAGACCGCCGACCTCGTGATTCACGACTGCGACGACTATCGCGAGCTCGCTTACTTCTTCGGCGTCAACCACGCGTGGCGCATCTACGCAGGTGGCAAACGCGCCGAAGTTTCCGGTTGACGCTCGCGCGCACGTACCTTATCATCCGAGTAACACTGGAAAGGAGGTGATTCAGAAAATTTATGAGTTCTAATAACAGTGAGGTGGCTGCGGCCTGACCTCTGAACCAGCTAACTTGTTAGGATTCTGGTTCGGTAGTCTCACTGCATAGTGCTCCTCCTTTCTGGAAGCTGCACTCAGTCAGCCTCAGGCCAATCCCAACAGTTCACCGGCCGCCCACGGTCTTGATCGTGGGCGGCTTTTTTATTATTACGTAATCGCAAAATATCCTTTCTGGCATCCAAACCGTCGTGAGCTCATCCGAGTCCCCCGTTTTTCATGACCCTGGCGGCCGTCGCTGGCGACGAGTCCGGCGCGCCTGGCTCGCACTCTCGGTGTTCGTGACCGCGCTCGCGATCGTTTTTATCGCCAGCGTGCTCGCGAATCCGGTGCTTCCGAGTTTCAATCTCAAGCCCATCGCCGCTCTGCCGCATTCGTCAGACATCAAAGACATCAAGCCCAAAGGCCCAAACCTGCCGGCGAATCCCATCGAGCGCAAAGCGCGAAAAGCAGAGGTCGAACTGCAACACGCGCTCGCGAAGACGAATTACGTCGCGCCCGGCAAACGCCGCGCGCACATTCCGGTCGTGCCGCCCCCGCCGACCGTGCCCGCGCCGATCGTGCCGGCGACGCGTCCGCTGTCAGTCGGGTTTTTCATCAACTGGGACGAATCGAGCTACGAATCGCTCAAACGAAATCTCGATCATCTCGACTGGGTGGTGGCTGAGTGGTCGCACTTGCAGGACGCGCCGAACGGTGGCAACCCGCTCGTTACCGACGTTCACATTCCAGCGTTGAACTGGATCCGCCTGACGCGCCCGCAAACGCGCATCATCCCGATGGTGCAAAACCTCGTCGACGAGCAATGGCAGCACGAATTGCTGGCGCGAGCGATTGCCGACGACCCGCACCGCCAAACGCTCGTCAACTCGTTGCTGAGTTTCGTGCAGGACAACAAGTTTGCCGGCATTTGCGTTGACTTCGAGGAACCGCCCTCCGCGTCGCAAGCCAACCTGCTCACGTTCATGCAGGAACTGCATGCAGCCTTTGCCGCGAAGAGTTTATTGGTGGTGCAGGCGGTGCCGTTTGCCGACCCGGAGTGGAACTACAAAGCGTACGCGGCCGCGAGCGACTACCTCATGTTGATGGCTTACGACCAGCATTGGAGCGGCAGCGACGCCGGTCCAGTCGCCGCGCAGGACTGGTTCGAACAGAACCTGATCAAGCAGATGCACGACCTCGATGCGTCGAAGACGATCATCGCGCTCGGCAACTACGGCTACAACTGGAGCGACGCCACCAGCACCGCTGACGAAGTCACGTTTCAGGAAGCTTTGATCACCGCGCAGGAGTCGAGCGCGACGCCGACGTTTGACTCGGCCACGCGCAATCCTTACTTCGAGTACGACGAAGAAGATCAGTCGCATCACAAGGTCTGGTTTCTCGACGCGGTAACTGCTTACAACCAGATGCGCGCAGCCAGCGGCTACAAGCCGGCGGGCTTTGCCATTTGGCGGCTCGGTTCGGAAGACCCGTCGATCTGGTCGATTCTCGGCGCTAACGGAAGCACTTCGCCTGACACGTTGCGGTCGATCAACTACGGGTACCAGGTCGACTTCGAAGGCAACGGCGAGGTGCTGAAGGTGATGGCGCGGCCGCAGAAAGGCGCGCGCGATCTGCAAGTCGACGACGCGAACGGCTTCGTCAAAGCGGAAAAGTTCAACGCGTTGCCGACGTCTTACGTCGTGCAGCGCACGGGCGATCGCCCGGGATTGCTCGCGCTCACGTTTGACGACGGTCCCGATCCGCGTTGGACACCCGCTATTCTCGACATCCTCAAGCGCGAGGGGGTTCCGGCGACGTTTTTCATCATCGGTAAAAACGGTCAGGCGTATCCGGACCTCGTGCGCCGCATCGTTGAGGACGGTCACGAAGTCGGCAATCACTCGTTCACCCACCCGAACCTCGGTGAAATCCCGTTGCCGCTGGTCGAGCTCGAGCTGAATGCGACGCAGCGTTTGATTGAATCCGTAACGGGCCGTTCGACCGTGCTGTTTCGCCCGCCGTATTTCGGAGATGCCGAAGCCGACAAGCCGCAGGAAGTCGAGCCCGCGCTGATCGCGCAGAACCTCGGTTATCTGATGGTGGGAGTGCGTATCGATCCCGACGACTGGAAACTTCCCGTCACCGCCGATCAGATCGTGAATCGCGCGATCGAACGCGCCACCGACACGAACCCGGAAACCCGCGGTGAAGTTGTGCTGCTGCACGATTCGGGCGGCGATCGTGCGGCCACGATCGAAGCGCTGCCGCGGTTGATTCATGAATTGCGCGCGCGCGGCTTTCGCTTCGTTCCCGTTTCCGATCTTGCCGGGCTGACGAGAGATCAGGTGATGCCGACGATCGCGGCGAACCAGCGCGTGTTCACCCGCGCCGACGCGATTGCGTTCTTCTTCCTTTCAACCGGCGGCTGGACGATGCAGTGGCTGTTCGTCATCGGCATCGTGCTGGGGCTGGCGCGCTTGTTTTTTGTCGGCTCGCTCGCGTTTGCGCAGTGGCTGCGGTCGCGGCGGCGCGAACGGCTTCACGCGGGCAGCGAGTTTAGTCCGCTCGTCTCGATCATTGTTCCGGCGTACAACGAAGAGCTGGTGATCCGAAATACCATTCGCAGTCTGCTCGCTTCGGAGTATCAGAAATACGAGATCATCGTCGTCGACGACGGTTCGGAGGACAATACGAGCAAAATCGTGCGCGATGAGTTTGGCGCGGACGAACACGTCAGGTTGTTCACCGTGGCAAACGGCGGCAAGGCGACGGCGCTCAACATCGGTTTGCGACATGCAAACGGCGAAGTGATCATCGCGCTCGACGCCGATACCGTGTTTGAGCCGCACACGGTCGGCGCGCTCGCACACCGGTTTTACGACAAGCAGTTCGGCGCGATCGCCGGGAATGCGAAGGTGGGCAATCGCGTCAATCTGGTGACGCGCTGGCAGGCGCTCGAGTACATCACCTCGCAGAACATGGACCGTCGCGCGTTTGCGAGTCTCAATTGCATCACGGTGGTGCCGGGCGCGGTGGGCGCGTGGCGGAAGGATTTGCTGGTCGAGTGCGGCGGCTTTCCGGCTGACACGCTGGCCGAAGATCAGGACCTGACGCTGCAAATCCGCCGGCTTGGTTACAAGATCGGTTACGAAGAAGCCGCCACCGCCTGGACGGAGGCGCCGCACGATCTGCGATCGCTCGCGAAGCAACGGTTTCGCTGGTCGTACGGCACGTTGCAGTGCATGTGGAAGCACCAGGATGCGCTGTTTCGTCCGCGCTACGGCACGCTCGGCTTCGTCGCCATGCCCAACGTCTGGATCTTCCAGATCTTCTTCCCGCTGATCTCGCCGGTGATGGACCTGATTCTGCTCTACACGCTCATCTCCAACGGCATTGATCGCTGGCAGCAACCGAGCGACTACACGTCGACCAACCTGAAGCAGGTGCTGTTTTATTACGCGCTCTTTCTCGCGATCGATTGGGTGACCGCGGGCTTTGCGTTTCTGCTCGAGCGGCGCGAGCGTTGGAGCCTGCTGTGGTGGCTGTTCCTGCAAAGGTTCTGTTACCGGCAGGTGATGTACTACGTGATGATCAAGTCGGTAGCGATGGCGATTCGTGGCCCGGTCGTCGGTTGGGGCAAACTCGAGCGCAAAGCCACCGCCGAAGCAGGGCCGTAACTCGCGATATTTCATGTTTCACAACAAGCGGCTCTGGTCGGTTTACGCATTGCTGCTGCTCGTTGCGCTCGGCTTTCGGCTGTTTATCGCGCTGCGGCTGCCGAATGACGAGCCGGACGATGGGCGAGTTTACGCGCAGATTGCGATCAACGTCCTCGAGCAGCACGTCTACTCTCACGACAACCAGCCGCCTTATGCTCCCTCGCTGATTCGTGTTCCCGGTTATCCGCTGTTTCTCGCCGGCATTTACAAAATTTTCGGGCATGGCAACAACACCGCCGTGCGCGTGGTCCAGGCGGTGATCGACACGCTCACGTGTGTGCTGATCGCGCTGGTGGCGTTTGAGTGGGCCGTCGATGCTGAACGTAAACACCGGGCGGCGCTGATCGCGTTTGCGTTGGCGGCTGTGTGTCCATTCACGGCGATTTATGTGGCGACGGTGTTGACGGAAGTGCCGACGAATTTTCTGGCGGTGGCAATGGTGTTGGCAGTGACGTTTGCTTTTAAAGCCACGGCTGCAAAGCGAGTGATTGCGTGGTGGAGCGTTGCTGGGTTCATCGTGGGGCTGGCGGTTTTGTTTCGGCCGGACAGTGGACTGTTCGCGGCCGCAGTAGGCGTAACGTTGGTGCTCTCGACGGTTTTTGGGAGGGGATTTAAGAACGGATTAAAGGAGGAATTGAAGGGGCGTGTGACGGAGTTGGTGGTTTCGGGGGCGGTGTTTTCGCTGGCGTTTTGTTTGGTGCTGGTGCCGTGGACGATCCGGAACTACCGCGTGTTCCACCTGTTTCAGCCGCTCTCGCCGGCGCACGGCGAAATGCCCGGTGAGTTTGTGCCGCGCGGTTACTTGCTGTGGCTGCGCACGTGGCTCGACGACGAACGTTACGTCGGTCCCGTGCTGTGGTCCGTGGACACGCGCCCGATCAAAATCACGGACTTTCCCGAGCGCGCTTTCGATTCGAAGGAAGAACGCGATCGCGTCGCGGCGCTGCTCGACAAGTACAACAAAGGTTCCGGTTCCGACGAAGAACAGGCTCAAAACGACGAACCATCGGCAAATGCGTCTTCATCCCCTGACGAAGACTCTTCGCAAAACGACTCCTCCGACGACCAGAACGACGAAGACAAAAACGACGACGAAAACTCCGGCGACGAGGAACAAAACGAAGAACCCGAAGAGCACCCTGAAGCAGAGGAAGCTGACGTCGAAATGACGCCGGAAATCGACGCCGGTTTCATGCAGATCGGCCAGGAGCGCAAAGCTCATTCGCCGCTGCGCTACTACCTCGTGCTGCCCCTCAAGCGCGCGAAGACGCTTTGGTTCGACACCCACTCGCAGTATTACCCGTTCAACGGCGAGCTGTTGCCGCTCGCGGATCTCGACTACGACATTCACCAGCAGTACTGGCTGCCGCTGTTTGCAGCGCTGACGGCGCTCTATTCGCTGTTGGGTTTGCTGGGCGCGCTATTGCTCTTGCTGGCGCGCAACGCGGCGGCGCGGCGCTGGGTGCTGCTTGCGGCGTTGCTGATGTTTCTGCGGCTCGGATTTTTCGCCACGCTGGAAAATCCTGAACCGCGTTACACGGTTGAGCTGTTTCCGTTTCTGATCATCCTCGCCGGCGCTGGACTGCCGCGGATCAAACTCCGGGCGAAGGCGACGGAACCGGAGTTGGCGACGCAACCCGAACCCGCGACGGAGTCGGAGTCGGGGACGGAATCGGAGTCACAGGCTGAGTAGTTGGAACCTGCTCTGACGGCGGAATGCTCGCCGGATTCGGCGTGTCGGGTGATGAGTGCAAGTGGATGGCTTTCCACGCGGTACCGATTTTTCTGAACACCAGCGTCATGCGGCCCGACGCGGTTTCGGGAGCGCCTTTGTAGTTTTGTGCCTGCGTCCAGACGCACGTCACGAGTGCGGCGTCGCGGCCGAGCATGGTGACGTTCACGTCGTGCACGTCGAGCTTCACGTCTTTGATTTCCGGATAAGAGCTCGCGCGGTTTTTCCGCATCTGCTCCCAGCCTTTGGTGACGGTGCCGTTGTAGTTGAAGAGATTCAGACGCGGAGAATTCCAGTAGACGGCGGTCACTTCGTTGACGTTTGCGTGCCGGATGCCGTCGAGCAGTTTGTTGAAGGCGGCGAGGACGGCTTCGGAGTCTGTGGGCGTCGTCGCGGGTGGTTTTGTAGTCGTGGGGGCCTTGGTTTGGGAGACGAGCGGCAGGGATAAAAAACCGATAAAAAGCAAAATGGACAGAACTCGTATGGTCATGATTACTCCTCCTGCGCCCATGGTATACCACTTCGCAGCCGCTCGACTGACGTCTCACGCCCGAGCACGTCGAAAATCTCAAACATCGATGGCCCAACCGCCTGCCCCGTGAGCATCGTGCGGGCGCCGTTGATGAGCAGTCCCGCTTTCACCCCTGCTTCGTCCGCAAACGCGCGCAACGCCGCTTCGGCAGTCTCCGCATTGAACGGCTCGACTGTTTCGAGTTTGTCCGCCAGACCGCGCAAGAGCTCGCGCAGGCGCCGGTCTTTGCGCAGGTTCTTGTTAACTGCCGCCTCGTCGAAATCGAAATCGTCAGAGAAATAAGCGCGGCCCTGCGCCGAAAAATCTTTCAACGTGAAGTAGCGCTGCCGGATCAGATCTACCGTCTTCGCAAACCACTCGCGATCCTCGTCGTCGTACTCTTCACGCCACAGCTTGTTCGCGCGCAGTTCCGCCTTGACCATCGGCAGCAACTTGTCGAGCGGCATGGTGCGAATGTACTCGGCATTCATCCACAGCGCTTTGTCGTCGGTCCAACGGCGCGGATCGTTCTCCTGGAAGTTGAAGATGGCGTTTGCGCGGCCGATGCCTTCGAGCGAGAAATACTCGACCAACTCCTCTTTGCTGAGAATCTCTTTGCCTTCGGGCGGCGCCCACCCGAGCAGCGCCAGAAAATTGCGAAACGCCGCCGGCACGAAACCACGATCGCGATACGTCGTCAGCGAAACGACTTCTCCGTGCTTTCGTTTCGAAAGCTTGCCTTTGTTCGGCGCGAGAATCAGCGGCAGGTGCGCAAAGCGCGGCACCTGCGCGCCCAACGCCTCGTAAAGCAGGATCTGTTTGTGGGTGTTCGTGAGGTGGTCCTGTCCACGGATGACGTGGGTGATGCCCATCTCGATGTCGTCGAGCACGACCGAGAGGTTATACAGCGGATGGCCATCGGAACGCAGCAGCACGAGATCTTCAATCTCGGAATAACTGCGCTCCTGTGGACCGTAGACGATGTCGTCGAATCGCGTCTGGCCTGTTTGCGGCACTTTCAAACGAATCGCGAACGGTTCGCCCGCCGCCGCCCGCCTGTCTGACTGTTCCTTCGGCAAATTGCGAAACGGGTTACCACGCGGGTCGACGCCTTCCATCGTTTGCGCCCGTGCGCGCTCGGCGATGTCTTCCTTCACATTCTCGTCGTCACGCTGTGCCTTCGGCGTGAAGTCGCGATACGCCTTGCCTTCTTCGACCAGACGTTGCGCCGCCGCGCGATGCTTTGGCGCATTCGAGGATTGGAAAACGAGGTCTTCGTCATAATCGAGTCCCAGCCACTCGAGTCCCTCTACGATCGAGCGCGTCGACTCTTCGGTCGAGCGTTGCAGGTCCGTGTCCTCGATGCGCAGCAGAAACTTGCCGCCCGTCTTGTGGGCGTAGAGCCAATTGAAGAGTGCGGATCGCGCGGCGCCGATGTGCAGGTAGCCGGTCGGAGATGGAGCGAAGCGTACGCGAACAGGCATCATAAAAAATAGTCAGTTGTCCTTCTATCACTGACTCTGCTGAGGGACAACTGACTACTGAAATTTTCTGGCGGAGATGACAGGATTCGAACCTGTGAAGGGCTTTTGACCCTTAACGGTTTAGCAAACCGCCGCCTTCAGCCACTCGGCCACATCTCCGTGCCAATCAGGCGAAGACCAATTCTAGTCGGCAGCCGCATATTGTCAAGGTAAGGTAGAATCCCGCTCGTGCCTGCATTTCGCTTAAGTCGCCGCCAGTTTTTAGGTGGATTAGCGGCGACGCCTCTGCTCGCCGTCTCGGGAGTCTCGGCTTACGCGCGTCTCATCGAACCCTACAGCTACTGGGTCTCGGAGACTGACATTTTCCTTCGCAATCTACCCGAGCGCTTCGAGAACTTTCGTATCACCCAACTGACCGACATTCATCACAGCCGCATTCTCGGCCTTGACGAAGTGCGCCGCGTCGTCTCGCTGGCCCAACAAACAAATCCCGACATGTTCGTGCTCACCGGCGACTACACGACTTCGTACCGGCGTTTCATCGAGCCATGCGCGGAAGCGCTCGCGCCGTTGAGCGCGCCGGAAGGCGTTTGGGCTGTGCTCGGCAACCACGATCACTACACCGATCCCGAACTGACGACGCGGGCGCTGCAGTCTCATAAAATCGCAGTGCTGAACAACGCGCACACGACGCTGCAACGCGGACCAGATGCGCTGCAACTCTCCGGCATCGACGACTGGACGTGGAACGCCGTCGATTGGTCCCGCGCCTTCGCCGGCTTGAAACCAACGACGCCGACGGTCCTGTTGTCACACCAGCCAATCGTGCTCGACCTCGAACAGACGCAAAACGTCTCGCTGATCCTGAGCGGACACACGCACGGCGGGCAGGTAAGACTTCCGTTCGTCGGCGCGCCGGCACGTTACGCCACCGCGGATTTGAAGTACGACCGCGGGCTGTTTCGGCGGGGCGAGACGCAGTTGTACGTGTCGAGCGGAACGGGCGTGATCGGGCTTCCGCTCCGTCTCGGCGTGCGCCCGGAAATCGCGGTGTTGCGCCTGAAGCGCGAGATTTAGCTTGACGTTGGCATTCGAGCAGAGTACTTTATGATGCCAAGTAGATGGGTTCTACAGCGACACGGATAAAACAAAATGATTGGGGTACAATGCGGCCACAATGAGCATCCTTGAGAGTATTAACTCGCCCGCCGACCTGCGTGCTTTGCCTCCCGAACAACTTCGAACCGTAGCCGACGAGATTCGCAATTACATTCTCGAGACGATGTCGCGCGTGGGCGGTCACACCGGCGCCTCGCTCGGCGCGGTCGAGCTGGCCGTCGCGCTCCACTACGCGTTTGATACGCCCAGGGACCGGCTCGTTTGGGACGTGGGCCACCAGGCTTACGCGCACAAGATTCTGACCGGCCGGCGTGACCTTTTGCCGACGATCAAGCAGTACGGCGGCATCAGCGGCTTTCTCCGGCGCGACGAGTCGGAATACGACACGTTTGGCGCGGGGCACGCTTCGACGTCGCTCTCGGCGGCACTCGGCATGGCAATCGCGCGCGATCGCAAAGGCGAGGACTATCACGTCGTGGCGCTGATCGGCGATGCGTCGTTGGCGGGCGGCATGGCGATGGAAGCGATCAACCAGGCGGGACATCTGAAGAGCCGTCTGATCGTCGTGCTCAATGACAACGAGATGTCGATCGCGCCCGCGGTTGGCGCGCTGACCGGGTACCTGAACCGCATTCGCGGAGCCCACGGTTACCATCGTTTTAAAGACGAAGTCGAAGAGAAGTTGCTGGCGATTCCGTCAGTCGGTGAGCGTCTGCATCACGCGGCGAAGACGATGAAAGACGTGATTGCGGCGGCCGTTTTGCCTGGCGCCTTGGTTAGCGAACTCGGGTTCAAGTACATCGGCTACGTTGACGGTCACAATCCGCGCGCGCTCGTCGCGGCTCTCAACGAAGCGAAGCAGATCAAGGACGGTCCCGTCATCGTTCACGCGCTGACGACGAAAGGCAAAGGTTTTCCGCAAGCCGAACCGGATTACTATCGCTGGCACGCGACCGGGCCATTTGATCTAAAAACGGGCAAGGCGATCAAGAGCAGCTCTAAAGCGCCGACGTACACGTCCGTTTTTGGCGACGTGCTTTGTGAGCTGATGGAGAAGGATCCGCTGGTCGTCGCGTTGACGGCCGCGATGCCTGACGGCACCGGAGTCTGCAAAGCGCTGGAGAAGTTTCCCGAGCGGGCCTTTGACGTCGGCATTGCCGAACAACACTGCGTCACGTTTGCCGCCGGCCTCTCGTGCGAGGGACTCAAACCCGTCTGTGCGATCTACTCGACGTTTCTCCAGCGCGGTTTCGACCAGGTGATCCACGACGTCTGCATTCAGGATCTGAACGTGAAGTTCTGCATGGATCGCGGCGGCATTGCCGGCGGCGACGGACAAACGCATCACGGTCTGCTCGACATCGCTTACCTGCGCGCGATTCCAAACATCATCTTGATGGCGCCGAAAGACGAAGGCGAAATGCGCGACATGCTCTTCACGATGCTCGAACACGTCGGGCCGGCCGCGATGCGTTACCCCCGCGGTAACGGCGTCGGCGCCGACATCCAGCGCGAGCCGCAACTACTCGAGATCGGCAAAGGCGAGATCCTGCGCGATGGCGGCGAGATCGCGATCGTCGCGTACGGTGCGATGGTTCACCCGTCACTGGCGGCGGCGGAACAACTCGCGAAAGAAGACATCGAAACGACCGTCGTGAACGCGCGTTTCGTCAAACCGCTCGATGCGCCGTTGCTGCTGGCGCTCGCACGCACGAAGCGTTTGATCGTGACGGTCGAAGAAGCTTACCTCGCCGGCGGTTTTGGCTCGGCCGTGATGGAGCTGCTGGAAGAGAACGGCTTGCAGGACAAGGTGCGCGTGGTGCGAATGGGCATCCCCGACCGGCTCATCACGCACGGCGATGCAAAGTTGCTGCTGGCGAAATACGGGCTCGACGAGGACGGAATTTACAATCGCGTTAAAGAGAGCATAGAAGTTCTCGATCAGCGGCGTACGAAGCGCAGCCGCGTGCTGTCGTAGCCGAGCTTTGATCCAGAGACAAACGAGCGCGTCGTTTTCGTGCACCAAAACGGAAGCTTTTCGTGCCCCATCGTCCGTAAAATCCCTCTAAAACCGCCTCACGCCCGCGATCTTCCCGTGGCCTCGTGCTTGCTAACCTTCTGGGGAGGACATGGCACAACAACCGCATTTTGACGACGAACGCACGGTATTGAGCGCGCGCCCGGTGGTGCCGCTCGAGCAGGTCGACACGAAGATCAAGCATCGCAGGCGCTGGTTTCTCGGCGGGGCGTTTGCGGTCGCGATGTTTCTCGGGGCTGCGTCGGCGTTGGTATCGGCGTATTTCAAGTTCCGGAACGTTCCGGAGCCGGAGATCGAATCTTTATCCGTTTTATCTCTGCCTGAACCAACTCCCGAAGTGCCAGTTGTCCAGGTTATTCCAGAACGTCCAAAGCCGAGGCCTAAAAGCAGGGATAAAATCCAAAACACGGATAGAACGGATTACTCTCGCATGAGCGAAGACGACGCTTTACGCCACATCAGAGACTCGGTCTTGGTAGATGAGTGGCAGGAACGCCGGGCGCGTAGAGTTGAGCGGCGCGAACGCCGCCGCGCGCAGCACCACGAACGCGATGCGTCAAACATCAGCGAAATTTTCGAAGGTATGCGCCGTCCGTGATATAGTGTCCGTGCCTCGTCAAACTCTCACAAGCAATAATTAATCCCCGACACTCTTTAATAAACGAACCAATTTCCCGCGCCCGGTTTATCGCATCGAGGGGCGGGAGGAAATGCGGGTGATTCATCATGCCGAAACAGATGTTTCGTGAACGAGAGTGTATTCACCGTGATGACGGTGCTGACGGCGATTTCTACAACGGCGTATTTTACATCCAGGCGTTGCAACGCCTGCGCGTCGATCACGCCGTGCGGGTGGCAGGACGGATCAGCTCGTTCTTCTGGTCCGACGCGCCACACATCCTCGTCTGGCTTTGCCAGGACTGCGCCGGCGAACTCCGTCTGACGGACACGCCGCGCGCCGTGACTGCCTCGCGCCGCCAAGCCTAGAGTCCGTGTGATCCGTGTGTCTGTGGTTAAATCGGCACGGATGACACGAACTTCGAACACGAAGCGAGAGCGCATCGACAAGCTGCTGGTCGAGCGAGGACTCGCCGAGTCGCGGACGAAGGCGCAGGCGATGGTGATGGCCGGAGTCGTGCTCGTCAACGAACAGCGCGTCGAGAAACCTTCCGAACAGTTTTCCACTGACTCCCAGATACGAATCAAACACGCCGACGATCCGACCTCGCGTTACGTCGGCCGTGGTGGTCTGAAACTCGAAGCGGCACTGCGCGAGTTTCAGATCGATGCGCGCGGCGCGGTGTGTCTCGACGTCGGCGCCTCGACGGGTGGTTTCACCGATTGCCTGCTGCAAAACGGCGCGGCAAAAGTGTTCGCGATCGACGTCGGTCACAACCAGATCGACTGGCGGCTGCGCAACGATCCGCGCGTCGACGTGAGAGAAGGCGTAAACGCCCGGTATCTCAAGCCCGCAGACTTCCCGGTCGCCTTCGATCTTGCCGTCATCGACGTCTCTTTTATTTCTATCCTTAAAATCCTCCCTTCTGTTGTTCCGTTGCTCAGGCCGGACGGCTCTCTGGTCGTTCTCATAAAGCCGCAGTTTGAGGTGGGTCGTGGTGAAGTCGGGAGTGGCGGTGTAGTGCGAGACAAGGAGAAGCGGATGAAAGCTGTAGATAACGTAAACGGATTTGCGTCTACGCTCGGCTTACAGCTCAAGGGAACGATCGAGTCGCCCATCACCGGCGCCGAAGGAAACGTTGAATACCTGGCGCATTATTCGTATCATCCGGCCTCAAATCATGTCGACAATTAAGCGGGTAGGATTAGTTCTAAAACCGCATCAACCTCAAGCTCTGAAGACGATCTGCGACTTGACCGCCTGGCTGGCCCAACGGGGCATCGAACTCGCCGGCGGGCCGGAGATCGAGCGCGACCGCATCGAACACGAGACCGGTTGCGCCGTCACGCAAGTGCAATCAGACGACCTGGCCAAAACGGTCGACCTGCTGCTCGTGCTCGGCGGCGACGGCACGATGATCGGCACCGCGCGCTTGATGGGCGACGAAGAGGTGCCGGTGCTTGGCGTGAACTACGGCGGCCTGGGCTATCTCACCGAGTTTCGCATTGAAGAGCTTTACGGCGCGCTCGAGATGATCCTCGCCGGCAATTTCCGTCTCGACAAGCGCGTGATGCTGGCCGTCGAACTTCACCGCGGCGAGGAAGTGTCAACGCCACACCGCGTGCTGAACGACGTGGTCATCAACAAGTCGGCCCTGGCGCGGATCATCGAGATCGAGGCTTATCTCAACCAGCAGTTTGTGAATTCGTTTCGCGCCGACGGCCTGATCGTTTCTACGCCGACGGGCTCGACTGCCTACAACCTTTCCGCCGGTGGGCCAATCATCTTTCCGTCGATGAACGCAGTCGTCATCACGCCCATCTGTCCGTTCACGTTGTCCAACCGGCCGCTGGTCGTGCCCGACAGCGCCGTTATAGAACTGCTGATGAAAACCGATCAGGATGACGTGACGTTGACGCTCGACGGGCAGGTCGGGGTTCCGCTCAGGGTCGACGATCGCGTCGTCATTCGCAAGAGCCGCACGACGTTCAATCTGATTCAGCCAAGCAACCGAAACTATTTCGATGTTTTGCGCGACAAGCTGCGCTGGGGCCGTTAACCGATGCCTGAAAACAAAGACAAGCAACGCCGCAAACCGGAACGCGTCGACCGCGATGCCTTCGAACGTGAGATAAACACGGACCTCAACGAAGCGACGCCGGACAAGCCGAAAGGCATACCGCTGCACACGAAGATCCTCATCGGGCTCGCGGTTGGCGTAATCGCGGGGCTGATTGCAAATCGCGCTTTCGGCGGCGATCATCCACGCGTTGTTTGGGTGGTCGACAACATCACGGGTCCGGTGGGCCAACTGTTCCTGCGTTTGCTGTTGATGATTGTCGTGCCGCTCGTGTTTTCGTCGCTCGTCGTCGGCGTCGCCGGCATCGGCGACATTCGCAAACTCGGGCGCGTCGGCGTGCGCTCGTTTGGTTACTGCCTGGTGATTTCCGCGATTTCCGTCGTCATCGGCCTTACCCTGGCAAACACGATCAAGCCGGGCACCCGCATCGATCCCGCGACCTCCGCAGCGCTACAACAACGCTACGCCGGAGACGCGACTAAGACGGTCGACGACGCAAAGAAAGCGAGCAGCGCCGCACCGAAGCCGTTGCAGGCCGTCGTCGAGACGATCGTGCCGAAGAACCCGTTCTTCGCCATCGCCGACAAAGAAGATCCAAACATGCTGCACCTGATGTTCTTCGCGCTGATCGTCGGCATCGCGATCACATTGCTGCCGGTGACGGTCACCGCGCCGGTGCTGCGTGTGCTCGAAGGAATCTATGAAATCACGGCGAAGATCATCGAGATCATTATGAAGTTTGCGCCGTACGCGGTGGCCTGCCTGCTTTTCAACAACACCGCGCGATTTGGTCTCGACCTATTGCAGGCGCTCGCCTGGTTTGTGCTGACCGTGTTGTTTGGCCTGGCGCTGCACATGTTTGGCGTTTACTCACTATCGGTTTATTTTCTTTCTCGGCTGTCACCGCTCGAGTTTTTCCGTCGCATCAAGACGGTGATCCTGACTGCCTTCTCGACTTCATCTTCGAACGCGACTTTGCCGACGGCGCTGCGCGTCTCCGAACAGAACCTCGGAGTGCCGCAGGAGATCAACAGCTTCGTCCTGACCGTTGGCGCGACGGCGAATCAAAACGGCACCGCGTTGTACGAAGGCGTCACCGTGCTGTTTCTGGCCCAACTCGCGGGCGTCGATCTGAGCCTCGGGCAACAGTTGATGGTGGTCTATCTCGCGATTCTCGGCGGCATCGGCACCGCCGGCGTTCCGTCGGGATCGATTCCGTTCATCGTCGGCGTGCTCGCCACCATCGGCGTCAACCCGGCGCTGATCGCGATCATCATCGGCGTCGATCGTTTGCTCGACATGTGTCGCACGACGCTTAACGTCACCGGCGACATCACGGCCGCAACTTACGTCGCGCGAGCCGAAGGTTACGAACTGCTGCGGCCGCACGAACCGGCGATCGTTCAAGCCGGCGTGCCGCTCGCGTCGCGCACTTCGGATTAACGTTTTAGTAACAGCCGCGTCACACTCTGCGCAAACCGCGTGCGTAGATTCGGGCGACGCGCAAGTTGAGAATGGACCATGGTTTTTCCGCTTTACGACGACAATTCCGACCGGCAGACCACACCGTGGGTTAACTACGCGATCATTGCGCTCAACATCTTCGTCTTCGTTGTGCTGCAGGGCATCGGCACGAACGAGCAATTCACTTACGCGTTTTCAACTGTCCCGCGCGAAATTTTGACGGGACAGGACGTGGTGACGCCCAGCCGCGTGGTTGAAGTAGTTACCGGACAGCGGGTGCTGATTCCGGGTCTGGGCCATACGCCCGGTTCCGTTTACTTCACACTGTTCACGTCGATGTTCATGCACGGCGGCATTGCGCACATTGCGGGCAACATGCTGTTCCTTTGGATTTTCGGTGACAACATCGAAGACCGTCTCGGACACGTTCGTTATCTGATTTTCTACTTGCTCTGCGGAGTGCTCGCGTCCCTGGCCCATGTCTTTGCGACAGCCGCTTTTGCCAGCGACCCTTCGGCGCTGCTGGTGCCGAGTCTCGGTGCGTCGGGAGCGATTTCGGGCGTGCTCGGCGGTTACATCCTGCTTTATCCTTCGCGCCGGGTGACCGTGATTCTCTTCCGCTTTCTCACGGCCGTGCCCGCGTGGGTGGCGATCGGGATCTGGTTCGCCTTTCAGTTGATCAGCGGCCTCGGCATGCTCGGCGGCGGCTCGCAGCAGGGCGGCGTGGCCTACGCCGCACACGTCGGCGGCTTCGTCGCGGGGCTGGTGCTGATCAAGCTTTTCGACAGAGGCGGCGGTCGAGTAACATCTCCCGGTTACTGACATGAGCCAACAATGCCTCGATATCCAATCGACACCGCGCGCGGAAATGCAGCTTTTCCCGCTCGACACCTTTGCCTACGAGTTTCCCGGCAACGAGATCAAGATCAACTTCGAGATCCCTGAGTTCACCGCCGTCTGCCCGTTTTCAGACTTCCCCGATTTCGCGACGATCCGCATCGAGTACGTGCCCAACGAGCGCTGCATCGAGCTGAAAAGTTTGAAGCTCTACATCAATTCGTTTCGCAACGTGAAGATCTTTCACGAGCACGTAATCAACGTGATTCTCGAAGACTTCGTCGCCGCGTGCGATCCGCTGAGCGTCGAAATCGCCGGCGACTTCAACGTCCGCGGCAACATCAAGACCGTCGTCAAAGCCTCCTACAAAAAACCTTGAGCAATCTGTGGCGCCGCTACCAACGACTGCCGCGCAATGTCGTCGCGATTGGTCTGGTTAGCCTGCTCAACGACGCCTCCAGCGAAATAATTTATCCGCTGCTGCCGGTGTTCCTGACGACAACTCTCGGCGCATCTGCCAAAGCAATCGGTGTAATCGAAGGCGCGGCAGAATCGATCTCGAGCCTGCTGAAACTCTTCGCGGGTTATCTCAGCGATCGTCTGGGCAAACGGAAGTGGCTCGTGGTCGGCGGCTATTCCCTCGCGTCGTTCGTGCGGCCGTTTCTGGGTTTTGCGAACAACTGGCACCAGGTGCTCGCGATCCGGCTTGCTGATCGCGTCGGGAAGGGCGTGCGCACCTCTCCGCGAGACGCGATGATCGCCGACACGGTGGCCGTCGAGCAGCGCGGAATCGCGTTTGGCTTTCATCGCGCGATGGATCACGCGGGCGCAGTGATCGGGCCGTTGATTGGTTACCTGCTGGTGGTGCTGTTGGTCGCAAATGCGCTGGCGCCGACAGCGCGCGAGTTTACGTTGATCTTTCTGGTCGCTTCAGTGCCGGCGCTTCTCGCGGTGGTGGTAGCGGTGTTTTTCATGCGCGAGTCGCCGGTGCAGAAACCGGCGAGCGACGCGGAAGTGCCACGGCTTTCGTTGCGCGGGTTTGACGGCAACTTCAAACGGTTTCTCTTGATCCTCGCCCTCTTCACGCTTTCAAATTCGTCAGACAGTTTTTTGATCCTGCGCGCGCGTGATTCGGGCGTGTCGATCGTGCTCGTGCCGTTGTTGTGGGCGGCGCATCACGCGAGCAAAGTGTTGAGCTCGTTGTGGGGCGGCGATCTGTCGGACCGGCTCGGGCGCAAGCGCCTGATCGTTTCCGGCTGGGTGCTTTACGCGGCGGTTTACGCGGGCTTTGCCTTCGTCAGTCACGAAGCGTCGGTGTGGGTGCTCTTTTTGATCTACGGAATATATTTTGGACTCGCGGAAGGCGCGGAGAAAGCGCTGGTCGCGGATCTCGTGCGGCCCGAACAACGCGGAACAGCTTACGGACTATATAATCTCGCGCTCGGCATCGCGGTGTTTCCCGCGTCGCTTTTGATGGGTATGATTTGGGACTGGAGAGGCGCGCGGGCCGCGTTCCTAATCAGCGCGGGATTGGGCGCCACCGCGGCCGCGCTGTTGCTGTTGTTTGTGCGGCCACATCCGGAAAGGAACATGCAATGAGACGGAGAGTTTTGACTCCTCATCCCGGCCTGTCGACGGGCATCGGCTACTACCTCGGCGGCATGGAAGAAGTGCGCAGCCAGGTGGTCGCCGCGGTGAAAGACATCCCCGACGATCTGATCGGCAGGCCTCCTTTTCTCGGCGCGCACTCAATCGGCGGGCTCGTGCTGCACATCGGCGAGGCGGAGTGGTTCTGGATGCAGATGGTGGTTGCCGGTCATCAACTCACCGAAGAAGACAAGAAAGCGCCTTACTGGGACATCCTCGACGACGTCGACGCAGTCGCGCGCAACGGCTACACCGCGGCGTTCTGTCTGCAGGAAACGGAAAAGATTCGCAACCAAACGCGCGACGTGCTCTTCTCATACAACGACAAAGATCTCGAACGCATCTTCACCTTTGAACGTCACGGAAAAACATCGGAGTACAACCTACGCTATATCCTGCACCACCTGATCGATCACGAAGCGCAGCACAAGGGACAGATTCTGATGCTGAAGCGATTGATGGCTTTGACTTAAATGACGAATTACGAACTGATAAGAACTCCCGATGAACTCCGCCAAGCCATCGAAACCCTCTCAACTCAACCAGTCGTCGGACTCGACACTGAAACCACCGAGCTCGATCCGTATACCTCACGCCTGCGGCTGATCCAGCTCGCGACTCCCGAGCGCGTCTACATCGTCGACTTCGATCATTTCGCAAACGGCGACTCGCACCGGAGCGACGCGCTCGCGCCACTGCGGCGCCTGCTGGCCGCGCCGCGTCCGATCAAGATCGCGCACAATGCGAAGTTTGACGCGAAGTTCATCAAGCACAACCTCGGCGTCGATCTCGGCGGACTCTTCGACACGCTGCTGGCAAGTCAACTGGTCGGCGCCGGCGACATCGAGGAGCGGCACGGACTCGAAACGGTCGCCGGACGTTATTTGAACGAGCTCGTCGACAAGAGCGAGCGGCTCAGTAACTGGAACCTCGAGCTGACCGAGGCGCAGTTGGAGTACGCCGCGCGCGACGCGGCGATTCTGTTGCCGCTGCGCGAGAAGTTGATCGAGCGGTTGAAAGCGGAGTCGCTGATCAAATGCGCGCAGCTTGAATTCGAGTGCGTGATGCCGGTGGTCGACATCGAGCTGACGGGATTTTTCATGCACAAGGATCGTTGGCTCGAGCAGTTGGGCATCGTCGAGAAGCGGCGCATGGAGTTGGCGGAGCAGTTGCAGCAGGTGCTGGCGGAAGAGTCGTCGCAGGGTTCGCTGTTCGGCGGTCCGCAGCGTGAGGACATCAATCTCGATTCGCAGCAGCAACTGACAAAGGCGCTGACTCGACTCGGCATTCCCGTGCCCGATTCGACGCGCAACTGGAAACTCCAGCCGCTGGCGGCTCAATATCCGGTGATCGCGACGCTGCTCGAATACCGTACCGTGCAAAAGGCGCTCACGAGTTACGGCACGAACATGATCGAGCTGATCAATCCGGTGACGAAACGGCTGCACGCCGACTTCCGGCAGATCGGCGCGCCGACAGGCCGTTTTGCCTGCACGAACCCAAACATCCAGCAGGTGCCGCACGCGGTTGAATACCGGCGCTGTTTCAGCGGTCACCCGGAAGGGCGGAAGTTGATCATCGCCGATTATTCGCAGATCGAGTTGCGGATTCTCGCCGAATTTTCGGGCGACCGCGGTTTCATCGACGCGTTCAACAGCGGCGCGGATCTGCATCGCGTGACCGCGTCGCAAGTCTTCAACGCAGCGCTGGATCAAGTGACGAAAGAACAACGCGATTTTGCGAAGCGGCTCAACTTCGGCGTGGTTTACGGCATCGGCGCGCAGCGGTTCGCGATGATGACGGGTTTGTCGGTTTCCGATGCGGAGAACGTGTTGCGCCGCTATTTCGGCACGTATCGCGAGCTTGATACTTACCTGCGCGAAGCGGCGAATCGAGCCGTGAGCGAGCGCCAGGCGCGCACGG
>Ga0081539_10002678_pt1 | contig 24222 bp, 24 predicted proteins | sample TabmetS4T2R2_FD_71023 | JGI IMG/M metagenome (GOLD analysis project Ga0081539, IMG submission 71023) | Tabebuia heterophylla rhizosphere microbial communities from the University of Puerto Rico - S4T2R2 | ecosystem: Host-associated > Plants > Roots > Rhizosphere ...
GTATGGTGGCCGGCGGCAGCACTGGGAATCGTGATCGGGACCGTATTCGGAGCGGGCGTGTTCGCGGCCGCGCTGCTGTTTTCGACGAAAGAGTCGAATGAACGGCCCGTCGTGAGTCCCGCTGTCGAGGTTCATGAAAAAGCTCTCCCCAACCGTGTCGTCTCAGCCTCAAACTCAGCTCCCACTCCGGAACCGGAAGCAAGTCCGTTACCGGATCCGGAAGTACAAGCCGCTGGGGCCCCGACTCCCACAGCAAACACTGACAACAAAAGCGCATCAGTTCAACTGAATCGCGGTCCGATTTCGACGGGAGAGAAGACTTCCGGCGAAACCGAAGGCAACGTTCAGACGGTCATTCAAATGACAGACGGCAGCACCCTCGACGTGGATGCTGCCTGGGAAGACAAGCAAGGAATCTGGTATCGCCGCAGCGGTCTGGTTTCCTTTGTCGACAGCTCGCGAGTGAAAGCGATAACTACCACTCGTCGAGAAGTAAAAACGGCGGAAGAACCTCACCGCTAAGCGTTCAGTGATAGTTTTATGAAAGACAAGTTTTTATCAGGCAGTATCCTGATCCTGGTCTTCGTTTTGGGAGCAGCCCTGGTGCTGCCGAATCGAAGCGTCTCAGGTTTCATGCAGATGTGCGGCCAGTTCATTTCCGATGTCTTTGGCTACTAGTTCGGCTACTAAGTATTGCCATCGGAATATTAAAAGCGGTACGCTCGGACTGGCGCTCGTCGAGCTTGAACCTGCCGTCTGCCCGCCGCCATCTTAATGAGCAAACTGGCGCTTAAGGTATTCCAAATCTACATCTTTGTTTACGCGTTTCTCTTCGCCTCACGGCCAATGAGTGACGCTGACTTTTGGTTTCACCTCAAAACCGGACAATACGTTTTCGCGACCGGCAGCATCCCGCACACGGAACTCTTCTCGTTTACGTTTCGCGGCATTCCGTGGGTGGCCCACGGCTGGTTGTCGGGGGTGCTCTTCTACGCGCTGTGGTCGACGGTGGGACCGAAGGTGATGATCTTTCTCTTCGCGGTGCTGGCGACGATCGCGTTTTGGATCGCTTACAAGCGCGCCAACAGTCACCCGTTCTTCACCGGCATGGCGATGCTGATCGGTGTGTGGACCGCGGTGCCGAACCTCGGCGTGCGGCCGCGAGTGTTCACGATCCTGTTCGCGAGCATATACCTCGCGCTGCTTGGACGTTTTGCTCGAGGGATCAAAGAACGTTCCATCTGGCTGCTCGTGCCGGTAATGACGTTGTGGGCTAATTTGCACGGCGGGTTTTTCATCGGTCTGGCGCTGATCGCGCTCACCGCGGTCGGAATGGTTTTGGATCGTTGGGCTGGGGTGCTGGAGCAGCCGGAAAGTTTCCGTGCACGTTTGCGAACGCTCGCGCTGCTGTTTGTGTGCTGTGGGTTGGCGGTGCTGGTGAATCCGTTTGGCATCCGGCTCTACACGATGCCCATCTCGGTGCTGCGTTCCCCGATCTTTCAGGACCTGGTAAACGATTGGTTGTCGCCCAACTTCCATCACGCGGCGAGCCGGCCGTTGCTGTTGTTGCTGCTGCTGACGATTGCGGTGCTGGTGTTGTCGCCCAAGCGGCCGAAGCCGAGCGAACTGCTGTTGTTCCTGGCGACGGTTTACGCCACGCTCAAGACGCAGCGCAATGCGGTCGTGTTAGCCCTGGTGGCGGTTCCTCTGCTCGCCAATTATTTTCAGAGTTGGTTTGACTCGACGAGATTCGGGCAGTCTTTTGGCGCCCGCCGCACAGAATCGAATCCGCGCTTTGCCTTGATTCTGGGTATCGGTTTGTTGTTGCCGCTGCTGGTACTGGCAATCAAGCTCAGAAGAACGGTGTATTCCACACCGACGCAGGAAACGTTAGAGGTTCCGGTCAATGCGGTTGAATATCTCAAACAGAATGGCATCACGGGGAATACTCTCACGGTGCCAAACGTCTGGGGAGCGTACGTGCTTTGGGCGGCGCCAAATAATCCGGTCTATATTGACGGCAGAGACGTGTATCCCGATACATTCGTCAAAGAATATGTAGACATCTATCAGGGACGTCTCGATTGGCGCCGTCCTTTTGCAGACCGTAACGTTCAGATTGTCGTGATAGATCCGGACAGTGTGCTCGCGCGAGAGTTGTCGGAATCAACTGAGTGGACAAAGGTGTATCAGGACAACATGAGCCTGGTTTTTACGCGCCGTTGAGCAGTTCGACTTATTATGGTGTGGAATGAAGCGCTCACGCCCCTATTGGCCGCTTATCTTCTTTGCGACTTACCTGGCCTTGCAAATCGCTGTGCCAACGTATCGGTTGTTTCAACCTCGCCCCACACGCTTCGGCTGGCAGATGTTCAGCGCGTCGTCTATTCCTACCCGAGTTTGGCTGACTTCCGACCTTGGAACTCGAGAGATTTCGCCGGTCTATTACATCGGCAACGTCCGATCCGATCTCGATTACGAACGATATGCGCTGCCGCAGATGTGCCGGCAATCAGGAGCTCAATCTATTCGCTACCTCATGCCGTTTGAAACCACTCCGCGCGAGTTCAAATGTTGACGCTCTTTTCTGAACGCGTGCCCGCGCGATCGATAGTGCTGCTGCGTGTCGTGATCGGGTTGGTTTCGATATTCCGAGGTATTGAAGAATGGCGCGTAATGCTGCGCGTGTTTCGTCCCGGAATCGTGAGATTTCCGATGTTCGATTTCCTGCCGGTTATCGGCTCGCGCGCGGCTATGGGGCTTTTGGTTGTGTGGCTCGTGTCCGCGTTTGCATTCACAATCGGTGCCTGGGTCCGAATCTCAGGACTTCTGCTGGCGGCCACCATGGGCGCAACTCTTTTCATTGATCAGCAGCTATATTTTTCGCACTTGTATCTACTGGCCCTGATCGTTCTCTTAATTGCGCTGGCTGCTCCGGAAAATAGATCAGAGACGGTTTTGTATTGGCCGATCTTGTTGCTGAAACTTCAGCTCTCGATCGTCTACTTGTTCGCCGCGCTTTCAAAAATGAACTCACAATATCTCTCGGGGTTTATGCTCGCCGCGAACTTTCGGAAATCGTTGATACCTCCGCCAACCGTGCTCTCGGCGTTTGCGGTTGCTTCGATTTTAGTAGAAGTGTTCCTCGCGTTTGCCCTGTGGTCGACGCGCTTACGAAAGCCGGCGGTAATTATCGGGATTGTGTTCCACGCCGGCATGGTGTTCTCACTAGCTCCCACCGTCATCGCGCAGCTCGCGCTTTTCGCCGTGGAATGCCTGGCTCTCTATCCTCTGTTCTTTATTCCGAGAGCTCACACGAAATGGAGAAATGAGTGAGGATCTAGACCACGTGACTCTTCGTGCCGCGGAACTGCAAGCCGTCCTGCTCTTCTTCCTGAAGGAACCGCACCGCTTTCACGCCGTACTGCCGCAGCCGGCGATACAGCTTGCTGCGATCGATTCCCAGCGCCGCTGCGGCGCGCACTTGATTGCCGCCGAACTGTTGCAACACTGACAGGATGTAACGCTTTTCGATCTCCGCCAGCGGCACTGAATCAGTCATGTAGGCTTGCAGCAGCTCGCGGAAATCGTCACTGCTCGAAAGCGAGCGACTCTCGCTCAATTCCAACGGCAGATCTTCGATACCGAGCTCTTCTCCGCTGCCGAGCGCGAGTGCATATTCGATCGCGTTCTCGAGTTCGCGCACGTTGCCAGGCCACGGATATTCGCTCAACGTGCGCATTGCTTCGGACGAAAAGTGCGGCACAGTGCTGCGGCCCTGACGTTCAGACTTCACGCGCAGAAAATGTTCGACGAGCAAACTGACGTCGCCGGTGCGCGTGCATAGTTCGGGAAGATGCAGCGGCAGTACGCGTAAACGGTAATAAAGATCCGGACGAAAACGACCCGCCGCGACTGCTTGCGCGAGATCGCAGTTTGTCGCCGAGATGATCCTTACGTCGATGGCAATGTTCGCTCGCGCACCAATGCGGCGCACCGTGCGTTCCTGCAACACGCGCAACAACTTCGCCTGCGCGGAAAGGTTCAATGCATCGACTTCGTCGAGGAAGAGTGTGCCGCCGGAAGCCTTTTCAAAAAGACCACTGCGGTTTTCGTGAGCGCCGGTGAATGTGCCGCGCTGATGGCCGAAGAGTTCGGCTTCGATCAGCGTTTCGGGAATTGCCGAACAGTTGATGTCGACAAACGCCGCATCGGCTCGTGGACTAAGGTCGTGAATTGCTCGTGCGGCGAGTTCTTTTCCAGTGCCGGTCGCACCGGTAATCAACACCGACGCTTCGGTCGGCGCAACCCGTTCGATTACGGAAAACAACTTCCGCATAACGGGCGACTGTCCCACCAGGGTCGACGTTTTCGCACGATGAAGGGATTGGGAGATCCCCGTCTCGGGTGCTTTCGCGACTGCTCGGCCTTCATTTTCAGGTTGGTTGGTCCAACCCTCAAACGCAGAGGGAGTTGCCAGGGGCATCAATCAACAAAACTCCTGAGAGGGTAAAATCCTAGATACTACGGTCCTGCTTCGAGTGTCCGTGTCGGGATTCAGACCCAGGAGCACTCCTTTCGAGACTGAAATTACAAAACTCCTAAACGAGTAAGTGTTCCGATACCTCGAACTTGGCTCACACAACGAAGCGGGTGGTGTGGACCCGTTTGTCAAATTCTTCGTCCAACGTGCGGGTTGTTGATAATACCTGGACCGTCGAGACCCGAAGGTTTTAGGGAAAAGCTGGAATGCTAACTCGAACGGTCGCTGTTAAAGACCATGATTCGAGCCGCTTTCAGCAAGTGCAGGGCCAATCACGAAATTGGTCCTATTCTTTTACAACTGCTCGGGATTCGCGGGTGAGAGTGACGAGCAGTAACTTCATTTGTCCATTCTCTGGACGGACTTTCTAGAATCGAGACGACGTTTACTTACTCTTCATTGTTTAGGACTGGAACCAGCGAAACATTTCGCCTTTAGATCATTCGCAAGCGACATTCAGGAGAATCGATTGGCTATCAGGCTCTACCTGTCAGCACTGACACTCGTCTTTTTAATCGCCACGTGGCTGAACGGCGGCGTCAACGTGCTCACGGCCATCGTCGTGATCTGTGCTTTGGTCTACCTGATTCTCGACGCGCGCGAACACTTGCAGTTCGTCAAAACGGACGTCGCGCTGCTGCAACAGCTCGAAAAGAAATTGTCAGGTTTCTTGCATTGATCTAACTCGCATGACTTTCTTAATCATCAACGGCACCGTCAGTTTCGTCGCCGCGCTCGTGCTGCATGAGTTGGGTCACGCTGTGGCCGCGCGTATCTGTAACGTGCCGATCAAACAGGCGGGACTTGGTTGGGGACCGAGATTTTTCGGTGTGCTCCTGGGCGACCTCGAGGTTCAACTGCGCCTGTTGCCAATTGGTGCGTACATTCAACTGGACATGATTGCGTTGCAGGCCCGGCCGCTGTTGCAACAGTTGTTTGTGCTCGGCGCCGGCATCGGCGTGAACCTGGCGCTGGCGGGAATGGCGTGGGGGTCGCTTTTCGGCGCGCTCAATCTCGCACTCGCGATCGGAAATCTCGTGCCGTTGTATCAACTCGATGGCTGGAAAGGCGGCATGGTGATCTGCCGGCGAATCTTCGGACGGCCGAGTCCCTTAGTGGAGTGGACGTTCACGCTCGGAGGCGGTGCGATCGCGCTGGCGGTGCTGGTGCGCGCGCTGCTCAAGTTCTGAAGCGGTGATGCTTTTTACGGGTAACAATATCGACAGCCGCCGTCTGGCGCGTGCCTACATCGCGTTGGCGTTTGCGCAGGACGTGGCGAAGGGTTACGTGAAAGAACGCCGCGAAGAAGCGACGCTTCATCCCTTATTAACGGCACTCGAGATGTCTGCGAAGTTGTTGGAAGAACTGCTGGAAGACGTCTTGCCGGAAGATGAGGATTTTTCTGCGACGGATAACACGGATCACATCGAGTTGATGATGTGATCCGTGTCGGTCCATGCAATCCGTGGCTTACATTCCCATTCCGCTCATGCCGCCCATACCGCCCGGCATGCCACCGCCACCACCTTTTTCCTCTTCAGGAAGCTCGGAAACCATCGCTTCGGTCGTCAGCATCAAGCCGGCGATCGAAGCGGCGTTCTGCAGCGCAGTGCGAGTGACCTTCGCGGGGTCAATCACGCCGGCTTTCACGAGATCCTCAAAAGTCTCCGTGGCTGCGTTGAAGCCGATGTTCTCGTTCTTCTCGCCCCTGACGCGCTCGACTACGACCGCGCCTTCCTTACCGGCGTTTTGAACGATCTGACGGAGTGGCTCTTCCAACGCACGACGCACGATGTTGACGCCAATCTGCTCGTCGGCATCGCCTTCGCCGTCCTTGTTGATATCGTACTTCTCGAGCACGCGTGAAGCACGTACCAGTGCAACGCCGCCGCCGGGAACAATGCCTTCCTCGACTGCCGCGCGCGTAGCGTGCATCGCATCCTCAACCCGAGCCTTCTTCTCTTTCATCTCGGTTTCGGTTGCGGCGCCCACTTTGATCACGGCCACACCGCCCACGAGTTTCGCGAGACGTTCTTGCAATTTCTCGCGATCGTAGTCAGACGTCGTGTCTTCGATCTGCGCCCGGAGCGTCTTGACGCGGCCTTCGATGTCTCCCTGCTTGCCGGCGCCTTCGACGATCGTGGTGTTGTCCTTGTCGATCGTCACTTTCTTGGCGCGGCCGAGGTCTTCGAGCTTGACGTTCTCGAGCTTGATACCGAGATCTTCACTGATGACCTTGCCACCCGTGAGAATCGCGATGTCTTCGAGCATTGCCTTGCGACGATCGCCGAAGCCCGGCGCCTTCACCGCCGCGACGTTCAGCGTGCCGCGCAGTTTGTTGACCACGAGGGTCGCCAGCGCTTCACCTTCGACGTCTTCAGCGATGATCAGCATCGGCTTACCCATCTTCGCGACCTGCTCCAGCAAGGGCAGCAGATCCTTCATCGAGCTGATCTTCTTCTCGTTGATCAGGATGAGCGGGTTCTCGAGCACTGCTTCCATGCGCTCGGGATCCGTGACGAAGTACGGGCTGAGATAGCCGCGGTCGAACTGCATTCCCTCGACGACTTCGAGTGCAGTTTCCATCGTCTTCGATTCTTCAACAGTGATCACACCGTCTTTTCCGACCTTGTTCATCGCTTCGGCGATGATGTTGCCGATCGTCTGATCGCCGTTGGCCGAAACAGTTCCGACCTGGGCGATCGCGTCGCCCTTGACGGGCTTCGAGAGGCGCTGGATCTCTTGCGTCGCCCGCTCGACGGCTTTGTCGATGCCGCGCTTGAGGGCCATCGGATTCGCACCAGCGGCAACCGTCTTCACGCCTTCGCGGAAGATGGCCTGCGCCAGCACGGTCGCGGTGGTGGTGCCGTCACCGGCCACGTCCGAGGTCTTGGAGGCAACTTCGCGCACCATCTGCGCGCCCATGTTTTCGAGTGAATCTTTGAGTTCGATCTCTTTTGCGACGGTGACACCGTCTTTGGTGATTGTGGGTGAGCCAAACTTCTTGTCGATTACGACGTTGCGGCCCTTGGGACCGAGGGTGATCTTAACCGCGTCGGCGAGTTGGTTAATTCCACGCAAGATCGCCGCCCGCGACTCCTCACCGTGGATTACTTGCTTAGCCATTTCTCTATCTTCTCCTGCTTAAGTTTAATGTCGATTGCCGATTGCCAATTGTCGATTGCCGAGTGTCATCGGGTGCCGTTCAGTTCGGCAATTGGCAATCGGCAATCGGCGATGCTGCCTACTTGCCGCCCTTCTTAGAGCTGCCGCCGCCTGCGGCTGCACCGGCGCGCTCGAGGATGCCGAGGATCTCGTCCTCACGCATGATCAAGAACTCTTCGCCGTCGATTTTGATTTCGGAACCGCTGTATTTGCCGAAGAGAACGCGATCGCCGACCTTCACGTCGAGGGTCTGGCGGCTGCCGTCGTCTTTGTACTTACCTTCGCCGACTGCGATAACTTCGCCTTCCTGGGGTTTTTCCTTGGCAGTGTCAGGGATGATGATGCCACCCCGAATCTGCTCGCCTTCTTCAATCCGCCGGACGATGACGCGGTCATGAAGAGGCCTGATGTTCGTAGCCATAACCTTTGGGTCTCCTTTCAACTGTTCGAGCAAAATGGTGATTTTGGATTTATAAAAACCGTGTGCCGCCGCATGGGCGTTTTGGCACTCTGTATTTGAGAGTGCTAAGCATAGAGCGATCGGCCCGGCCCTGTCAACGCCCGCTGCGGGCGCTTTGGCGAACTGGCGAGATCTTTGGCCAACTGGTCAGATCTATCCGGGGACGCGTCGCCTTGCACCAAAACTCACTTGAAGTCTGGGTTGCGGCTATGCCGCCGGTCCGGGCTGTGCCGGACACGCAGCGCCATAGGCGCGAACCGGGGGCATAGCCCCAATATATTTCAGAGACTGACGGCGAGGCAGAGCCTCGCCTCACATCCGGCGGCATAGCCGCAGCTCTAAACCTAAGGCCGCAACTCGAGATCTAAAGCCGCAACTCTAGATCTAAGCCCGCAACCCAGACCTCAAGAGACTTCTTTTGCAAAGCCAGGGACGCATGGGTTCGTTTCGCAGATTTGCGCCGCGAGGATAGGGGTTTTTGAGCAGCGACGATAGGGTCATGTTGAAGTGCTTTCGGAGGGCGCGAATCCTTGTGAGCCTTCGCCGAAAAATCTTCAATCGGGTCAGACACCCCGAAGGAAACGGCCCGGAAATCTCAAGAGAACGGTCGAATCCCATATAGGATCGACTAGCTCCGAGAGGGGACACCCAGCTCCCTGATGGGAACACCGAGATCCTCGAAGGGATCGTCCCGGTGCCCGAAGGGATCGTCCGAGTCCCCGGAGGGATCGTCCGGGTCCCCGAAGGGATCGTCCTAGTCCCCGAAGGGATCGTCCGGGTCTCCGAAGGGATCGTCCGGGTCTCCGAAGGGATCGTCCGGGTCTCCGAAGGGATCGACCACCGCCCAGACAGGAACGCCCAGCTGCCCGATAGGAACGTCCATCTCCAGGCACAGTTTTCTTAACGCCGAAGGCGTTCGCGAAAACGAAACAAGGGATGTGTATCGGGAAACGGGGTACAGGGGAAGGACTGTGAGAAAACGCCTACCGCCCGTTGCGCCTCGCGAGGCGGGAGCCGTTCCCGTTGCCGTTGCGCTCCTGTTTGTCGTACTGGGCGACGCGTTTGGCCAGGGTGTTTCGGTGGATGCCGAGGACGACGGCGGTTTTTGAAAGGTGTTGCCTATTTTTTGAGAGCGCCTTTTTGATGTAGAGCTTTTCGAATTCCGAGAGTGCCTCGTCAAGAAGGATCTGACCTTCCAGCATCTCATCAATCAATGTTTCAAGTCGCGCACGCATCGTTTCGATCTCCGGTCGCCGGCATTTCGATCTCCGGTCGCCGACGGCAGGCCGAGAATTAGAGCTCTTTTCCGGTGAGCAGGCGATAAGCTTCGAGATAACGAGCAGTCGTGGCGGCCGCGACCTCAGCCGGGATCTCCGGAGCCGGTGGTTTCTTGTCCCAGTCCAGAGTCTCGAGATAGTCGCGCACAAACTGCTTATCGAATGACGGCTGCGAACGCCCAGGCTCGTAAGCATCGGCCGGCCAGAAGCGTGAAGAATCCGGCGTCAGCACTTCATCAACCAACATCAACTCACCGTTCTTGTCCAACCCAAACTCAAACTTCGTATCCGCAATGATGATGTCGCGCTGCTGCGCATAGTCGTGCGCTTCCGAATACAGACGCAACGACGTGTCACGCAACTGCGCCGTGCGTTCCGCCCCGATTAATTCACGCACCTGGTCTTCAGTGATGTTCTCGTCGTGCCCCACTTCGGCTTTCGTGGAAGGCGTGAACAACGGTTGCGGCAACTTCGCCGACTCCTGCAAACCTTCGGGTAACTTGTGCCCACACACTTCACCGGTGCGCAAGTAATCTTTCCAACCCGAACCGACGAGATAACCACGCACCACACACTCGACCGGAAACACTTCCGCACGATGCACCAGCATCGCGCGGCCGGTGAGTGTCTGCGCGTGTTGTTGCACCGCAGGCGGCATCTCGTCAATCTTCGCCGTGATCAGATGATTCGCGACCACGTGACCCAACTTCTCGAACCAAAACTCCGACAATGCCGTCAACACTTCACCCTTGCGCTGAATCGGCGTCGGCAGAATGCAGTCAAACGCGGAAATACGATCAGTCGCGACGATCAACAAACTCTCGTCGTCGACAGCATAAACGTCGCGCACTTTTCCACGTCGAACCAGCTTGAGATCGGAAAGAGAAGTTTGCAGCAGAGTGGCAGCACTCATATCGATTGGTGCCTTGCGAGCAGCTAAGATTCAGTTTTATAAGAGGCGATTCGGATTGTGCTCGCGGCGAAAAGTTTTGTCAACACACACTCTGATTTAAGTAGCAAGCGCATCGCGCAGCCGACGAATTTGTGCGGCGTGATTGTGTGCGTGCGCAGCGTAGATGCGCAGCCAGTCTTCCAAAGTGTAGCGCCCGCTTTCGGTGTGTGTGCCCGCTCGTTGCCAATCATCTTCGGCTAACAACGGCAACAACTGCATCGTCGTTTCGCGCGCACAGCGAAACGCTTCGAGCGCCGGCGCCATGTCGCGCTCGTTGTAACGCAAGCGAGTGGCAAACTGATCCTGGTCGTATCCCTGAATCAACGGCTCGTCTTCAACCAACAACTTGCGAATCCTGATCGCGGAGGTCGTTTCGCTATCGCCAAGATGATGAACAATCTCTCGTGCGCTCCACTTGCCCGGAAGCGGATGCGCGCCTAAACTTTCGGCTGGAAAGTTATCCAGCGCGCGGATCACTTCGTCGTAACCGTCAGCGTATTGTTTAATCAGGACGTGTCGTTCTTCGGGTGTCATCGGCGTGGTCCTTTTATTAATAGAGTTGAACTTTCGCGGGAGCATATCAGAAACCGATGGCGGATGGTCAGCGCGCTTTCAACCAAGTTTAGGCTTGAACAGCCGGGCGATTCTCCTGTACTATCCTCCGCGAACCGAGTTGCGCCAACGACCCCGTGGTGCTTACCCTCTGAGCCTCCTGCTTGTCAGTTCAGATCGTGAACTACTCTGATGGCTACAGCTACTGACAGACAGAAAATCGCTAAGGAAAATTTCCCGGTGCCCGACTCAGGCGAACGCAAAGTCTCGTTGCTTGTCGTCGAGGATGACGAAAACATCTCGACTGCGATCAGTGAGTATTTCTCGCGCGCAGGCTACAACGTGCGGACCGTCGAAGACGGTCTCAACGGCGTGAAGGCTGCGCTGGATGATCCGCCGGATGCGGTGGTCCTCGATCTGATGCTGCCGAAAATGGACGGTCTCGCGGTCTGTAAGGAACTGAGGGAAAAGGTTGGCTACTTGCCGATTCTCATGCTCACGGCCAAGGACGACGTGGTTGACAAAGTTCTCGGGCTGGAAATGGGCGCGGACGACTACATCACCAAGCCGTTCAGCCTGCGCGAGCTCGAAGCGCGCATCAAGTCGGTGCTGCGCCGCACGCGCAACGGCCCGACCAGCGACGGCATTCGCGACGAAGCGCCGATCGTTCGTGGCCGGCTGCGTATCGACTCCGCCAAACGCGAAGTCACGATCGGCGACCGGCAAGTTGAACTCACGCCGAAAGAATTCGATCTGTTACGGCTGTTTGCCTCGAACCCGGGACGCGTCTTCCCGCGCAAATACCTGTTGGAAAAAATCTGGGACTACTCTTACGAAGGCTACGACCGGACGATCGATTCACACATCAATCGACTGCGCGCCAAGATCGAGGAGAACCCCGAGAACCCGCAGATGGTCCTGACCGTTTGGGGCATCGGTTACAAGTTCAGCGACGAACAGTAAGCACCGCGCGACGGGGTGGCGGCTCAAGTCACCCCGGCTCAAACATTTCCTCTACAAAACCTGTAGTAATTTCTAACCATTTATTGTATTCTTCGCGGCAGTTTGCACAAGATAGTGGGCCCCCCTGACTACCTTGTCTCACGTTTCGCTATTTGAAACTGGAGGAGTCGAATGAACTGCATTAAAGGTCTTATTGTGCCTGCCGTTCTCGTTTTGGGGCCCGTTTTGACTTTCGTAGCGCCGGTTTACGCGCAAAACAGCGTCACCGCTTCTGCGCGTCCTGCTATTTCCGTCCTCGACAGCACTAAAGAACAAGATGGACTTGTCGGTTCCGTGCGGCGAGTAAAGACGGAGTCTGCCCGGATCGAGCTCAAGGACGGACATCCCGTCGAGGGTCCGCCGCAACTCGTTGAAATCACCACCTACGGCATCAAGGGGAATCGCATTGAGAACACTTCCTACCCGATTCCCGGATCGTCCGTAGGCAAAGAAGAATACAAATACGACGAACGTGGAAATATCACGGAGATGACGCTGCGCGACGAGCACGGTGCGATCGTCAGCCGTGAGGCGTATTCGTATGAGTTCGACAAGTTTGGTAACTGGACGAAGATGACCACGAGTCTGGTGGTGTTTGAGAATGGTGAGCTGAAACGCGAACCGGTCGAGGTGACTTACCGGACGGTGACTTATTACTTTGACGACACGGTCGCGAAGGCTGTTGAAGCGCCAGCCAAGCCGGTCGAAGAACCACCGCCAGCGAAGGCGCCAGTTGTTCCAGAGCCCGTGTCGCGTACGGCCGAAGGGGAGATTTTATCGGTTAGCTTTCGCGAGGCGCCGGGATCTTCTCCTAAAATCTCCGAAAATCCCCCTCCGCTCACTCTCGTGAAAAAGGAAGCTCCGATTCCGGCGCCTACCAACAGCGCCATGGATCTTTACCAAACCGGCCGCACCCGCTTCGAAGCCGGCGACGTTAAAGGCGCGGTCGACCTGTATCTCCAGGCAGTCAAACTCGAACCTAACTCCGCCGAAGTCTTTCTCAACCTCGGCCACGCTTACCTGAAGCTCGACAAAAACAGCGACGCCATCAAAGCGTTCAAACAATCAGTCAAACTCAATCCCGATCAAGCCGAAACACAGTACGGCCTCGGCGTCGCGTGTTTTCGCTCGGGACGCCACCGGGAAGCCGCGGATGCGTTTAAGAAAGCCACGGTTTTGAGTCCGTCGATGGCCAAGGCGCATTACGGATTGAGCCTCGCTTACGGCGAACTCGGAGACCAAGGCAAGCTCCTCGACGAGTATCGCGTCCTCGAACGACTCGACAAGAGCCTGGCCAAGAAACTGTCCCAGACGTTTCCGCAATACGACTATTCGTGCCGGCTGATACGCGGCTGCCCATAGTTCGGCCTCGAAAGATTTAGGAGTAGTAATGCAGAACAATCGTTTTGTAGTTTTGACCGGACACCTCAGCAACTATCCCCTTTCCGATCTCGTTGGCATCCTGCGCCACCAAAAGAAGACCGGACGGCTGCTGATTGAGTATCCGAAAGGCCCGGCAACCTTCTTCTTCCAGGAAGGCGAACTGATCGACGCGCGCATGAACGATCTCAATGGCCTGCAAGCCATCTGCGTCGCGCTCGCGCAACCGGACGCCGCGTTCAATTTCAATCCGCTGATTCCCGCCACGCGCCGCTCGATCGAACCGTCGCTGCAACGCGCCGTTTCGGAGTTGTTTGGTTGCTGGGACGAGACTGCGCTACAGATTGAAACGACCGCCGCCACGAGACCAGCTTTCGAACGCCGCACAGAACCACTCGCGCTCCCGCCCGCGCCGTCGATGTCACGATTACGTAAACATCCGCTGTTCTTCATGACTGCCGCTGTTTTGGCGGGCATCGGACTCTCAACCGTAATCGTCGTCACCGCCGGCTTCAGTGCCAACCCTCCCGCCGCCGCCGCTCCAGTTGTATCCGAAACGCCTGCCGCAACTCGGTCCAATCCGCCTCCATCCGTGTCATCCGTGATTCCTGTTCGTCCGCCTACAAAGGCAAAACGTAAAACCAGTAACACGGAGAACACGGATCCAAAGCCGGAACCGATTAGAGTCGTGATGCAGATTGAAAACGGCCGTGTCGTCAACGCCTCCATCGCCAACCGCAAACCCGGCATGGACAACTACGAAGCGCTGGCCCTGCGTATCGCGCGCCAGCGCCGCTATGCGCCGACAGTCAACGGCGGCCAGACCGTCACCATCAGCGTCAATCCGCCAGAGTGAATCCAGGAAGGTGGCACCGATGTTATTTCTCGAAACGAAAGCTTTGAATCTCGCAGCCGGTGGTCATGCGCGCCTGAGGTTGTTGGAACAGCTTCAGGAGCAAGGCCTGACGCCGCTCATTCGCACCACTCGCTTGCGTTTCTTCGAAGACGTGTTGCTCGGCCCCGAGCGTATTTCAGACCTCGAGCAGTCGCTCGCTTCATTCGAGGAATCAACCATCGATGGCCCGTTCGTGCGCGGTGAGCTCTTCTCGTTTGAAGACTACGTGCTGTTCCTGCTTTTCGATGACGACGACGCTGCGGGCGAACTGGTCCGCGCCGGCATCGTGTACGAGCCGCGCACTCCCGAGCCGTTTCGCAAACTCGACTCCTTCTGCGAGCAGATCCGCAACCTGCTGGCGCAAGATCACCACGACAATTTGCCGCAGTGGCAGTCAGGCAAATCAGCCATGCCGCAGGGCTTTCGCACATTTGTAGAACGACAGGACGCCGATTCGCTCTACACCAGCCTGCGCAAGGAAACGATGAGCAAACGCATCCTCGCGGCCTCGAAACTCGAAGACGAGCGCGCGCGAGTTTTCCTGCGCACCGCGCGCAACGCTCACGAGGAAGGCTACGCGGCGAAACTTCTGACCGGCAACACGGAATCAACTCAGTTGCCGATTCAGCGTCTCGAAGACGTCGGTCTGGTTGAGCGCGAAGTGCAGATCAGTTGTCGCAAGACGGGGCACGCGTTGTTTCGCCTGCCAAATCCGCACGCGCTGGCGGTCGTGACTGTCAGTGATGCGACGTGCAGCGAGTGTGGTGCACCGGTGGCTGATGAGAACGTTGAAGAAGTAATTGCGCCGACGCCGTTAGCCTCGTCGCTGCTCGAAGATGGTTCCTGGCTGGTGAGCCGGATTCATTTCCTGTTGCGCGAAATGGGCGTGCCCGAGCGCGAGATCGCGGTTGGACCGGCGGAAGGAACGGGCTACGGGCAGATGATGGCGAACATCTGTGGCGAGTCGTTTCTGATCGTGACCCGCGACGGCGATCTGACGCCGGCGTTTGCGCGCTGGGCGATCGATCTGGAGATTGAAACGGAAGCGTCGCACCTGGTGATCGTCGCGACCGGGCGGATTCATCGTGAAGCCGGCGTGTTGTTACAGAACCATTCGCGGCGGCGCGTGAGTGGCGGCCAGGATTTCGAAATGATCGTGGCGGACGACGCAGCGACTGCGGGCCGTGAACTGGCGAATGCGCTGGAACGCGTATCGCAGCGAGTCGTCGCCGAGCAACTCTGCGTGTTGGACAACAGCATCGGGCTTTCGATCAGTCGGTTGGTGCTGAAGAAGTTTCAGTTTTTGGCCCCGGATAAGACGGACGACACGGATCACGACACTCAATCTGAGGAGTCCGTGTTTGTCGAGCCGGTCGCGCCGCTTACTTTGGCGGCCGGCGTCTCGATGAGTGAAGTGATCAATATTGAATGAGCAAAGACGACGAGCGTTGGACTGAAGACGTAGTCACCTTACGACGCGCCGCAGAAGAGCTGGTTCAACGACGCCGTCATCTTCCGAGTCTCTCCAAACGAGTCAACAGCCAATTCGACGAGATCGCGCAGTCGCTCGACGATCCTTCTGCCGAAATCAGGAAAAAGGCCGTCCGCGAACTCTACGAGCTCGATCCCGATCGCGCCGCCACGCTCGTGAACGATGCGCTGCGCGCCGGCGCGCCCGAAGAACGGCGACGAATCGGCAACGCACTCGCCGACTCCGGCCTGATCTACGAGGCGATCAACGATCTGATGGCCGAGAATTACGAAAGCTGCTACGGCGCTTTTTCGCTGCTGTTTCTCGTGGCGAAAGCGGGCGTGGTCGAACCTCTGATCACTGTAATCGAGAAGCATCCCAGCCTCGATCTCCGTCTCGCGGTAATTCGCTTGTTGGCTTCGAGTGGTGAGAACGACGTTGCGCTTGCCTTCGAGCGCCTTGCCGCCAACCCCTCTCTTGCCCCTGAAATCCGCTCGGCTGCTGCCGAAGCGGTCTGCGGATAGATACCTCAATCCTGCCTTCGACAGACGTTGTCGTCTGTCCTACTATTGTCGTTTCACATGCGTTTCAAACTTCATTCCAGCTACAGACCCAAGGGCGATCAGCCGGCTGCCATCGACACCCTCGTGCGGGGACTCAACGACGGCGCCAAAGATCAAGTGCTGCTCGGCATCACCGGCAGCGGCAAGACGTTCACTATCGCCAGCGTCATCGAACGCGCGCAGCGTTCGACGCTCGTGCTCGCGCACAACAAAACGCTCGCGGCGCAGTTGTTTCAGGAGTTTCGCTCGCTCTTTCCCGAAAACGCGGTCGAGTACTTCGTCTCCTATTACGACTACTACCAGCCGGAAGCTTACGTTCCCGCCGCCGACGTCTACATCGAGAAGGAAGCGATCATCAACGAGGAGATCGACCGGCTGCGGATGTCGGCGACGCGCGCGTTGTTCGAGCGGCGCGATGTGATTGTGGTGGCGAGTGTCTCGTGCATCTACGGTCTCGGCGATCCGGACGCGTATTACGGGCTGCTGTTTTTTGTCGAACCCGGCACGCGGATGTCGCGCGAGGTGCTGCTCCAGCGTCTCGTCGAGTTGCAGTACGAACGTTCTGACGTGAATTTTCAACGCGGCACTTTTCGGGTGCGTGGCGACGTCGTCGAAATTTATCCGAGTTACCAGGACGTCGCCTACCGCATCGAGCTTTGGGGCGACGAGATCGACTCGATCTCCACGATCGATCCGCTGCTCGGCGAAGTCGTCGAGAAACACACGTCGCGCGTGCCGATTTATCCGAAAACGCACTACGTGATGTCGCGCCCAACGATCAAACGCGCCATCAAGACGATTCGTGAAGAGCTGGAATGGTGGGAACCGAAGCTGATCGCCGAAGGCAAACTCGTCGAGGCGCAGCGGCTGCACCAGCGCACGATGTTCGATCTCGAGATGATCAAGGAGATGGGCTTCTGCCGCGGTATCGAAAACTACTCGCGACACCTGACCGGCAAAAAACCGGGTGAGCCGCCGCCGACGCTGCTCGACTATCTGCCGCGCGACACGCTGATCGTGATCGACGAATCGCACCAGTCGATTCCGCAGGTGCGCGGCATGTTTGAGGGGGATCAGTCGCGCAAGCGAACGTTGGTTGAATACGGATTTAGATTGCCTTCGGCATTGGACAATCGGCCGTTGAACTTCAAGGAGTTTGAGGCGCGCATCGGCCAGACAATCTACGTGTCGGCGACTCCCGGTCCATACGAACTGACGAAGTCGAGTGGTGAGGTGATCGAGCAGATCATTCGCCCGACGGGCTTGATGGACCCGGAAGTCGAGGTGCACCCGGTCAAGGGCCAGATCGATCACCTGCTGGAAGAATGCCGCCAGCGCGCCGAGCGACACGAACGCGTGCTGGTCACGACGTTGACGAAGCGCATGGCGGAAGATCTGACGGAGTATTTCACGGAAGTCGGCGTGCGTGTGCGTTACCTGCACTCGGACATCGAGACGCTGGAGCGCATCAAGATCCTGCGCGACTTGCGCCGCGGCGAGTTTGACGTGCTGGTCGGGATCAACCTGTTGCGCGAAGGATTGGATCTGCCGGAAGTTTCGCTGGTCGCGATTCTCGACGCGGACAAGGAAGGATTTCTGCGTTCGGAGCAGTCGCTGATCCAGACGATTGGGCGCGCGGCGCGCAATGCGCGCGGCAAGGCGATTCTTTACGCCGATCGGATCACGGAATCGATGAAGCGCGCGATGGAAGAGACGCAGCGCCGGCGTGCGATTCAGGAAGTTTTCAATCGCGAAAACGGGATCACGCCGCAGACGATCATCAAGCCGATCGAGGCGACTTTGATTACTGCGTCCGAAGCTGATTACTTCAAGGTGCCGACGGAAGTGGATCAGATCGAAGACTACTCGCCGGAAAATCTCGAAGCTACGATTGCGCGGTTGGAACTGGAGATGCGCGGGGCAGCGAAGCGGTTTGAGTTTGAGAAAGCGGCGGAGCTGCGCGACCGCATCAAGGTGCTGCGCGAGCGGGAGCTGCAGTTGATCTAAAAATCTCCTCCTATGCAGACAAAGTCGAACCCCGACGAAATACAGTCGTTCCTTTCCGACGCGAGTTTCATTCGCGACGGTCACGCGGATCGCGTTGTGTTGCCGGAGAGTGTTGACGAAGTCGCGGAGGTGCTCGCAGCGGCGAATCGTGATCGCACGCCGGTGACGGTTTCCGGTGCGGGCACCGGCACAGTCGGCGGGCGCGTTCCGTTTGGCGGCATCGTCCTGGCCACGGATCGTCTCAATCGAATCAAGAGCATCGAAAAGGACCGCGGCGTCGCGGAAGCAGGAGTGATCCTCGCGGATTTTCAGCGAGCCGTGGATCAGAAAGGACTGTTGTACCCGCCTGATCCGACGGAGCGCGGCGCGTTTCTCGGCGGCACTGTTGCGACAAACGCTTCCGGCGCGCGCACGTTCAAGTACGGTCCGACGCGCAGTTACATCGAGCGTTTGAAAGTCGTGCTTGCTTCGGGTGAAGTTCTGGATTTGCGTCGTGGACAAAGGGATTTTTTAAATATCCCCCTTCCTATGTACTGTCCGCCTGCGACCCGCAAGAACGCAGCCGGCTACTTCGTTTCTCCAAACATGGACGCCCTGGATCTTTTCATCGGCAGCGAAGGCACGCTCGGCGTTATTTGCGAGATCGAAGCGAAACTGATCCCGAAACCCGAAAGCCTGTTGAGCGGCGTCGTCTTTTTCACCAGCGAGGCAGACGTGCTTGCGTTTGTCGCCGAAGCAAAGAACGGCGCCGCCGCACCGCGCGCCCTCGAGTTTTTCGATAACGAGTCGCTCAACTTCCTGCGCGAAAAATATGCGGAGATTCCGCCTCCAGCCGTGGCCGCTGTATTCTTCGAACAAGAGACCACGGATGAGACGGAAGAACCGATTCTGAACGAATGGATGAACCTGTTGGACCGCCATAACGCAATAGGCGATTCGTGGTTTGCGACCAACGAACCGGACCAGGCGCGTCTGCGCGAGTTTCGCCATCAACTCCCCGTGCTGATGAACGAATGGTTCGCGCACTACCGCCAGCGCAAGGTCTCGACAGACATGGCCGTCCCCGACGAAGCCTTTGCCGGCCTTTTCCGTCTGTATCAGGACACACTGCGTACTAGCGGCCTGCGCTACACAATCTTCGGCCACATCGGCGACAATCACGTCCACGTCAATATCCTGCCGCGCGACGAAAACGAAGGCGCACGCGCGCGCGAGTTGTACGTTCAGTTTTTGAAGTATGCCGCGTCGGTGGGTGGGACGCTCTCAGCCGAGCACGGTGTGGGCAAACTCAAGCGCGATTACCTGCGCCTCTTTTACACGGACGATCAACTGCGCCAGATGGCGGCAGTGAAAAAGGCCCTCGATCCGAACGGCATTCTCGGACGCGGCAACATCTTCTCGGAAGAGTTCTTAAACTGATGCTCAGATTCACCACCGCCGGAGAATCACATGGACGCGCGCTCGTCGCGATCGTTGAGGGTCTGCCGGCCGGTCTGCCGGTCAACCACGAACTAATTGACTACGAACTACGGCGGCGACAGCTCGGCTACGGCCGTGGCGGGCGCATGAAGATCGAGCGCGATCACGCCGAGATCCTGAACGGCGTGCGCCATGGTCTCACGCTCGGTTCGCCGCTCACGCTGCTGATCGAAAATAAAGATTGGGCCAACTGGACGGAAGTCATGGCCGCCGAGCCGCGCGATATCGCGCCGGAGAAGTCGCGGCGTTTGAAACGTCCGCGGCCGGGCCACGCCGATCTTCCCGGTGGTTTGAAATACGACGTGCGCGACCTGCGCAACATCCTCGAACGCGCGTCAGCACGCGAGACCACGGCGCGCGTCGCGTGCGGCGCGCTCGCCAAACAGTTGCTGGCGGCGTTCGGAATCGAAGTGCGCAGTCACGTGATTCAGCTCGGCGGCATTCCCGACAAGCCGCTGGAACTAACCTGGCAACAGATCGCCGCCATCGCTGATGACGCGCCCTTGCACTGTGCGGACACGCAAGCCGAACAGCAGATGATCGCTTTGATCGACGAGACGCGCCATCGCGGCGACACGCTCGGCGGGATCTTCGAAGTCGTCGCGCGTGGCGTGGTGCCGGGTTTGGGTTCGCACACCGCGTGGGATCTCAAGCTCGACGGACTGTTGGCGCAGGCCGTAATGTCGATTCCGGCGGTGAAAGCGGTGTCGATCGGCGCCGGCGCGGAAGCGAGCAGTTTGCCGGGTTCGGAAGTGCACGACGAAATCGGTTACAACGCTGAGACGCGCGAATTCATTCGCGAGACGAACCGCGCGGGCGGACTCGAAGGTGGCATCACGAATGGCGAAGAGATCCGCGTCCGCGGCCATTTGAAACCGTTGTCGACGCTGCGGCGCGCGCTCAAGTCGGTTGACATCGACACGAAAGAAGAGGAAGCGGCGGCGTTCGAACGTTCCGACGTGACGGCCGTGCCCGCGGCTGGCGTGATTGGCGAAGCGATGGTCGCGCTCGTGCTCGCGCGCGCGATGCGCGAGAAGTTTGGCGGCGACAGTCTGGGCGAGATGAAGCGCAACTTCGATGGGTATCGCGAGCAGCTCAGGGGCTATTAGCCACAAAGAGGCACAAGAAGTAGAATCACGTTATGGCTTTATTGGAGATCGTAAAGTGGCCGGCGCCGGTGCTCGACACTCCCGCGGATCCCGTGACGGAGTTTGACGCCGGCCTCGAAAAGCTGGTCAGCAACATGTTTGAGACGATGTACGCCGCGCCCGGTGTGGGGCTCGCGGCGGTGCAGGTCGGCGTGCCGAAGCGCCTGTTTGTGATGGACTGCTCGGGCGGAAAAGATCCGCAACAACGCGTCGCGCTCATCAATCCGGAAGTGCTGCGCGTCGAAGGAAACCAAAACGGCGAAGAGGGCTGCCTGTCGTTTCCCGGCATCTTCACGCCGGTCGAACGCAGCTTGCGAGCGATCGTGAAAGCGCAGGACGTGAAGGGCAACTGGTTCGAGCTCGACGGCATGGAACTCACCGCGCGCTGCATGCTCCACGAGACCGATCACTGCGATGGCATCGTTTTTCTCGACAAGATGAGCGCGCTTAAGCGGGAGATCGTCAAACGAAAGATCAAAAAACTACAGAAGGCAGGGAAGTGGGATTAAAACTCTGATGCGAACCGAATTTCGTAACGAACCGTTTACCGATTTCAGTAAGGAAGAGAACGCGCAGGCCATGCGCAATGCGCTCGAGAAGGTCAGCAGTGAGCTCGGGCGCGAGTATCCGCTCGTCATCGGCGGCGAACGCATCACCACTGAAAGCAAACTCGACAGTTTCAATCCCGCCAATCGCACGCAGCTAGTCGGCAGATTCAACAAAGCCACCAAAGAGCTCGCGAATCGTGCGGTCGAAACCGCTTACGAAACGTTTCAAACCTGGCGTCATACTCCGGCGCACCAACGCTCGGAGCTGTTGTTTAGCGTGGCGGAGATCATGCGCGAGCGGCGGCACGAGTTGTCGGCGTGGATGATCTACGAAGTGGCGAAGACGTGGCCCGAAGCGGACGCCGACACGGCGGAAGCGATCGACTTCTGCGAGTTTTACGCGCGCGAGATGTTGCGCTACGCAGGCGAGCAGCCGGTGTATCAGGTGACCGGCGAACAGAGCGAGATGGAATACATTCCGCTCGGCGTCGGCGCGGTGATTCCGCCCTGGAACTTTCCGCTCGCGATCATGGCGGGCATGACCGTCGCTTCGGTCGTCACCGGCAACACGGTCGTGCTGAAGCCTTCGTCAGACGCGCCGACGATCGCGTTCAAGTTCTTCGAGATCCTGGAAGAAGCGGGTTTGCCCCCCGGCGTGGTGAACTTCATGACCGGTTCGGGCGCGGAAGTCGGTGATGTAGTCGTCGACCATCCGAAGACGCGCTACGTTGCGTTTACGGGTTCGAAGGAAGTCGGGCTTCGGATCAACGAACGCGCCGCGAAAGTTCACGACGGACAGATCTGGATCAAGCGCGTCGTCGCGGAGATGGGCGGGAAGGACGCGATCATCGTGGCTGATGATGCGAATCTCGAAGATGCGGCGACGGGAGTGGTGCAGTCGGCGTTTGGTTTTCAGGGACAGAAGTGTTCGGCTTGTTCGCGGGCGATCATCGACGCGCAGGTTTACGACACCATGATCGAGAAGATCGCGGAGCGCACGTCGAAACTGAAGCTCGCTGATCCGCTCGACCCGGCGACCAGCCTGAGCGCCGTGATTAATGAGAAAGCGTTCAAATCGATCAACGCCTACATCGAAAAGGGAAAAAGCGAAGGCGGGCGCGTCATCGCCGGCGGCGGATCTGACGGCGAGCAGGGCTACTTCATCGAACCGACTGTGATCGCTGATGTGAAACCCGGCGACACGATCGAGCAGGAGGAGATCTTTGGGCCGGTGCTCGCGGTCATCAAGGCGCAGAATTACGACGACGCGCTGAAGATTGCGAATGACACGCAGTTTGGGTTGACGGGCGCCGTTTACAGCCAGGACGAAGCGAAGCTTGATCGCGCGCGCAGGGAGTTTCACGTCGGCAACTTGTATTTGAATCGGAAGTGCACCGGCGCGCTGGTGGGCGTGCATCCGTTTGGCGGCTTCAACATGTCGGGCACGGATTCGAAAGCCGGCGGTCGCGATTACCTGTTGCTGTTTTTGCAGGCAAAAGTTTCTGCGGAAAAGCTTGGCGCCAGGACAGGCAGCAAGGCGTCGGCCGCTGACCGCACCGTGATCTAGTTTTATCTGTCTTTGATCCCGCCAACGAAGTTGGCGGCCCCCTTCAGCCTTCGTCGGAGGGATTTAACGTCAACGGCATGCGCATCGTTTTCATGGGAACACCTCAAGCCGCTGTTCCCACGCTGCGCCGCATTCTCGCGGACGGACACGAAGTCGTAGCGGTTTGGACGCAGCCCGATAGACCGTCCGGGCGCGGCAACAAGGTCGCGTTCTCGCCGGTCAAAGAATTCGCGCTCGCGAATAACCTCACGGTTCATCAACCACAAAAAATCAAAACCGACGAAGCCAAGCGCCTCTTTGCGTCACATGATGCGGACGTTGCCGTCGTCGTAGCTTACGGCCGCATCCTGCCGGAAGAATTTCTGCGGGCGCCCGCACGCGGCGCAATCAACGTCCACTTTTCGTTGCTGCCGAAGTATCGCGGTGCCGCGCCCGCCAACTGGGCCATCGTCAACGGCGACAAAGAAACGGGTGTGACGACGATGTTCATCGAGCCCACCCTCGACACCGGCCCAATACTGCTCCAAGGATCGACTGCGATTGGTGAAACGGAAACTGCACCCGAGTTGATGGACAGACTTTCTCGATTTGGCGCTGAGTTGTTGGTTCAAACGTTGATGCGTTTGGACGTTTTGACGCCGCGACCGCAGGATGATAGTCAGGCGTCGTTTGCGCCGCTGCTCAAGAAAGAAGATGGATTGATTGATTGGTCAAAATCCGCTGAGAAGATTGAGCGCGCGATTAGGGGTTTTCAACCATGGCCGACTGCGTACACGACTTTCAACTCGCGTCGTTTGACTATCTGGGAAGCCGAGCCGCTGATTTGTTTCGCTCCTGAGGTCGAACCGGGTGAAGTGACTGCGGCGCACGGCGGCGAATTAGTTGTGCAGTGTGGACAACGCTCCGCGCTGCGGCTATTCGCGGTCCAGCCCGAAGCGCGGAAGCGGCTTACGGCGCGCGACTTCATCAATGGTATGCACGTGAAGGTTGGCGATCGCCTTGGCAAAGATTAAACAGGTCTCGCCCGCGCGCCGCGCCGCCTTCGAGATACTCCGCGAAGTCGCAGCCGGCGCGTTTTCTTCCATCCTCCTCGCCGCGACAGAACCGGAACTGAAGCCACCGGATCGCGCTTTGACTCACGAACTCGTGCTCGGTGTGTTGCGCTGGCAGTTGTGGCTCGCCCAGGGGGTCGCACACCTCTCTAAACGAGGGC
>Ga0081539_10002679_pt1 | contig 24214 bp, 17 predicted proteins | sample TabmetS4T2R2_FD_71023 | JGI IMG/M metagenome (GOLD analysis project Ga0081539, IMG submission 71023) | Tabebuia heterophylla rhizosphere microbial communities from the University of Puerto Rico - S4T2R2 | ecosystem: Host-associated > Plants > Roots > Rhizosphere ...
CGGCCGCAATGGCTTTTGTGATATCGCCGGAATATTTAATTCCGCCGTCGGCGATGATCGGGACGCCTGAACCTTGCGCGCCACGAACGCATTCGGCGATGGCGGTAATCTGCGGCAAGCCGGCTCCGCTCACCACCCGAGTGGTGCAGATACTTCCCGGACCGATGCCGGTCTTAACCGCATCCGCCCCGGCCTGAATCAACGCTTTCGTCCCTTCGGCCGTCGCCACATTTCCCGCAATCAGATCCACTTCAGGGAAACGGCGTTTGACCTGCTTAATGGCTTCGATCACGCGCGAACTGTGGCCATGCGCCGTATCGATCGATAAAACATCGACGCGCACTTTGATCAGCTCTGCCGCCCGTTCCATAAAATCGCCGGTCGCTCCGATCGCCGCGGAGACCCTTAACCGCCCGATCTCATCTTTTGCCGCATTCGGATACCTGATCGCTTTCTGAATGTCCTTGACCGTGATCAACCCCTTGAGATGGTAGTTATCGTCAACGACCAGTAATTTTTCGACACGATGTTTTTGCAGGATGCCTTCCGCCTCGCGTAGCGTCGTTCCGACCGAAACAGTGATTAGATTGTCTTTGGTCATGACCTCTGAGACCGGCAGATCATGCCGCGTTTCGAATCTCAAGTCGCGGTTGGTCAAAATGCCGACCAATTTGCCGTTGCCCTCGACGATCGGGACGCCGGAAATTTTGTATCGCTTCATGACCTCCAATGCCTCCCGAATCTTGCGATCAGGCGTCATCGTCACTGGATCCACAATCATTCCGGATTCCGATCTTTTGACTTTATCGACCTCGTCGCGCTGCACTTCAATCGGAAGATTCTTGTGAACCACCCCAATTCCGCCTTGCTGCGCAAGGGCGATCGCCATCGGAGACTCGGTCACCGTATCCATCGCCGCGCTGATAATCGGGATATGAAGGTTGATATTACGCGTCAGACGCGTCAACGTGTCTGTCTCGGCCGGCAACACATCAGAGTACGCCGGAATCAATAAGACATCATCAAAAGTCAGAGCTTCAATCAAATTTTCCTTAAGCATAATTAGAGCACCAGAAATTAAAAGCCGCGCGAGTTTGGTATCGCACGGCGGGATTGGAACCGGAGATCTTGCCAAGAGCACAGGCGCTGCTGCCGAGACATTGTCCCCTGCGCCTGGCGACGAATATCAAGAGAACTATTCAACAAACTGCTGATAATTGTCCTTTGTGATGAGAGCATTTCTGATCGTAACACTCTTCTGATTAGGCGCCAGTTTTTCAGCGATGACCTCGCGCCCGTTGATCGTAATTCTTAACGCGGGAAGATTACCCAGGCTCAAAATAACCCTTTCATTTGCGCTGTACTCGCGGACATCACCCGGTCGCAGAATAGTCTCCTCGGGTTTCGCCTCATCCGTCGTCACTTTCACCCAACATTTCTCGCTGCCGGCGATTAATTGCAGTTTGAGGCCTCCCCCCGGGTTCGAGGCCGGCGCGGTTGACGGCGAACCTTCCGGTGTGGGTGTGGATGTGGATGTGAGTGTCGGTGATGTATCGGCAGCGGGGGTGGCGGTCGCGAGAGGTGTGGGAGTCGTAGTCGTTGCTATTCGATTCCCGCCCGTTTCCGGATTGGGAGTGGTATTTTTGAAGTATTCATATGCCAGGTAGGCGCCGGCGGCAAGCAAGACCAACGCCAACAAACTGAACAACAGACCGTTGCCGGATGTCGGCCTGGAGTCCAGATCATCGATCCCGGTGTAGTACCTCCGCTGCGGCTCGCCCCCCATCTCTTCCAACTGCTCTTCATAGAGCTTCATCGCCTGTTGTTCATCAAAACCAACCTGTTTGGCAAACTTGCGCACAAAGGCGCGATTGAAGACTCCGCCCGGTAGGATATCGTAGGAATCGCTTTCGATGGCTTGTAGAAAGCGCACCCCGATATGCGTGGTACTAGCGATTTCGTGGAGCGTAATCCCCCGCTCCTCGCGCGCTCTTTTTAATTCCTGGCCCAATGATAACATTTTTAGTCAGTCCCGCTGCCTCAGTGGTTGATTAAGGCACATATTGTTGAGGGTGATGCCGCTCGACTAAGGGCGTATCTTATTGAAATAAACTACGCATGTCAATTTTAGGCATTTGTCAAGCCCGAATCAGGGGGCAAAGTCGCGAGAATTAAGGCGGGAAAGGAGTCCGGAACATCACCGCTGGACACCTTTGCGTCTCCGACTCGCTCTCATCTCTCCGCGTTCCCGCTCTGCATCCTTAACCCGGCTGCCCTCATGTCATCGTTCTCTAGACTCATGCTCGTCCCTGCTCGTCCCTGATCGTCCTTGGATCGCCCTCTATCGAGTGGATATTAGTTGATTGACCAATTGTTCGGCTTCCGTCACCGGGGCTTGGCAATAAAAATTGCGGCAGACATATGCCGTAGATTTGCCATCAATCATCTGTCGATTTTCAAGCAATTTGATCCGATGCCCGGTCAAATCCTGATCCGGCGGAGCAAAGGCGACCACCTTATTCGGCAGATATCTCTCAAAGACCGCCTTGATCAGAGAGTTCGTCTCGTCGGAATCGGGATGGCCAACGATTGCGATTTCGTCAGGAGATGCAAGATAGAAATCGAGAGCCGATAAGAGATGGCCGAAAGCATTTGGCGCGCGCATCATGGCTGGTCCCATCAATTTCAAAATCGCTTCGGCCAGTTGGCGATAGCGCTCCTCGCCGGTATATAACGATAAGCGCTGGAGCGCGCCGGCGGCGACTGAATTTCCAGACGGAATCGCATTGTCATAAAAATCTTTGGTCCGCGTGATCAACCGTTCGTGATCCGCGCTGGTAAAGAAAAACCCTCCCGATTCGGCGTCCCAGAACTGTGCAATCATCGTTTCGGTCAATTGGAGCGCCGCTTCGAACCAACGAAGATCAAAGCTCGCCTCATATAGTGCCAGCAGACCGTCAATCAGATAGGCGTAATCTTCGTGATAGGCGTTGAGTTTGCTTTCACCGCTTCGATGAGTTCGCAGCAGCCGGCCATCTCGTTGCAGATGTTCAAGGATAAATTCCGCGTTTCGCGTCGCCACTTCGAGGTAGTCCCGGCGATCGAGCGCTCGGGCGGCCTCGGCAAAGCTTCGCAGCATGAGACCATTCCACGCCGTCAACATCTTCTCATCCCGGTGTGGTTTAATGCGCTTCTCGCGTTCTTCGAACAGCCGGCGCCGACCTCGTTCGACGGCTTCAGCCATTCGTTCCGCTGTCACGCCCAGCAGCCTGGCGATCACATCGAGATCTTCGTCAAGGTGGAGGATATTATGACCTTCAAAGTTGCCTGCTGCGGTCACATCAAAGTAGCGGCAGAAGAGGCGCGCGTCTTCTTCGCCGAGCAGATTTGCGACCTCATCCGGCGTCCAGACGAAGAACTTCCCTTCTTCGCCTTCACTATCCGCATCCTGCGTTGAATAAAATCCTCCGCCGGCATCGGTCATCTCGCGCCGCACATAGTCGAGCGTTTCCGTCGCGATTCTCTCGTAAAATTTCTTGCCCGTGACGAGAAAAGCGTCGAGATATACGCGACTGAGCAAGGCGTTGTCGTAAAGCATCTTTTCGAAATGAGGAACGAGCCATCTTTCATCGACCGAGTACCGGTGAAAGCCGCCGCCGAGCTGATCATACATCCCTCCCTTCGCCATCTTCTCCAACGTCAATTCAACAGCATTGAGAACCGACGAATCTCCCGTGCGATGATATCGGCGCAGCAGAAATGTGAGAGTCATCGAAGGCGGAAATTTCGGCTTGTTACCAAAACCGCCGTGAACCGGATCGAGCAGCCGCAGCAGCTGATTTGTCACCTGATCAAGAATTCCGGGATTGAGATCGCCTTCCTGCACCTCCAGCTTGTCAAAACGTCTTAACTCGCTCAAGAGTCCCACCGCGCTCTGTTCAATCTCATCGCGGCGTGTGCGATAAGCATCGGCAATCGCTACCACCAGCCGTGAGAAACTCGGCATTCCGTAACGATCGACCGGAGGAAAGTAAGTGCCGCCGTAAAACGGCTTGCCGTCCGGGTTCAGAAAGACCGTCATCGGCCATCCCCCGCTCCCGGTCATCATCTGTACGGCATTCATATAGATCGTGTCGAGATCGGGGCGCTCTTCCCGATCAACTTTGATATTGACAAAGTTGTCGTTCAACAGCTGGGCAGTCGTCTCATCTTCAAAGCTCTCATGAGCGAGGACGTGACACCAATGGCACGCTGAATAGCCGATGCTGAGATGAATCGGTTTACCCTCTTGACGCGCCCGGACGAAAGCCTCTTCCCCCCAGGGATACCAATCAACCGGATTATGGGCATGCTGAAGCAAATAGGGGCTTGTTTCATGAATCAGACGGTTTGTATATTTCGGCGTCCCATCCTCGTTGAAATGCTTAATCTCCATCTTTCCCCCATTTTCCCTATTTCAGGACCCACGCAGTCGGTGGAGTCCCCGGCTTCTCCTGCACGCGCGCTTCGCGTATCATCAAATAGTATTCCACGCAATACTATTCTGTTTTTGAGGAAAGCAAAAGCTGAAATGAATTATCACTGTCTGCTCTTTGATCTTGATGGGACGCTGGTCGATTCCCGCGTTGATCTGATCAATTCCGTCAACCTCATGCTCGCTGAATTGGGTCGAAAGACGCTGCCCGATTCGAGGATTATCAACTTTGTCGGCGAAGGCGCCCGGCTGCTGGTCGAACGAGCCTTGCGGGCCACACAAGAAGGCGATTTATCCGGCTCGGAGATCGATCGAGCGTTCATCATCTTTCGCCACCACTATCGCGAACACTTGCTTGATCAGACGCACCTCTATCCTGAGGTCAAAGAAACGCTCGACCATTTCGCACAGCTGCCCAAAGCTGTCGTCACCAACAAACCATACGAATTCACTGTGGCCTTGCTGGCCGGCATCGGGTTGCTGAAATATTTCAAGGTTGTTTTGGGCGGGGACAGTTTGCCCGAGCGCAAACCCGCGCCGCAGATGCTGCTTGAGGCTGCATCTCGTTGCGAGGTTGAACCCTCAAAATGTCTGATGATCGGTGATAGCCGCGTTGATATCATCGCCGGAAAGGCCGCCGGGATGAGAACCTGCGGCTTCATTCCAGGATTCCGTGGGCGCCAGGAATTGACAGAAGCAGGAGCTGATTTCTTGCTCGAGCATTTCGGCGAGTTGCGAGTTTTAATTGAAGGTCCGGATCTTCAATTAAGCCATTAGTAAGCCATTAAATATAATAAAGAGCCGCGATCTCCGCTCTCATCCCCAGGGTAGCAGATGGTGATTCCAATAATACCTGACAAGGGAATGGTCGCAGGCAGATTTCGCGGCTCGAAGACTACTGAAAGAGAGAGACTACTAATCAGCAGTATTGTGAGTCAGTTTGCGGATCAGCAACCACCCTAAATAGATCAAACCACCCCAGATCGCCAATTTGATCAGTAAAGGAATCAGCCCGAGAAAGATCCCAAGGACCGAGAGGATCAGCGAACCGACTGCCGCCACGACTATTAACCCGACAACTATGAAGATAATTGTTCCGATTGCTTCACCCATAACATCCATTCCTCCTCGACGCGATGATGTTTGATTGCAATCGACTATACGCGAGCTGGAGAAGAGATGTTTCAGCAAATTTCAATGAGGCTCGAGTCCGATCGGACTCGAGTCTCAGAGCTCAACTTCTTTCATTTCACTTCCTTCGGCCGCTTAAAATAGTAGACCGGATCATTCGGCGCCCCATAGACTGCGACCAATTCCCAGCCCTTTGCCCCCAATTTGTCGAAATTGCGTTCGACGACAACCCCTTCTTTAAATGATCCATCAGGTTGTTTCCTGAGATTCGAAAACTGGTCGCTGCCGATTGATGAAAGATTGACGTTTCCGCCGGCGACAATCAGGTATTCCCATTGTTGATCGGACCCATTCTTCTCACTGCGCAAACGCTCACCGGAGACACGGGCGTTAAAGATGACCGTCAAAATGAGTGAGAGCACAACGGCAGTAACTACTGAGATCAATATACTTTTCTTCATTTTAACTCCTTTCTTTCTACCATCCGTCGCGATTGTGGCTTAAATGGCGTTCCTCGATTGAATGATCGAGCCGCCGGTTGTTCAAATTGACACTCTCAAATCCGCATTTCTATAATCGCTGTTTGCTCTGGCAGCACGTTACCGAAGCATTATAAACTGTCGGGATGAATCGGTGTTTGATATTACCGTTCACGTGCAAACCATAAGATTTGCCCAATTTTTTTTGAGGAGTATCCGATTTTGCTTGATCAGGAGAACGATCAAATCCTTCAACGACGGCGCCACCTAGCCGAGATCACAACGATGGGCCATGCGGCCTATCCGAATCGTTTCGACCGCTCCCATTCGATCTCCCAGATCGTCGAACGCTACCGCAGCCATGCCGGTAAAAAAGACGAAGTTGAACTGGAGCGAACCAACGTTGAACTGAAGACCGCCGAGGGCGGTGAAATTCGCATTGCCGGACGAATTGCCACAATGCGTTTGATGGGCAAAGCTGCATTCGTGCATCTCTCCGACGGTCTCAATCTGCTGCAAGTTTATCTTCGTAAGAATGATATCGGTGATCCGGGATGGGAACTATATCAAAAGCTGGATCACGGCGATTGGATCGGCGTCACCGGCTTTCTGTTCATCACAAAGACAGGAGAACTCTCGCTCCATGTCAATAAGATTCAGTTTTTAGCGAAGGCTCTGTTACCGATGCCGGACAAATACCACGGCGTCCATGACATCGAGTTACGCTATCGCCAGCGTTATGTCGATCTGATTGCGAGCAACGCGGCGCATGAACGACAACCGGGCGAGTTGACGACGCGTGAGGTATTCGAGAAACGGGCACAGATCATTCGCGAAATCCGCCGGTATTTCGACGATCATGGATATATCGAGGTCGAAACGCCCATGCTCTCTCCGCTCGCCACCGGCGCGGCGGCTCGCCCCTTTGTGACGCATCACAATGCGCTCGATATCGATCTCTATGCCCGGATCGCGCCTGAACTCTATTTGAAACGGTTGATTGTCGGTGGGTTCGAAAAAGTATACGAAATCAATCGCAACTTTCGTAACGAAGGGCTGTCATACAAGCACAACCCCGAGTTCACGATGCTCGAATGGTACCAGGCTTATTCGGACTTTAGCGACCTGATCGACTTGACCCAGAAGCTGATCACGATACTTGTTGATAAAGTCTGCCGGACGCGCCAGGTAGCTTATGATGACAAGATCATCGATTTTGACAATTGGCAACAATTGACGATGCGCGAGGCGGTCTTGAAGTACTGGCCTCAAGGTAAGACCAGCCCGACGATCGACGGGTTGATGGACCGCCGGGAGCTCGAAAATGCCGCGGCCGCCCTCGATCTCAGTTACGATCCGAAGCTGAACAATGGGCAACTGCTCGGTGAAATCTTCGAGCAGATCGTCGAACCTCAACTCATCAATCCAACCTTCATCACCGAGTTCCCGACTGAGCTTTCGCCTCTCTCGAAGCAGAAGGCTGACGATCCACGCTTCGTCGAGCGATTTGAACTATTTATCGCGAACATGGAGATCGCCAATGCATTCTCCGAATTGAACGATCCGGTTGAACAGCGGCGACGGTTCGAGGAGCAGACGAAGCAACGCGAGCGCGGAGATGAAGAAGCAATGGTCCTGGATGAAGACTATCTTCGCGCGCTCTCTTACGGGATGCCGCCAACCGGCGGTGAAGGCATCGGCATCGATCGATTGGTCATGATCCTGACCAACCAACGCTCGATCCGCGACGTGATCTTGTTCCCGCATATGCGGCCAGAAAGAAGAGTAAAGGATGAAGGATAGAGGGACGAGGAAGAAAGGGGTGAAGACGGAGGGATGAAGGATCGAACTTTATCTTTTATAAAAAATAAAAGATGTTTTTCTTCCTCTTTCCACCTTCATCCTTCATTCCTCATCCTTCTCTTCCTCGTCCTTTCCGACCTTCATCCCTGATCCTTCTTTGATGTTTTCTTACGAACTTTTCATCGCGCTGAGATACTTACGAGCCAGACGCCGCCAGGCGGCGATTTCGGCGATCACTGCCATTGCGGTCACCGGCATTACGATTGGGGTTGCGGCATTGATCGTGGCGCAGGCCATGATCACCGGGTTTCGCGCCGACATTCAGGAGAAGATTTTACAAGGCACGGCTCACCTCAATCTGCTCAAGGAAGACAACAGCGGGATTGAATCCTATCGCGAACTGGCCGCCAAGATCAGCAAGGTTCCGGGAGTGAGCACCGTCTCGGCCACGATCTACGCGCCGGCCCTCTTGAGTATCGGGGATCGTCAAGAGCAAGCGATGTTAAAGGGCGTCGATCTCACTTCGACGAGAGAAGCCAATGAGGTCTTCTCGACAACTATTGAAGGCGATCCGTCGCTGCTCGCGGCTGGGCCGGAAACCAAATCCGCTGGTCAAGTAGATGTTGAAGAGTCGAACGGGGCATCCTATGGAATCGTCATCGGCCAACATCTGGCGCGCGCCCTGGGAGTCCGGGTCAATGACATCACGACGGCAATCTCGGCACAGGCACGGCTGACGCCGGTCGGACTTCAGACTCGTCCGCGCTACACACGCTTTCGAGTCGTTGGCATTTTCGCCTCTGGTTTGTATGAGTATGACGCGAAATGGGCATATATCTCGTTGGCCGCCACGCAAAATCTGACCGGAGCCGGCGATACGGCGGGCGTGCTCCAGATGAAAGTGGCGGACATTTATGCGGTGAGCGAGATCGGTGATCGCGTCCGGGCAATTGCGGGACCCGGATTTATTACCACCAACTGGCAGGAACTCAATCGTCCCCTCTTTGCGGCGCTTCAACTACAGCACCGGTTGGTCATCGTCTTCTTTTCTCTGCTGATCGCGGTCGCGGCGCTCAATATCATTATCACCCTGACGATGATGGTCATCGAAAAACACAAGGATATCGCCATCCTGCGGGCTCAAGGAGCAACGTCACGAGCGATCCGCAGAATTTTCATTCTTCAAGGAGTCATTATCGGGATTTTTGGCGCGGGATTGGGATTGATGCTTGGGTTAGCGGTCAGTTGGGTGGCCAATTCCTATCATTTGATTTCGATTCCGGCTGAGATTTATTCGGTCTCGCACGTCACATTGAAGGTGAGGGCGATTGATTGCATCAGTGTCACGATCCTGGCGATCCTGATCTGTACTCTGGCCACGCTGTACCCATCCCGCATGGCGTCGCGACTCGCACCGGTCGAAGCATTAAGATATGAGTGATCGAAAGAGAGAAACAGATCTCATCCTCTCTTTCAATTGATGGTGTACTTCAAGACCAAACCGTCCGCGCCGACCGCCCAGATTTGTTTCTTCGAGACGGAGAGACCGTAAAGGTTCGCGCGGGTTCCGCTCTCCTGTTCGATCCAACTCTTGCCCCCATCACTGGTTCTCAAGATCTTGCCACTCCAGCCGACGATCCAACCCAACTGATCATTGGCGAACCCAATATTGACGAGAGTCTCTTTCGTATCGACGGCCACTCTTTCCCAGCCCGTTCCCGCATTCGCCGTCCGCAAGATCACTCCATTATCGCCGACGATCCAGGCGGAGTCTTTGCCGCGAACTTCGACGCGATAGAGGTAGCCCGTCGCGTTGCTCTTCTGTCGCTCCCAGGTGCGGCCGCTATCGTCGGTGAAGAGAATCGTCCCTTTTCCGCCGACAACCCATCCGCGGTTATCGTTGATAAAACGAACGTGGACCAATTCTTCCTCAGTGCCGCTCTCTTGTTCCACCCAATTACGCCCGCCATCATCGGTGTGAAGAATTCGTCCGTTGGTGCCGACGACCCAGCCCTTCTTCTTACTCGGGAAGGTAATACTGTTGAGGCCTTGCTTTCCTTCTTTCGGAGATACGATCAGCTTGAAAGCCACAATCCAGTTGTCTCCACCGTCTTCAGTATGAAGAATATTGCCGCCGCTCGCCACTAACCATCCTTCATTACGGTTACGGAAGAAGACCTCTTTAATATTGGCTTTGAGGCGCGGGTTCTGGACTGTCCAGTTATTTCCTCCATCTTGCGTGAGATGAACGATGCCGTTATCGCCGATGATCCATCCGAAAGTTTTATCAAGAAAAAATACCCCGTTCAGATCACGCTTCGATTGATCCTGAAAAGCCACAACCCATTGGGCCTCTGCAATACTAACGATTGACATCAATAGTACGATGCTGACCAAGACTCGCCACATACATCTCATAAAACTATGTTTCTCTAAACTCCAAAATTTAATCTTTTAGCTGTGTCACGGCGAACTTAGATTTGACGTTTGAATGCCGATCCCCGGAACTTTTATTTTAAAATCGATCTCTCCGCGGCGCCGTCCAAAGGCAATGGACCGCCCCAGTTGATCAATCGCTACTTCCAACGCGCGATCGCGCCCTCCAAGCAAGTCCGTCGCCCGCAAATCGATCAGATAATCCGGTTTGACGCCAATCCCTTCGATTCGGCGGCCCATCGCAGTTCGAAAATCGGTGTCACTAATATTCAATTTGCCGCCATCAAGCAGTTTTAAAGTACGGCTGACTCCAAGCAAACAGCCACAGGTGGTCGGATTCGTCCCCAAAATCATGGCCCGTTTCCGCTCCTGCATCGCCGCCGCGAAGATCTCTGAACCGCTCGCTGAACGAGCGCTGACCAGGACCACGAGCGGTTCGCGATAAGCGATCCGTAACCTGTGAGTAAGGCGCCGTGTCGGCCGCCCCTGCCGCGGAATAAATTCGCCCAGATCGGTCTCTTCATCAAAGAAGTAGCTGGCGACCTGCGCCACCGTCGTGACAAAACCGCCGCCGTTGTTGCGGAGGTCGATGATCAATCCTTTGCTTCCCTGCATGTATTGCATCGCGTAATCGAACTCCTTCTCAATCTCCGGTCCGAAACCGGTCAGTTCGATATACCCAATGCGATAAGGCAATTGCCGGACGACCACTCGGCGTTGATACTCGACGAAACGCCGCATGAGCGTGACCGGGCGTTTCTTTCCCTCTTCATCTATAAAAGTAACGATTACGGGCGTATCACGCGGACCATAAAATATTCGATCAAAACTTTGCAACTCCAGGGCTGTCGGAGTCGAGCTTTCGCCCAGTTCTCCGCGGATCCTCTCGATCACTTTTTCGACCGGCTGATTATCGACCCAGGAGACGATAAAACCCGGACGAATCCCCTGCCTGAAAGCCTCTGATCCCGGCTCAACCCAGGTCACAAGGGGTTTGCCTTCGATCCGCCGGACGATCACTCCGACCGTCGTGCCGGATGGACGAAAACGATCAAACCCGTCTTCAGGAGAGTAGATTCTGGTATGCGCATCGCCCAGTTTGCCGATCATCTGTCGCAAAACGCGATAGAGATCCGCATTGGTCGTCGCCGTTTCGGCCTGTTGGCGAAAGGTATCTCTCACGATCCGCCAATCGACCCCATTGAAGTTTCGATCGTAATAATTTTCTTTGATCCCCCGCCACACCTGATCGAATAGTTTGACCCGATCGTCGCGCGTTGGCGGCGGGAGCGGGAGAGGAGAGGTCGAGGCTGTCTGAATTTGTTGTGTTCGCGCAGTTCCGGGGAACAAAAACAAAAGCCAGACGAGCGGCAGGCAAAACAATATTTTTGCGAATAACAATCTACGCGACATGGTAAAAGTAAATTGCGTTCGGTTGATTGCGGGGCCAAAAAAACGAAACGCTCAGCTCACAAGCAACAACGTCGTTTTCTTGCTTTTAACAAAACTACGATTCTCTGACTCAGAGATTGGGATTCTCAGGGCTTCCGCCCGGGGTTCAGGACATCTCGCAAATTCTGCTTGAGCCGTTCCAGATCCTCCTGGTTTTGAGCCTGAGGTTGAACGGCTTGCGAGAGGGGGCGCCGGAAATTATAGCGCACGAGCCCGCGGAATGTTAGCCTCTTTCCGTCACGTTCCGCCGGTTTGAAACGCAACATGCGGACGGTTGCAATTGCCGACTCATCAAGTCCATATCCGGCCCATTTTACTACTTCCACATCTCCAACCCGTCCATCTTCACCAAATACCGCTTCGAGTTCGACGGTCGCGGTGATCCCGGCCAGATCAGCCTGCTCCGTATATGCCGGCTTAAGTCGCTCATAGAAAAATGGCTGCTGGAGCCCCTTTGCTTCCGTTTCGTCGCTAAAAATCTCTTTCGCCGGGGGGCGCACTTGAGCGATCTCTTCGATTTCACTTAAATGTTTCTCCCGAGCAGAGATGATCGCCTGTGCATACCGTTGCCATCCGCTTTTGATCGACTCCTTGAGCCGCTGATATGCCTCTTGCTCACTCTGCTTCTGGGCACGCTCAAAGACAAAATTAATTAAACGGCCGGTTCGCGCCTCAACGATGAAGATCCCCGCCAGCGCTTCGGCATAGAACTGCTCGCTCGTGACGAGGCGGCGCGTCACCTGAACTTTGCCGAGAATGTAGAAATCGCAACCCAGACTCTGCCCTAACGCCCGGGCTTCATCCCGGCTCAGATTAAGATTTCCCGTATAACCTGATCCCCGTGCAGCCACCCGCGTCAGATCCTCATCGATCAGTTCTAACTTCTCGGTCTTGTCCTCTCGCGCCGAGGCCCGCAAGAGAGAGGCAATCTCACTGCCCCGGTCTCCAAGCAGATCAATGACCGCCAGGCGTGAAGGAGTTTGAGCGATAGGAAAATTAAAAGGCAAAAGGCAAAAGACAAAGAGCAAAAGAGGCGGCACAAGTCCTGCACCGACTCGCCGATTGCTGAAAGGGTTGTCCCACATTTTAAACCGTCCCTAACTTTCTTAGACCGGTCAAAGCCGGGGCATTCACTCCGCCGCATAGCGGTCCTCTGATTTTAGCCTTCTCCCCGAAAGCTTGTCATGACCCAAATTCTTTTTTGTCCGGACAGGCCGGCGAAGAGCCAGCGAAGAGCCGGCGAAGAGCCGGCGAAGAGCCAGCGAAGAGAGTAAACCGTGGACATCTTTCAGCCGAGATCCCCGAGCACTTATTTGATTCCCTCGATTGCCTCAGCCGCTTCCGGCGGAAAGCAGAGGCGGTGAAGTTCATAACCTCGCATGCCGCGGACGACGCTCGAGACCTTTGCGATATCACAAATGACGCCGTTCCGTTCGATGTGAAGCCGCGTTTTGCCCTCTGGGCGATAATAACTATAGTAGGGAATATCGGCAGCGCGATCTTCAATCAAGTAGAAATCGGGATTTAACCCGTGCGCCGCGACCCGGCTTCGCGCCCGCTCGACAAAAATAGATCGCTCTTTCTCTTCAAAATCCAAATCGATCGTTTTGAACAGCCGGCGCTCGATAAACCGCTGTGACAAATCTCGCAAAATCGGATCCGGCTCGCGCCTCCATTGCTTGATGTGAAACATCACGTCGTGATCGTCAAAGAGCAGATATTCGGCGACACTCAGCTCCTCTTCCGAAAGGACACGTTCCATGACGGAATCCGAAACGATAAAATTCAGCTTCCCCACCTTCATTAGTTCAACGGCACGCCGCAGAATGCTCATCAGGACGGCCTCAGCCGAACGCAATGAACGATGGAAGTAGACCTGACGAAACATGTAGTAGCGCGCCCGCAAGTACTCTTCGACGGCGTAAAATCCATTGGAGGCGACATAGATCCGATCATTCTGCTCGTCGATCTCCAGCGCATGGATAATCCACTCGAGATCGTAGTTGCCATATTTCGCGCCCGTCATCAAACTGTCGCGCAACAGATAATCGAACCGATCGACGTCGAGCTGTGACGAGACGAGTTCGCCAACAAAGGCCGGACGATAGCGATGATTGACGGCGGCAATCACCTTCTCCGGCAAAGCCCGATCAAACTCGGCGAGACATTGATGGACGCGGGTCGCCGCGTCAGCAATGATCCGCATCGTCCAGCGCTCATGATTTTGACCGAGCACCTTCTCAATGATATGTGAAAACGGGCCGTGGCCGATGTCGTGAAGCATGGCTGCCACGCGCGCGACGATGCGGTCTTCGGCGCTGATCGTGTAACGTCTGGCGAGCTGATCCAACACCCGTGTCATGACGTGCATGACGCCGAGCGAATGAGTGAACCTCGAATGCTCTGCCCCTTGATAGGTGTAAAGCGCGAGGCCGAGCTGCTTGATATACCGCAGCCGCTGAAACTCCGGAGTGTTGATCAGACGGATCAGTAACGCGTCATCATCACGCTCTTCGGAGAGCGCGATGATGTTGTGAACGGGGTCACGGTAAATGCGCTCCATAAATTAAGTGAAGAGAAAAGAGAAAGATCTTCGCCTTTGCCCTTTTTTATATTGTTTGCATCAATCTTGCGAGCAGCGCGGAGCGGCGCGTGATGTCGCTGACGAGGATGTGTTCGTGATCGGCGTGCGCGCCTGCGCCATCGACTCCCAACCCATCAAGCGTCGGCACCCCCATGGCTGCGGTGAAATTACCGTCCGAACCGCCGCCTACCACCTGATCTTCCAACTTAAACCCGATCTCTGCCGCCAGACTGCGGGCATGCTCAAAGAGCGCGGCGTTCTTTTCAGAGCGAGCCATCGGCGGACGATTTATTCCTCCGGTGATCTCGAGCTCGGCCTCGGGCAAGACCGGAGTCATTTTGCGAATCGCATCCATGATCCTTTCTCCATCCTCAGCCGTCCAAAACCTGACGTCAACCTTTGCCGTCGCCTCCGCCGGCACGACATTCAATGCCGTGCCGCCGTTAAAGGTCCCAACGTTGACCGTGATGCCCCGCACATAATCATTGAGCGCGACCAATCGCAAGGTCTGATAAGCCAGCTCAACAACGGCATTGACCCCTTTGCTCGGATCGAGGCCGGAATGCGCCGCGCGGCCGACCGCACGGACGGTAAAAGTTCCGATGCCTTTGCGGCCCGTCTTGACAATCCCGCCCGAAACCGGCGGCTCCAAGACCAGTGCCGCGGCGGCATTTTTCGCCTCTTCTTCGACCAGCGAACGCGAAGTCTTGCTGCCGATCTCTTCATCGCAAGTGAGCAGCAAGGTGATCGGCCGGCAAGTCGTCAAACTCAACGAGTCGATCGCCCGGAGAGCCTCAATCGCAATGGCGACGCCCGATTTCATATCGAAGATCCCAGGCCCATGCGCGCGGCCCTCTTCCGTGATCCGAAAGGGCAATCTTTCAAGCGTTCCTAGCGGCCAGACCGTGTCGAGATGGCCAATGACGAGCAGGCGCGGAGATGCCGGATCATGATCGAAATCGAATTTCGCCCGAAGATGTGTCCCATAACCCGACTGCTCGATCAGATCGATCTCCCCACCCAGGGCCTGCAAATGTCTCATCACAAAACGAGCAATCTCATTGAGACAAAATTCTTCACGCGATGGGGATTCGCGCTCAACCAAGTCCTGAATCAGCCGCAGAACTGACTCCTGACGCTCTTTGAGGTGATTAAATAATGTAGACATATAGTAGCTGTGGTTTGTGAAACTCGGATTTTAGAGCATTTCCTAATAATGGAGACCCGGAGAGAATAATGGATCAAACAGAAATTTAAGCGAAATCAATCTTCAATTTCGCGATTTCTGCCACCCGGTTTTCTCCTGTTTTACCCGCTTCGATCGTCCCTTGGAATTCATCTGCAAAATTGGAATATTGACCCGTTCATATACTGTGCGATCTGCCTTTGTATCCCGAATCGCGCAGTTTGACAAAGCATCCGAATCATGCACAATACCGTTACATCTGACAAGTTCTTGGTAGAACCGTTAGCACTGCATCAATTAGTAGCTCCGTCTTGATTCTATATCCGTCAATTTTGTTGATCGTGGATCGGTAGAGCCGCCCACAGTTCGTAGGATCAGAGGCGAGGAGGCGGCTGTAAAATTTTCTTGATGCCGTGAACTAACAGCAAAATCCGGCGTCAAAGGAAGATGCAGCTGAAAGTCGTCAAGGCAAGGTCAGATCAGTCGAGTCGCGCGGCCGTGACTTGCCAAACTCGATACTCTGGGAATAGATTCCAAAGAAGACTGTGGAGGATCAATATCATATGAAGAAGTTTAACTTATTGATTTCGCTGGCGATGCTCGGTGGATCGCTTGTGCTTTCGTCCCCACCTGCCAAAGCGCAAGATGATGAGAAGAAGGCCGAGTTTGAACGAACATGGTACGATTCTTGTGTCACGAAAAAAGACGACAAATGTCTTACACTTTCTAAAGAGTTGATGGAAAAGTATCCACAGAGCCAGTATGCCAAATTCGCCGATCAAAAGCTCAAGGCCGATAACGCTACTAAGCTGTGGGACAAATTCCAAACAACTTTAAAGGCCAATTACACGGCCCCGCAAGATGCTAATAAACTTGAGGCCCTTTTCACCGCGGGCGAGGATTATCTCAAGATTCAACCGGACCAGCCGTACGTTGTGGCCCAGCTCGGCCTGGCCGGCGCCAATGGCGTACTCGGCCAGTTTTACAAGAATCTCGACAAGGCCAAATCGTATGCTGAGAAAGCCCTCAAGCTGTTCGAGTCTGCCACGCCGCCAAAGGACACCAAGCCGGAAGAGTGGAATCCGCTGCGGGAGCTTGTGCAGGCCACGATGAACCAATATCTGGGATATTATTTGATCGAGACCAAGGGCGACCCGATGCAAGCGATCGATTATTTGACGAAAGCGACTCAGGTCAAGAACAAAGAAGGCGCCGGTTGGAAAGATCCGAACAATTACTGGCTGCGGGCAAGGATTTACAGTAGTCAGTACGAAGACTTAAGAAAGAAGTATGACGCGCTGCCTGATGACCAGAAGACGGGTGATTCGGGTAAAGAATTGCTCAAACAGGTCAATCAACTCCTCGACACCAAGTTGATCGCAGATTACGCACGCACGATCGCCGCGGCGAATAAACCGGAGACGAAAGGCCTGCGCGATGCGGCAACGGAGCTCTTCAATTCATTCTGGAAGTTCCGGACAGGCGCGCCGGAGAAAGCCACCGCATATCTCAAGAGTTTTGAAGCTGACCCGACCGTCGCCGGCCCGGAAATCCCCGCTAAATCCGACACGGCCGACAACAACGGCCCTGCGCCCGTGACGACCGGCTCAAATGCCAAACTGGCGACCGGGACGAATGCTTTGGCTCCCGGCAATGGCTCTACCAAGAGCGCTACCAATGGCACCAAGGCTACGTCAAGCAAGAGTGGCAAGGGCGCGAAACGCGGTCGCAGAGGATGAGCATTACTAACCGACGACAGAAATTTGGTCCCCCGCATCTGATGCTGCAGATAAAAGACAACAAGTGGTGCCTCAACGGAAAGCCAGCTCTCGCCTCTGAGTGCTGGCTTTCACCGCACTAAGAGCATCGCCGACAAGAGGCGCGATGAACGCCGTGAACGACGAGCCTATTGAAAAACAGGTCGAGCTAGTCGCTCCAGAATCGATCGAAGAGTCGATTGGGCCACCAATTGAATTGGGGCCTGAACAGCTGGTCGAGCAGGGGACCTCTATTCTCAATACTTTTGAGGAACTGCTGACCCAGCTTGAAAACACGATCGGCTATCAATTTCGAGAGCGCGCGCTCCTCCGCCGAGCCTTGACTCACCGCTCATTTGCCAATGAGCAGCCCGATCCTCGCCCTTCACACAACGAAGCGCTCGAATTTCTGGGCGACGCGGTGCTCGAATTTCTGATCAGTTCCTGGCTGCTCGAACTCTATCCCACGCACACCGAAGGCACATTATCGAAGATGCGCGCCTACGCCGTCAGCGCCGTCAACCTCCAAAAACACGCGATCAGGTTACAACTCGGCAGCTATCTTTTACTCAATCGTGGCGAAGAGAAGACCGGTGGCCGCAGCAAAACGGCGCTGCAGGTCGATGCCTACGAAGCCCTCATCGCGGCGATCTATCTCGACGGCGGAATTGAATCGGCCAAAGAGTTCGTCCGCCGCGAATTTGCGGCGACATTCGCCGAGATTGATCCGCAGAACCTGACGAGCACCGATTACAAAACCGCCCTTCAGGAACGCTTACAATCTTACGGCCTTCCGACGCCGCAATACGCCATCGTCGAAAGTCTGGGTCCCGATCATAAACGCGTCTTTCAGGTCGAGCTGCGCGTCAACGGCAATTGCCTCGCAACGGGCGAAGGAACGACCATCAAGGGCGCTCATCAGGCCGCAGCCAGAGCTGCCCTCAACAACCTCGACGTCGAACTTGATCGGCTGAAAGAAACTCCAGCGGCAATTGAAACTCCTCCAGTTGAACCCGCCCCATCACCATCAGAACCTGTTCTTGGGGAAGCCTCTAACGAAACGATCGTTTGAGGTCGGACACATTGAGATAACCTTTGAGATGAATGAAGAGAAGACCGGTTTGCGGAATCGGGAGCTGATGCTCGCATCCATTTTGGCGGCGATCACCTTCCTGGTCTACTTTTTTTCCAATCCGCTGCCGGGCACATATTACGATTATACCCTCAGGATCGCCGGAGCATTTTTACACGGCGAGCTGGGGTTGAAAGAACAACCTCCATCCTGGCTCAATGAGATGATCCCCCTGGACGGCAGGTATTACTCGGCCTTCCCGCTCGGCAGCGTCGTGACTATGCTTCCGCTGGCCATTCTCAAAGAGATGAAGTTGGTTGAGAATTTTCCGGGGGTTTTGATCGCTGCTCTTTTGGCTGGAATGATAGCTTTTCTGCTCTCGATGATCTCCGCTAAATACGAGGACAGCTATCCGCGGCGAATCGCCTTGACCGTCTTTATTGTCTTCGGAACCTGGGTGTGGGCCAACCTGGCGTTTGCCGGAGCATGGCATATCTCTCTCGGAGTTGCCGTCGCCGGCCAACTGGCTGCCCTCTTCTTTATCCTGATCAAACCGAAACCTCTGCTGGCAGGTCTGTGCTTTGCCCTTGCCTTCGGCAACCGCACGGAGATCATTCTGCTGGCTCCGATATTTATCTATTTAATCTATCGAACTCCCAATCAAACTCTATCTCATCGCCAGGCAATAGCCCGCTTTGTGGCGATTCCATTCACGCTCGGCATCGCCACTCTTATTTACAATTATGCCCGGTTCTCTTCGATCCTGGATTTCGGTTACGCGCGAATCCCAGGAGTGTTGAACGAGCCCTGGTATCAACACGGAATATTTTCTCTTCACGCGATCCCCGGAAATGCAATGGCGATGCTGTTCGAACCCTGGCGGCGAGTCAATCAGTTCCCTTACCTCGTTCCCACGGGATTTGGCGGCTCAATCTTTCTCAATAGCCCATTCCTGATCTACTTGTTTAGAAGGGGCGCGCGCGATGCCACATTGAAATGGCTCTCGTGGTGTGCAATCGCGATCCTGACGTTTGTTTTATGGTGCCATGGCAATCCCGGCGGCTGGCAGTTCTCTTACAGATACGCGATGGAATTGCTGCCGTGGATTTTCCTGATCCTGCTTGAAAGCGCCCGAAACAAAATATCTATTTTCGAGATTATCCTGCTCGTCGCCTCCATCGCGATCAACGCGTGGGGAACCTATCTTTTTCTGCGCACAAATTACCTTAGCCTTTAAAGAGCGAAGAATCCGCATCCTTTATCTTAAGCCGGGACAGAAATATTGCCCTCCTTCAGCAAACGACCTCAACCCAATCTATCTCCGCTGCGTTACATTTTTATGTAATCCTTTCACAGATTGCTCTCAATCCTATTTGAGAATAAGCAAAAATGCTAAGCAAGCAAAATTAGTTGTAAAGATACTCTTGGTTTCCAAATAGGATAAATGCGGTCAAAAACCTGTCAGGACTTTTTCAAGTTGCGGTAAGAGTTTCTAATTTCTCTTCGTTTTCAAGTTAAGACAGGAGTGGTTTGAAAGGGTTGCGCTCATTGTCAGAGCGCATAACTGCACCCTCAGTTATGCGGATCGATTGGATAAGTCAAACCGATAAAGGGGGTTCATCCTATGAGGCACCTGCAACTCACCATCTCTTTTCTGATTGTTGTATCCATACCATCCATAATTTTGGCGCAGGAATTCCGAGCTGTGGTGAATGGAAAGATCACCGATCCTGCCAAGGCCGTGATCGTGGGAGCGGTCATCACCGTCACCAATCTCAGCACGAACGAAGCGGTTAAGGTGACAACTGATGTTGAAGGCAATTACACAGTTCCATTTCTCAATCCGGGCACCTATTCGATCACGGTTGAAGCCCAGGGGTTTAAAAAATATTCGCGTACTAACCAGGATTTACAGGTCGGCCAGACGGCGACTCTCAACATCGTGCTTGAGTTGGGAGCGGCCAATGAAGTAATCACCGTCAGAGCTGAAGAACCGTTGCTGGAAACTGGTAACGCCGATCGTGGAACAGTGATCGACAATAGCATCATCACCGAACTGCCGCTCAATGGCCGCAACCCTTTCATGCTGGCCGCTCTCACGGCGGGAGTCACTTTCGACGGGGCAAATATCTATCAGCGCCCGTTCGACAACGGTGACATGGGCACATTTTCGTTTAACGGAACACCGAGTCGAAACAACGAATTTTTGTTGGATGGAGCCCCCAATAATGGAATAGTCAACGGCGCAAACAATATCGGCATGGTGCCGCCGGTAGATGCGGTACAAGAGTTCAAGATCATCACCAATGCTTACGATGCTCAGTATGGAAGGACTTCGGGCGGAGTGATCAATGTCTCGCTCAAATCGGGCGGCAATGCGTTTCACGGATCGATTTATGAATTTGCCCGGCGCAACTTTATGGATGCCAATAGTTTGGTGGCAAATTACCGCGGCATCCCGGCCGGCAAGTTTCAAAATCCCGACGGGAGTTTCTCCGACGCGCCCCATCTGCTCGATCAGTACGGATTCCAGGTCAACGGGCCAGTCTGGATCCCCAAAATCTACAACGGGCGCAATCGAACCTTCTTTCTCTTCAGTTTTGAAGATTACAATGAACAATCGCCCAACCCGGCTGTGAGAACGATGCCGACCGCGGAGTTCCTGCGGGGCGACTTCAGCAAGCTGACGGATGCCGCCGGAAATCTGATTCCGATCTATAATCCTTTTGACGGAGGTCTTGTCGGCAATCAATGGGTACGGAATCCCTTCCCCAACAACCAGATTCCGCAGAACATGATCCATCCCCTCGCTAAAAAATTGATCCCGTTCTTTCCCAAACCCAATCTGGTGCCTCGGAGTGGCGAACCATGGCGCAACAATTTCTCGGATATCCCGAATATGGCTCGCGACGATTTCACCAACTGGGCATTCAAGATTGATCGCCGGATCGGCGAACATGACAAAGTTTTTTTCCGCTACGGACATAACAAACGGACGGAGATGCGACGTCTGAATGGGATCACCGATGGACCGGCACAGCACGGCCCGCTTCCGTTGATTCGCGAGAACTTCAATGGGGTGGTCGATTGGGTCCACACCTTCAATTCATCACTGGTCCTCAACGCACGTGCATCGGCCAATCGTTTTGTAGAAGATAGCTCGACCGGCGCGGGTTTGAACTTCGACCTGACCGAGATCGGATTCCCCAAGTCTCTGGCAGACCAGATCCCGGTGAAGATCTTCCCTCGGGTCGAACTCGGTGATGGATATATCCGTTTGGGACGAGGCCAATACGATGTAGAGCCGACCAATGTCTTCACATTCCAACCCAATATTATCTGGACTCGCGGTTCACGGACGATCAGGTCGGGGTTGGACCTCAGGTACACTCAATATTCGAATATCAACAGTGGGGACGTCCTGAGAATCAATTTCAACCGTAACTTCACGCGACGGCTATATAACGTCAACAGCGATTCCACCGGCCATACGGTGGCCTCATTCCTGCTGGGGGCTGTGGCCAGCGGCAGCGTCGCCTACAATATCCCCCCCATCTATATGTGGAAATACTATGCGCCGTGGAGTCAGATCGATTGGAAGGCGACTGATCGATTGACGCTCAACTTCGGTTTGAGGTGGGATCTCAATACTCCAGTCAGGGAACGATTCAATCGGCGCAATTACATCTTTGATCCCGCGGCGATCAATCCAGTCTCGCAACGGATCAATGGAACTACTTTCCCCGATTTCACTCAGCTTAAAGGAGGGCTGAGGTTTCTCGGCATCGACGGCAATCCGAATACGCCCTGGAAGATCGATCTGAACAATTTTCAGCCGCGGATCGGGTTTGCCTATAAACTCAACAATAAGACAGTCATGCGCGGCGGATTCGGACGCTTCCATCTCAATCCGACGCCCCAGGGATACGGCCAGGGTTTCAGCATGGGAACGAATATGGTTACTTCACTGGACGGTGGGCGCACGCCGGTCTCCGACTTCGGCGGCCTCTTCCCGAACGGAATCGTGACGCCTCCTGGAAGCAGCCTCGGACTGGAAACATTTCTGGGGCAGAACAGCATCAGCTACTCCAATCCCAATTTTGAGATACCTTACGTTCACAGTTTCTCGTTCGGTCTCCAGCGTCAGCTCGGATGGAAGACGGTAGTAGAGGTGAGTTATGTTGGGAGTCGGTCATACAAGCTGCAGTCCTCTTTCGGAGGCATCAATGAGCCGAGCGCTGAGGTTCGCAAGTTGTGCGACGTGACCCACGGCGGCGACCGCAATTACTGCGATCAGGACTTGCCCAACCCATTCCGTAACGTGAGAGGATTCGAGGGAACCGGATTTTTCACCGGAACTACCCGGGATCGCTACCTTCTGTTGAGACCATATCCTCAATTCAATAGAATTACAGAATCGGAGAGGAACGATGGAAGAGGGTGGTATAACGCCCTGCAGATGATTGTCGGCAGGAGGTTATCGGGTGGGCTTTCCGTCAATGCAAGTTATGCTTTCTCAAAGGCCATGGAGGTAGTGCCGCCGACTGTCACCGAAGATTTCAGATTGACTCGTGGTGAGAGCCGGGGCGTCGCGAGCGAGGATCGCCCGCATCGATTCACTTTCGCCGGCATCTACCATCTGCCGGTCGGAAAGGGCAGACGATTCTTCCGAACAATGCCTCGCATGCTCAACGGTGTCTTCGGCGGATGGGAAATGGCTGGCGCGGCCATTTATGAATCGGGACGCCCATGGGATTTCCCCAATCCTGAAGACAACCTTCCCATCTACTACCTGGGCGGAGGAGAGCTCTCAAAATCCGAGCGCAGCAGGTTCGTCAATGGTGTCGAGTATATCCAGGGATTCAGACCGTGCGTGGAGCGGCTCAATACCAATGCGGCCAGTCCTACCGCCGGGCAATATGCGCTGACGCCGGCTTCAATCAGCTATGGATGCACCTCGGCTAATTTCAGAGTGGTGGAGTCTTATGAGACATACACGGCGCCGTTGCGCGATCCCAGGTTGCGCAGACCGGCTTTCACGCAGATCGATGTCAATTTCGCTAAAAATTGGCGAGTGCGCGAGAAGCAATCGCTGCAGTTGCGGATTGAAGCGTTCAATCTCTTCAACACGCCGATGTATAATCGAATTAACTATAACCGCGATGTGAACAACTTTGAGTTTGGGGCGATCAATAAGAGTACGCAAAATCAAAATAACTATGCACGCCAGTTTCAACTGGCACTGAAGTATAACTTCTAGAACACTCTCCACAACACAACCGTTCTAACGATTCCGCAGGAATGAACGGCGATCGGTCGAGATGTGTGAGCGACCGATCGCTGATCATTCAAATGTTGCATTGAAATGGCGCTCGTGGTGCGCAATCGCAATCCTGACGTTTGTTTTATGGTGTCACGGCAATCCCGGCGGATGGCAGTTCTCTTACAGATACGCGATGGAATTGCTGCCGTGGATTTTCCTGATCCTGCTTGAAAGCGCCCGAAACAAAATATCTATTCTGGAGGTTATCCTGCTCGTCGCTTCAGTAGCGATCAACACCTGGGGGACCTACATTTTTCTGCGGACGAATTACATTAGCCTGTAATTTATCCCGGCTAAACCTTATGCAGATTGAGGTCCAAAGTGGCGGTAATGTAATAGCCCAGGCGATCGCAACGTCACCTCGGATCACGGTTGCCGACTTTGGTTAAGCCCTGAAATGGCGACATCTTAGTTAGTGAGAAGAAGGTCAATATTGTTTTCTCTCCCACCTAGATACACTTGCTTGCTATAGATTACCACAGTTCCACGAATGAGAACTAATAGGTATTCGCCATCA